>OGEE01000253.1_pt1 | contig 45287 bp, 70 predicted proteins | sample 1570571 | NCBI WGS metagenome assembly OGEE01 (sample SAMEA2582169, study PRJEB24529) | metagenome | biome: Human gut stool | place: China | collected 2011
TCTGCATTGCCGTAGACCCATGCATTGCCGTAGACCTCTGCATTGCCGGAGACCCATGCATTGCCGGAGGACTGTTCAAGGTTTTCCTCTTTCTCAATCCACCCACCAGTTTCTCCCTCTTCTACATCTCCAAATGATATAAGCGCCTTGATACGGAAAAGCTTCTTTCCAAAGATGTTGATTTTTGACTCTGCTGTCAGTTCGAATTTTTTCATTGATTGGTTTTCCTCCTTGTATTTTCCTTGATGTAAGCATCAACTTCGCTTATATATTTACTCCTTTCATTATTGCTTCAATTCTTACCACCCTAGCACTAAACGGATTAAAACTGTTGTCACACTTGCTACAATTGCTGGAATCACATATTCCATAATCGGATGGCGTTTCATATTTTTTACCTCCTTACTTTGCTTTTATCTCTTAATACGATTTTTATTCAACCTATTGTATTTCCTTTCCCCTCTACCTATAATGCATTTACAGGCACCGACATGCCGAGTATAACGAAAGGGGAATTATATGGTTGAAACAATTACACGACTGTATCATTGCCACAAGATTCACAAACACGTGACTGTTTATGAAGAGTATGAGGTTTCTGGTAACAGTCGCCGCCTACTGCGGTGCTCATGTCCATATCATCAATACACGGAAATGAAGCCGCACTGTGATGGGTATAATGACCATGGTTTTCAATGTGGTTATGCAAAAAATCAATAACCAGGCTCACTAACTCATCTGGTCGCTCACTTGGCGATAGGTAACAGTAAAGCCGTAGGTCACATTTGCAACAGTCTCCACCAGATTCTTTGCAGTGCTGGCTGACGGCTTTATTAAATTGTAATGCGTCCATTTATGCTCCTTTCTACTCAATACACATTTGAGCATTGCAGTCCCTGATGCACATTACTGTATTGGTGCATGGATGCCAATTTCTGACATATTCCATAGATTCTTTAAATCTCAGCTTAGGGATGTTATTACGGGCGTTTACTGCGAAGTAAGTCTTTATATCCCTGTTGCATTCAGCAAATACTTTCTTACCAATTTCCCTGTAAGCATTTGACTCTTTCCCACCAAGGTGAGCAATTACGACACTTGACACTAAGTCTCTAATAGATTCCTGCTGTGCGTAGTCAATAGTCATGGTGTTTTCAAGTCTGTTAAGCCGTTCTTCGTGATCTAAGAATCCTGTCGCAATAACCTGTATCTGTTCAACTGTCGTCAGTGGCTTCTGGTATGAGCCTGTCTTTCTGATTGTCGGAAGAACTTCATCCATAACCCATGATTCGAATTTCTCTGCCGATGGAAGTTTCGATTTCATAATCAATCGGTACAAATCTCCCTCATTTATGTATGACATTGACTGAATGCCACTAGATGTAGGGGTGTCACGTTTCGTTACTCCCTTACAATGGTCAAGAATGGCTTTCCTCGGATTACTGTATCCAAGTGCTTTCGCAACATCTGTTCCAACAAAATACGGTTTCCCGTCAATTTCTATTGTTCGAATTTCTCCGAACTCCCCTGAATTAAAAATCTGTAATTCGTTCATAAGTCTCCTTTCTTGTGATATACTCCCTATAGATGGGAGGTGATTAAATGATAACTGGGAAACAATATCGGCTAATGAAGTCCGTTCTTAAAAATAACGGAACCACTGCACAAGATACCGAGAATCACGAAATGTATAGATACTTAGCATCTAAAGGATTCTTACGTAAGCAACCTGTGCGTGGATATGAAGGCTATGTGGTCACTCAAGACGGTGAAGTTGAAATGAAAATATATAGAGAAGATACTTACCGTTTTAAAGTGACTACTGCGATCTCATTCATTGCTCTTATCACAAGTATCGTTTCCACAATTTTGAAATTCTGTATCAAGTAGATCGTCTGCAAGATGTCCAAGTGGTATTCTTTTGCCGGGTTCCAGATGGATAGGATTCGGAAGCTCTAATCCATTTGTTTTCCCGGTAAGGACTGCCACTTTTAACTGATTTACCTGTTTCTGTAAATCTCTTACATAATCAAATAGATACTGAATATCTGTTTTGCTCAACCGTTTTCACCTCCATGTTAAGAACTTTCTTTCTGTGCCTTATCAGAATCATCTGGCTTATTCTCAGAAAAACTTTCTGTCTTACCGAGAATGTATCCCTTGTCAAATTCTGACATATTAGGAATCGCTTCTTTCAGCTTTTCTACGATTCTTTTTTCTTTTTCTGACATGATTTTCTCCTTTCAGTTTATAGTCTTGCTTCGCTTGGACACCTGACTTTGAACCTGCCATCGTCAGCACCGGGCGGTCATTCCCGGTGGACGGTCATTGCTGACCGTTTCGGCTATCCGTTTATTACTGCATTTATGGTATTCCATGCCTGTTGATAGCTTCTTAATACTTCGCCCTTGTGTGGACCTGCGGGAATAACGTAACCCCACTTCGGAGTGCCGATTCTATCAGTTATCATTTTTTCATCAGGCACATATTTCATTTTAAATGCCCTGAATGTTTCCATTACGCGTCGCTTATACTGTTTCTTTGTCATATCTATTACCTCTTTTCTTAAATTTCTGAAATAAGTCCTTCAGCTTCTTCCAAGTTATCAAATGCTTCTTCGATATCTGAAATATACTCTTCCATCTGTTCGCCACGCTCACTGTACTGAAAACTTTCTGGAAGATTATCGAATGTGTCCTGTTCTTCATCCTTAACTTCTTCTAAAATGTCTTTAGCTTGCGAGATCAGATCAAGTGCCTCAGCCAATCTCTTTCTTCTGATTTTATTCATATCCTTTTTCCTCTCTTTCTTGCGTTGCTTTGTTTACCTTGTAAACACAGTATAGTCCCTCAGACAACATTTGTCAATACCTTTTTGTTGACTTTGTAAACATTTTATGATATTATATTTTCAGAAAGGAGGAATTAAATTGAAAGACAGGTTTAAAGAGTTGCGAAAAGAATTAAACGTAACTCAGCAAGAATTTGCAGACAAACTAAAGATAAGTAGGAATTTTGTAGCGCAAATTGAAATGGGAAGCAAAGTTCCGTCAGATCGGACTATTGATGATGTTTGCAGAGAATTTAACGTAAACGAAGAATGGCTAAGAAGTGGAACTGGAGAACCGTTTCAACCAGAGAACAAAAACGATGAAATTTCTAAGTTGTTCGGAAATGTTCTAAAGTCTAGTGATGATGATTTTAAATACCGTCTCATCAATGCTCTAGCAAAGCTGGATGATTCTGGATGGGATAACTTAGAAAAGCTCCTAGACACGATTTACGAAAAGAAATGAGAAAATAGCCAAGGGCAATGCGCAAACCCTTGGCTTTTCTTTTTAACTGATTAATGTTTTTATGAAAATGTATATCGACCTCAGCCAACATCTGTTTTCTATCTTTTGTATCATTTCAATAATCTCTTTCTTATAATCCATAATAACCCTCCCTGTCGCAACTACCACCTACATTACAGTATATGCCCGGCTGTGGGGAATAGAACCGAACATTAGTTCTCTTTTTGCTATTATACCACCTATTCCGACTCTTGGCAACTGCCAATGATATACATGAACTCTCACTATTTTATAGAAAAAAACATTTCTTTTTCATCTAAATCACTCTATTTCATTCTAAATCTTTACAATATGCTCTTAAAATGATAAAATAAAAATACCACATATAACCGTACTTTACATAACATTGCAAAAATAGCGGTACAAAATACACAATCCGCATGAAAAGTGCGAAGCGTGGCGAATAAAGCTATTAGGAGGAACAATTCTATGAGTAAGAAAAAAGGTGGAAAACTTAAATGGGTAGTTTTAGCAGTCGTCGCCGTTGGCGTTATTGGTGCCGTTGGTGGAAATTCGGATTCAAACACCACGTCTTCTTCCAGCACATCTGCAAAGACAGAATCTGCAAAGGAAGTTGATACGTCTACAGCAATTGAATACACATCCGTATCAGTCAATGATATGATGTCTGATCTTGATAATAATGCAATGGGTGCATCTGATAAATACAAAGGCAAATACCTTGAGATCACCGGAAAACTCAGCAACATTGATGCAGCCGGAAAATATATTGATCTTATGGCTGATGGAGATTTTGAGATTATTGGAGTCCAGTGTTACATCAAAAATGACGACCAAAAAGCTAAAATAGCATCTATGTCAAAGGGCGACACCGTTACTTTGAAAGGAAAATGCACAGACGTTGGAGAAGTTCTCGGATATTCTCTCGATATTGAAGAAATAGAATAAAAATAAAAACCGCCCCGGCATTGGCGTACCGAGGTGGCGTTTATACATCTCCGAAGAAATGTAATATTCTGGCAAAACATATTGTATCATCTTCGGAGCAGTCGGGCAAGACAGAAAGTTTGTTCGGCTGTTATTTTTATACCTAAATACAGCTACAGAAAGAGGAATAAAAATGGCGAAGAAAAGAAAGAAATATCCAAAACTGCCGAATAACTTTGGCTCTATCCGGTATCTTGGCAAGAATCGAAGAAACTGCTATGCAGTGCACCCACCGGCTACACTGGATGCAACCGGAAAGGTGGTCCGTCCACCGGCGATCTGCTATGTTGACGACTACCTGAAAGGGTTTGCTGTTCTGACAGCATACAAGGCCGGGACGTACAAGCCAGGTATGGAAAAGGAACTTGAGATTGCCCCTACAACTGACATAGATGCTCTTATAAGCCGCTTGATTGCTGACTACAATACAATCAAGGGTGTCGAGGATAAACACCCGGAAATCAAGAAATTGACGTTTTCAGAGGTATATAAGAAGTTTTACGCATGGAAGTTTCCAGAGGGTTCAAAACTTTCTTATAGTTCAAAGATAGCTTACCAGACCGCTTACTCAAACTGCACGGCTCTGTATAATCGTGTATTCGAGGATTTAAAAGCACCTGATCTGCAAAAAGTCATTGATGACTGCCCGTTAAAGCGTCAGAGTCTCATGGCGATTCTTACGCTGTTCAAGCAGATGTATAAATATGCTGTTTACTCAGAAATTGTAACGGAAAATAAGGCACTATACGTCCATGTCAATGCTGATAATGACACCGAACATGGAACGCCCTTTTCTGATCAGGAGATGCAGGTGCTGTGGAATAATACCGGCGATCCAGAAGTGCAGCTCATTCTTATTATGTGTTACTCCGGCTGGAGAATCGGTGAAGTGCTAAAACTTACGACCAACTTAGAAGAAAGATACTTCCAAGGCGGTATCAAAACAAAAGCCGGCAAAAACAGAATCGTTCCGATACATCCTGCTGTATATCATTTTGTTGAACAGAAAGTGCTGACGCAAGATGGAAAATTATGCGTGTATACTCAGCAGCACCACAGAAAAGCGTTATTCTATCCTACACTGGAACGTTTAGGAATAGTCGGTGATCCGAAGCACACTCCGCATGACTGCCGGCATACATTTTCTGCCCTGTGTGAAAAATATGGAGTCAGGGAGAATGATCGTAAGAGAATGCTCGGCCATTCTTTTGGTGGAGATGTTACAAACGCGGTATATGGACACAGGACATTGGAAGAACTCCGTACAGAGATTGAGAAAATAAAAGTCCCATTTGTGACTAACTGTGACTAACGGAATCTTATTTTATCAATTTTATTCATCACAATTCAGAACATAAAAACGCGTGAAACCCTTGTAAAATCAACATTCTCAGCGATTTTACAAGGAGTTCACTCATTTCATTTTCATTATTCTAATTGTATTCAATTAGGGCATTAATTAGAACTATGCAAATGTCAGAAAGTCCTTTAAATACAGTACTTTAGAGGATATTCAATTAGGAAATGATTTTTTTATTTGTGACTAACGTGTGTCCAACGAACTAATAGGATTTACAAAACGAAATGATACAATATGTTATAAGAAGCATGATTCCCGGGGTACTATCCCCGGGAGCTTTTATTTATGAATTTCTGAAATTCTGGTAAATACGCCCTTCGGGACAAACTCAAATACGAACCCATCATCATTCGGGTACGGGATTCTGACGAAGTACCATTTCAGCCCGGAACTGTCAGTTTCTGTGTACTTCATTACCTCTACAACTGCACCTTTTTTCAGCTTCGGAAACAGTTTAGATGGACTATTTTTGTTTGATTTTGTATAACATTTTGTGTCTTTTTTAATCTGTGCAATGTAGGCTCTGGTGTTCTGTTTTTTGACTGTATCTGAGTCTGAAACTGGCGTTGTATTTTTAACTAAACTGTAATTTGGGGTGCAGAATTTTGTTCCCGGAAGGTTACTGTTGTAGTAACTTTTCTGGCATACACCACCGCCATTTGCGATAATTGTAGAGCCACCAGAAGTGTTTCCTTCGACTGTCCAGAACCGATCTCCTGACACTTTTATTACGATTCCGGTGTGTGTAAATGTGCCATTTCGATAAAAAATAACAATATCTCCAACTTTTGGATTGCTGTTCAGAGTAAACAAATCTGCCATTGTTGGGCAGTAAACGTATGGCCAGTGTTTCAAAAGCTTCTTTGCTGTGTCTAAGCCAAACGCCTTCATCATGCACCATGAAACAAACGCTGCGCACCACGGCTGCCCCTGATAATCCGGCTTAATATCTCGCCAATATTTTGTGTAATTATTTTCTCCGGCATTTGCTGTCTTGCTATCAAGCTGACTATTGCTTGCCTTTTCAAGATATCCGATTTCGTTCTTTGCAATCTGGATTAATTTGTCAATTGCGTTCATGCTCTTATCCTCACTTTCTGGAAAATATGTTTTCAGCGCATCGTAAACAAATTTCTGCCTGTCCTTATATACTCCCACTTGATTCCCTGTGTCCGTCTGGCAGGCTGCATAGAGATTGTCCAATGTATATGGTTTCTGAGTCTTTGCTAGAATCCGGGTTACTGCCCCTAGTCCACCTTGGTGCCTAAAGTTCACGCACATAGCTTGCGCTCTAGCATCCGTAACGCCCTGTTTAAGGGCTTCATCTGCATATGTGGCTAATTGTTCATCCATAAGACTATCTTGACATTTAACGCCGATTTTGGATGATATAAGCTGAACGATTAAATTGGCGAACTGGCTGCTTCTGGAAATGTTAAAGCAAGACCAGTCTACCTCCTGCACCTGCTCCCATAATCCGATACTGTCCAGTCTGTCCCATTGTGCCGTATCTGCATCATGAATCCGTTTCAAAAGTGTTTGTGCTTCGGTTGCGTACCACTGTCCTGCCCCGATTGTGATTGCGTGTTCTTTAGAAGAATTGGTGTAGGCTTCTGTGAAGTCCGAATAATCCTGCTGTCCGTAGACCTGCCCGCCGGTCTCGACTGCATAAATAATCTTTCTCAGGACGTTCTTTTGTTCAGTTGTCATGTTACCTGCTCCTTTCGCAAAGATTCTTACCTAATTCTGATTATAGCATTTAGCGTTAAGACATCTCTGTACCAATTTAAAAATCCGACAGGTGATTGCCTGCCGGATAATGCTAAATAACGTATTTATGATGATTGCATCTGACCGACTCTTGATTAATCTTTGCATAAATCATAGTTGTATCAAGTTTCTCATGTCCCAGCATCTTCTGCAGGTCCGTAACATTCATACCTCTTTCAAGAGTAATTTTAATGAATTAAATGGGAATACACACTATTGCTGTATGATTGTTTGGTTGTATTTCCGCCACGGCTGCCAAATTGCAGGTTGTCCAGTTTTATCTCTGACGAATACTTTACCTGCGCCAACGATCACAATCTGTACTTCATATGTTTGAAGCAGGACGAGAGCGCCATACCAATTTTCGTTTGAAATTCCCGGAATTACAACACCTGCCAATTTATATACACCAGGCTTTTTACCGGATGAAACACTATATTCTTCCAAAGAATTTGTACCGGTAATCGTGCCAAGAGAGGCATTACTATTTAATTCATTAATCGCTCCCAGAATTGTTTTGTCGTTCGTCTGAAGCTTCTCGAATACTTTGTCAGCAATTTTTCCAAGTACCCAGTCTGAAAGAGTAGACAGTGAAAGGCGTTTATTTGCCTTCCCTGCCGTATCAAGTGTCATAATCTCATCATTATCAGCTACTGTAGTTTTTATAGTATAATCTGTCCACTTTGGCATAATTGTTTCCTCCTTATACTAAATATTTGTCCCGGATATATTTCTTGACTGCATCAAGATGAGCCTGTACATCGTCATTCATCACAAGGAAATTGCCTTTGTTGTTCTGGCTGACAACTTCTCCTGTTTCCTCGTTTACCTCGGAATAGGTGTAAGCGATACGGCTTCCCTCTCCTGTGCTAAGATTCATAAAACTTGTAAGAATTTTTTTCATTATATTTTCCCCATTTCGTCAATAATGTTTTCCCTGTCATTAAAAAGTTCCTTTTCATAATCTGGTTCTGATACTTCAAGGCTTTCGCCGTAGTCTGGTTCTGGCATGTCTGTGTCTATCGCCCTGTCATAAGCTGTCTCACTCGCATCGGCAAACCGCATATGCTCATAGTCAGCTTGCCGCGCTTTAATTTCGAATGCAAATTTAAGTCCCGGAGTGCCTTTAACAATAAAATACGTCTGTTCCTTTTTATCTATCCAACAATCGCCATCTCCTTCCTTTTGCAAGAAAACATAGTATTCAATCCCTACATTGGTAGATTCTTGAAAAATGTCGTCTATGTCTATCAGGCATGTGCCATCTTCCGATATGGATGCTTCTCCAATATCTCCGAATATAGGGGATGCCATTTCGTAGCAATAAAATGCCTGTGTGCCATAGTTTTTTGTTGGAAGAATCCTCTTCTTTGTTCCACGCACACTTAAATCCGCAAGGTCAGTGCCTGTGCCAAGGCTGTAAAAGTGTCCACTGGCTTCTACATGTGTACCTGCTTTAACTTTTTTTGATGTCGAAACACTGTCTGCCGAAACGCTGGTGCCAACCGAGACTGAGCTTGCGTGTACAGTTCCCGTATAAAGATTGATTCCTCTAATTCGTGTTCCATACAATGTGCCGTGCCCTGGCACATATACTCCTGTATTCGTCTCTGAATAGATTTCCCCAGCTGAAGCGTCTAGCGTTACTTCTCCATACGTGCCACTTGCTGAAAGCTTTCTATATCCAACTTCCCATCCTGCCAAATACCCTGTGTCAATATACGAGGCATTCAGATACACCTTATTATTATAAAGATATAACCCCTGTGTTTCCCCGTTGTTGGTTAATTTATTAAAAATCTCCAACTGTGTCATTTCACTGGCATCTTTTCCATCCTGTCCGTCTTTGCCTTTTTCCCCGTATACGCCAATCACACAAGGAAGTGTTGTCGTCTTAGCCCCGTTTGTGAAGAAAGTCTCCTCATAATTCCACAGGTATCTATTGTCCTGTGTTGGAATCTGCACGGTTTCTGTCCATCCAGAACTACTTGTTGATACACCAGACGAACTGGACGTAGCGAGATAATGCTGTACAATCTTCGAGATTCCATTTCCAGTATCACCTTGTTTTTGCTTCACAACTACAAATTCTTTCTTTGCGGTCATCCCATTGTAAGTTGCAGTTGCTGTGATTGTGCCACTGTCCACGGACAGTCCAGAGACCGTGTACGTTGCCCCTGACGCAGAACCACTTATTCCGTTTTCCGCAGAGAATGAAATGTTTGACTGCGCGGTTACGTTTTCAGCGCCATATAACACAGTTACCGTAGTTTCGCATGTAGGAAATGTGGTATATTTGCCGGACGAATCTGTTGGGATTCCCTGGAATTCATTTGATAACAGCACATTCAACGTTGCATATTTTGTCGCGATTTCTGTTGCAGTATTGGACGCGGTATCTTTTGCTATTTCAGAGACAGCTTTTCCTTTTAATGAGAACTCTGTCGCAGCGATGTGCACCTTTCCACTATCATCAATATGGAGAGTGATTTGGTTATCACTGTCAATAACCTTAATTCCTTTCGCATTGATAAATTTGCCTGCCAAAACGCCTGCAAGGATGTAATTTGCATTGATATACAGTTTCTTGTCCTGTATATAAATTCCCTGGTCTTCACCGCCGTTCGTCAGCTTATTAAATACTTCATCCTGTCCAAGGCTTGTATCATACTCTTTGACTGCATTATCAATGTCGGTTTTGTCCACATATTTGAAATCAATCCAGTCAGTGTCAGTAAATGTACCATCCGACCGGCTTCTAACCGCTGTTTTAATAGAAGCTTCGCCGTCTGCTTTTGATGTGACCCAGAAATCTCCCATGTTGTACGGCGGTTTAGGTTGTTCGAAATAAACTGCTGCTTTCCCATCAATCTTATCAAACAGATAATCCGGGGCTTTCTGTTCAACCCATTCATTTCCGTCCCACCGCCAGCGCGTGTTAGCGTTATTGGCGGTATTCTGCCAAAGGTCTCCTTTGTGGATATATTTGCCTTTTTCCCAAACAATTAAAATCTCATTTCCACCTACGTCCAGAATGGAATTGCCATCAACATCTGTCCACGGAATCTCTTCTGTTTCTGTCCATTCAAGCGCCGGGTCTGTATCCTGGCTCCAGGTCTGAATTTTGCCGTCAAGCTGCTCTTGGAGACTTTCAATCGTATCGGCAAAAACGCCCTTGATAAAGGCTGTAACTGCTGAATCATCTGTATACTTAGATGCTCTCACCCAGTCATCGGCGTCATAGCTTGCGCCCTCTGCCTTTGCCTTTTGACACTTAAGAATGTCCCCTGTCTTTCCCTGAACCCATAAATCGTCAATATCGTAAGGTGGAACCGGCTCTGCTCCGAAAATTCTCTTCTTTGCATTTGCCGTGTTTTGTGCCTGCGCCGCATCAGCCAGAGCTTTGACCACCGCAGTGTCTTTTACATAATCCCACTTGTATTCGCCATTAATCTTTGCATATCTGTAAGCCTGTCCACCATATTCTTCGTTGTTTACAATATAAAACAGGTCGCCTAAGTGCTTTTCTTTAGTTGTGTCATCTGTCCAAGTGGACGCCGGTTCATTATTGCCATCAGGAACATAGTCTCCAAAGAATGCTTCTATCTGTCCGTCAATCTGCTCCTGAAGAACTTTAATCTGCGGAGAATATACCTCTGTAATAAACTTCTCAACCTCGGCATTTGCCACGTTCTCAGGCGTTTTTCCTTTGATCGTGAGTTCTGTAGCATTAAGATTGACAGCCCCTGTCTCTGCGTCAATGCGGAATGTAATATTGCCGTCATTGTCTTTTGCCGTGAATCCCCTAGTGTTAATCCAGTCAGACTGAATGCCGATAACATACAGAATGTTCAGCACTGCATCACCGTTGCTGTCAAATCCGGCTTTCCAAGTCCGGCCTCCGTCTACTGACAAGAAGAATCCATCAACACCCGTCTTGTAGATTACTTTAGAATCAGCAAGCGTAGGCTTGTCGTGACGATATGATACCGTCGAGCCGTCTGCCTGAATTTCTTCCGTATAGTAGAATCCAAGGGTGTTGGCCGCCAGTTCGTTCATTTGCTTTAATTTTGCGTCATAGGCAGTAATCTTTTTCTCAGAATCTTTCTTTATGTTGTCGACCTCGACCTGCATGCTGTCTGGATAGTCAGCATTGATGTCTTCCATGCTCTTTGCATTACAAGAGAAGCTTGTACTGCCAGAGAATGCGAAGTCTACATCTGTCAGATATGAATAGTAAATATTGCCTTTAATGTCGGAAAATGTAATTCTATCTCCAAATGTGGCGTATCCTATTGCTATGCTGTCACAAGAGAATGGTCTTAATCTCATACCAACAAGTTCTTTTCCGATCAGGTCAACACCCGTCTGTTCATTGTCACTCAGAAGCTTGTTGTCAATCGTGATGACATATCCGTCTGTACCGTACTTGTATTCCGTCTCATTATCTGTATACTTGACCCCAGTAACAACTACATCGTCAACATCATAGGTAAGGTTATTGATAAAATTTGGCTTAAATCCTTTTCGCTCGAGAATTGTCTCAATCTCGTTACTATCAATGTCAAGAATAGTGTTTCCGTTAATGTCGCACCATGGAACTGTTTCTAAGGTAATAGTGTCTGTACCATCGTCAAAAGTGATGATTCGCAAATTATCATTCTCGTCAATGCGAGCGTTACCACCTGCCAAAGCTGCAACCATACCGATTACTGCTCTGAAAGTGGTGTTCTCCGGTTTCTTTTGTACCTGATAGTCTGCATTTTTAAATACTGCATCACCCAGCACAATCCCGGTCTGCTGACAGGCATCTTCTAAAACCTCTCTGACAGAGCATGGGAAAACAAGGTTTGTATTGTAGCCTGTCTCTGCCTTACTCATATAGTCCAGCAAAGTGAGATTAATCTCATCGGACGTGGCAGGTTTTTTTGATACAATGAATGTGCCGCGGCGAATGGTTTCCAATCTATCAGACAGTTGCAAATTTAAAAATAGGGTGAACTGTGCCCCGACAAAGTTGTAGTCAGAGAACCTATCATCATCATTGACCAGTGCCAATGTTGCTGTCTTTTCAATGGCTACACCTACCGGGAAGTCCCCGGAATCAGAAGAATCTACAATGCCGTTTCCGTCAAGGTAGAAATCTTCTTTTTCCAGGTTTAAAGCTGTCCCATCACGCAGCACCGCATTCGCCGTAACATAATAGTTACTATTTAAGAGAGATTCTGTTTTTAACTGATTTGTAACATTAATCATACCGGTCGAATGCTCCTTACATTAATAGACAAATCTGTCCACTTTTCTTCCCCATCTTTCAGAGTTTGCGCTGCCATGTTGAAATTAGATGCATAGAACGTCTTGTCAATCCATTTGCCGGGGGTTCGAGGATCTTTGTGATGAAATGTGAACTGACTTTTGTTGATCATAGAGTTGAGAATCGTTGCAATCTCTCCCCATTTAAGTTCGCCCCATTCCATGTCATACCCAGCAATGGTTCCCATTGGTGTGTTATGCATAACAAGGTCCTGACTTCTCTTAGAGCTTTCCGTTGATGTAGTTGCGAACACCGGCTTATATGTATCAGGGGCCTTTATAGTGACCCCGTCAATTTTAAACTGCTCCTGTGCCATTTACACACCTCCTAACAAGAATGGATTCTGACCGCCATTTCTGCGTCTCCTAAGCTCTGCTTCATCAATGATAATGTCTAATAGTTTTCTGCCAGATGCATTGACTGTAACATTGTAAGTGTTTCCATTTTCCTGTCCTTTCCCTGACTCTTCCCGGACGATCTGTCGCAACAGGCTTTCCGGTGCTTCTAAGTTATTGCCTTTTTTCTGGTCACCTAGTACTGCAAGGAATTCTGACCTTGGTGGAATAACTGCACCACTAGCCAGATATGGGATAGTTCCGATGCGTGGAAATGTTGCATGAAATCCGATAGTCTTTGTACCAAACGGTGTTGGAACAGTCCAAGGCCCGAAAGAGAAAGCAGATTCAATTCCGCCAATTGCATTATTAATCATTCCAACTGCATTATTAACAATGCTGATTGCCTGATTAATCGGAGCTTTAATGAAATCCACGATGCCTTCAAATGCAGATTTGACTGCATCTCTGGCAGCATTAAACTTATTAGTGATAGCATTTTTTATCGCTTCTACTTTATTAGAAACAAATGTAGTTACGTTTTCCCATACTTGAGATGTTTTATTCTTTACGCTATCCCACACGCTCGCAACTTTTGTTTTAATTGCATTAAATACTGTGCTGGCTGTGGATTTAAGAGAGTTCCAAAGGCCAGAAAGTGTCTTTTTGATTGCGTTCCAGATTGTTGAAGTTAATGCTTTAATCGCATTCCAAGCAGTGCTGATGATGCTCTTTATTATGTTCAACGCGCCTTTTGTTACGGTTTTAATTATCTCCCACGCACCCGACACAACATCTTTGATAAAATTCCATGCTCCATCCGCAATCTCTTTTATTCCCTGCCAAGCCAGTTCCCAGTCTCCCGTGAAAACGCCGACAAGAAAATCAATAATTCCACTCAGTGTATCTGCTACATCACCAATTATTTTGATTAATGATTTTATAACTTTTATTACTACGGTGCCTACAACGTTAATTATTTCTGCCACGACCGGAAGTAAATTCGCGATTATCCAGTTAATTAAAGGCACTAACACCGACTCCCACAGAAGCTTCAGAGAATCAATGAGTTTTCCGAGGAATGTTTCTATCTTTAAAATCGCGTCCCCTAATGGTCCCTCTAACAGCCCTTTGATTTGTTCCGCCAGTCCTTGTAGCATCGGAAGAATGTATGTGTTATATCCGGTTATCAGAGTTTCAAATATGCTTGATAATCCATCTGCTATAGAATCAAAGAACGGTTTTACATGTTCATCGTATAACCTCGATATTGCGTCACTAAGATTCTGAACAACTGTCAGGACTCCACTCGTGACAGTTTCTATTACTCCGAGACTGCCTTCAATCGCTGACTTCAGAATGTCTTTGTTGTCGATAAAAGGCTGCGCAATCATATTCAGGATATCTCTGCCAAGTTTTGCAGCCGTTTCTGTAAGAACCATTCCAATTTCAGCAAAGATTCCGATTAAATCGGCAGTAATCTGCTGCGCAGTTTCTCCGCCGAAAACTGAGAAAACATCGGCGAAAGCAACTGCAAGATTTCCTGCGATCTGTGAAATTTCAGCGCCGATGTTGAACATATCTATCAGATAATTCTTTATTCTTTGCGTGTTCTGCTTTAAAAACTTTTCAATTCCGCCTATAATGTTTTGCGCAATTGTTAATCCGATTCTGGCAAACGAGCCGGCAATTTGTCCAATTGCATATGCATATGAATCAAAAAAATTATTTGCTGCTTTGGTAACTTCCGGATCAGTGAAGATATCCTTTAAAGATTTCCATATGGAATCAAGATCCTTTTTTATTCCGTCAAAAATCGGCTCGTAATCTCCTAACCCATCCCAGAATCCTTTTGCGATTAACTTAGCCAGCTGTTTAAATCTGTCAATTATCTTCTTTAGTGGTTTCGACATTTTGTCAAGAACTGTCTCACCCTCTGCCAACTTTCCGTAATCAACATTTTGTACAGCATCTTTCATCTGATCTGGAAGTCCGCCGGTTGCGCCCGGCGCTTTTGATGATGAATCCGTACTTTTGTCCGTTGAATAATTATTTATTTCATCTAAAGGGCTAAGATATCCCTTTGCTGCTTTAGTAGCTTTCTTAGTTGCGTCCGCTGTATCATTTGTTGCATCTGCCAGCTTTTCGGCATTGTCGGCTGCATCTCCGTATTGGTCGGCTGTATCAGCTATCGCATCTGTTCCGGCAAGACCTGCGCCACTTGCACTTGTCTGGCCAGATGATTTCTTTCCGGTGATTAACTCCGTAAATGATTTGAAGGCATTTGCTAGAGTTGCCAGTTTGCCTAGCAAGATATTAATAACTTTCAGAACAGGAGTGAAGAGATTGATTAACCCCTGTCCAACTGTTGCCTTGAGAGATTGCAGCTGTAACTGCATCACTCGCACTTGGTTCGCCCATGAGTCAGATGTTCGGATGAAATCACCAGATGCAGCCGATAATTGTTTCTGCACAAAAGCCAGACGGAGAGCAACCTTCTCCTGTTCGGTCATTTCAGATGTGGTTTTTCCGTAGCCATTTGCAAGTGCATACTGGTCAAGTGCGCTTTGCGTAAGGACCACGCCCAAATCTTTCAGCGTTTCCGTTTCGCCCGTAAACACTGATTTCAGCTTGATATAAGCCAAGTCCTGACTGATGTTATAGAATGATGCCACATCACCAGTCAGCTGCGTCAAAGCCGTTGACATATCGTAAGCCTGTGATTCTGAGAATCCGAACGACTTAGACATTGCTCCGAACGTTCCGACATACCGTTTAGCCATTGTCTCTGATAGTCCGGCTGAGGTCATAGCATTCTTTGCAAATTCGTTTACCTTGTCAGACATGGTTGTGAATGTAACATCAACCACGTTCTGAACTTCTGCGAGGTCGGAACCGAGTTCCACGCACTCTTTGCCGAACTGTACTAACTTACCAACTGCAAAAGCCCCACCAATCAGCAGACCGATTTTTTTTACAGCACTTCCAAGGCCGTTAAATGACTGTTTTATAGCTGAGACACCGTTCTGTACGCCAGACGTGTCCATTCTGGTATCAATAATGACTGAGCCATCAGCAGCCATGTGTCCACCTCCTAACTATTTGAGGTTAAGCATCTCGTTAAGCTTATCTTTATAAGCCTGTTCCTCTTCAGAGAGACGCGTTTTTATATCAATAAGATTCTTGTTATCGTGGTAGAATTTCTTTTCCCATTTATCGAGCTTTTCACCCTTTGCTTTTTTTGACCGGATTCCAACGACCGTGTTGAACAGGCATTCACCGGATTCCATAAAGTATCCGAAAAACGTCCACCAGTGCATATAAGGCACTGCTCTGATTTCTTTGCCGGCAACCTTGTTTACCGCCGGAACGATCATATCTCCGTCCTGCTCCCAGTCCATCAAGCGGGGTTTTGGCTTATTCGGACTATCATCAATTTGACCGCAGTCGATAAACTCGCAGGCTTTCTGAAAAGCTTCTGTAAGATGTTCTGGGGGTATACTTTGCCAGTCCTCAAATAGAATCTGTAACATAACAATAGATTTCGCTTGTTCGCCTAATTCTGGGTCGTTCATGGCAACCAGAATATCAATAATTACTCGAAAATCTGTCCTGATAGAAAAATCCACCCCACTGATATTTAGTGAGGTGGGCAACTCATAGGAGGTCATTTTGTATACTTCTCCGTGTACTTATTGACCGCTTCCTGCATTTTTTTCTTTCTTTTTTCAATTTCTGGTGTAAGTGCTTCATTGATTTTGCCCAGAACGATATAGGCGAACACCTGACCATTTCCAAAAACAGTTGTTGCGGTAATTGGTTCTTTAAATAAATCCTTAGATGCTTCGTATCCGAGCATATAATTGATTTTGTCCTCAATCTGCTTATTAATCTCTGCCATCTCTTTGCCGGAAGAGACATTTTTAACAGATTCCTGAGCCTGTTCAAAGAAAGTTTCCAATTCTTCCGCTCTTGCTGCAATGTTGATGTCGGTAGGATTCAGTTTGAATGAAGAGAACACTTCACCCTGCTTGTTCGTGAATGTGAAAAGAAGAAATCCATCATCAATGTTTGTATTAATTGTTTTTGCCATTTTCTATGCCCTCCTAAAAAAAATTATTCGCTGTCAGCTGTAAATGTGCCGGAACTGATATCAAATTTTCCTTTTACTCGTTCGCCGGTATAATTGACGGTAAACGGAATCTGATAGCCAGATGTATCACCGCCGTAGGAGGTCGGCACAACGTAGCAGTCCTGCTGATATGCTTCATACTTGCCTGCTGTGGCTTCTGTCCAAAGGTGAACCTCAACTGCTTTTGTTTTGAGGTTATCGTCTTTGAGACGTCCATCTACAATCTTCTGTAATGCTGTAAACAGATCAGAAGTAGTGTCTGCATAGAATGGATCAGCGTCAGAAGAAACTTCGTAGCCGTTATGTTTGAATGTGGATTCTCCAAGAATGTTTTTAGAGGTTTCGGTGTCTGGATTGAGTTCAACATTGTACTCTTCCAGATCTTTTCCAAGACGTTCATACTTCGGTGTCAGTCCTCCACAGAGAGAACCTGCGTCGATATAATGAGCCATATATTTACGGTCAATTTTGCCTGTAACTGCCATAGAAATGTCCTTTCTGCCTATAACTTTTAAAAGGCTGTGTAGGTTAGCGACTATCTCCGATTGATAGCTGGTTGTTACTTGTTATATTACTTCATAAGTATTTTCGTAGCGTACCGTTAATGGTAATAACCAATCCTGTACACCACTCTCCTGTGGTTCTAAACCATAGGAATTATCACGGGTGATACGTTTTATCACTCGCCCCTGAGAAAGCTCAGGAAACGCATTTAAACGTGTCTCAGAGCCATTTATGATAACTGGTTCTCGGCATATCCATTTACCGAGATTATCTAGGAACTTCTGAACGGATAGCTTCTGCCTTTCCTTGTCGGATGCTGTGCGATATACCACGTAAAATGGGTACTGGCATACCTGGTGCATTACGCCACAAACATCTTCTTTTTCTGAATAAATCAAAGCTCCATTATCTGCCGAGAACGCAATTCCTGATTCCTTGCCAAGTTCTTCAAACTTGATTGTTTCATTTTCATACAGTCCCGGATACTGGTTCAGAAGTGCTTTCATGGCATCTGTCAGAATTTCGTATCCGGTTGCGTCTTTTCCGATAGGTTTATCTGCTATGCCTGCCACCTCCTGCCTGTGCTTTTACTTTGCGAACCCATGTGTCACCATATTGCCGTTTAGCGGCATCAAACCACTTTGCCTGTGCCCGTGGGTGAGCCTGTTTGGTGTATTCAAGATTTTCCTTTGCGGCTGTCCGGCCAGAAAACTGACTAACGAGAACTTTCTTTGCTCCACGTCTTGCGTAGGGACTTCCAGTTGCTTCATCAACCATTCCTTTCCCCTCGTACAGAAAACGTCCATAAGGAGCCGCCGCCGCGCATACTTTCCCAGTTCCTTGTAAGGATGTACTCTCAACTCTTGTTCGGTTGATAAAGTCCCCTGTAATCATCGGCATAAACGGCACCATACTGTCCATAACCATTCCATCAAGGAGATACTGGGCTTCTTGATACTGCCTTGAGAACCTGTCCATATTCAGTTTGATTTTCATATCTCCATCGACTATGGAGAATCCTTTGAAATGATGAATTTTACTCATATCACTTACCCAAAATCTCAAAGTGTGGAATCAGTGTGTACGGACCGCCTACACTGGTAACCTTAAACACGTTATCCTTGTTCTCGTTCATGTACTGGTAGAATCCGTTTCGATAATCACCATCAGTTACTGCTCCACCAGTCCATTCACCCTCCCAAAAGAATGATTCGTCCGAGAATGTGATAGTATCTTCCAGAGCATTGTTAATCTGCCTTTTCCACTCCTTCGAAGGCACCCATGGGAGAATCTTGCCATCTTTATCGGTAATGGTTATATCACCGTTCTGAACAGCATAACGAACGTGCAACTGTGCGTTGTCAGTTGCGTCTGGTCCGTACTTTTTAAGGATTGCTCCCTTGTCCGTAATGAGATCAACGCCGGATAGCACGTGAGGATACCAGTACGCATCTCCTGTCGTGGCTGATTCGTAATAGTCAAAAATCGTCACCGTTTTGCTATACATGATATCCTCTCCCTTAATTATTCTTTCTGCACTGTCTGCTTAATAACCTGATTCACGCCAGTAGCCGATAATCCGTTAAACATACCGACCGCAACCGCTGTGATATAATCCGTTGCCGGGAAGTCCGGGATAACTCCCATCCCGACAGCTCCGAGAATGCCACCAATAACTGCCATGACCACTGGAATCCATTCATCAGAGATTCTTTTTGATGCTTTACAGCCCATTCCTACGATGTAGCAAATCATAACGATTGCTATACATGAGCCTAATGTTGAAATATCCATTATTCAGATGCCTCCTATTCTGCAAAAATCCAATCCTCCGCTAACATATCTGCCTGAGATGCACACCATCCCATCTGTACGCCAGAAGTTCCGACAAAAGCAATGGCGTTGTTTCCGATTGCATCATGCTCACAGTTCACAATCTCTCCATCCGCTATCTTATAAGAAATGCCAGTGGCAAGCTGAATGTACTGTTTCTTCCCGTTCCAACCTTTACGAGCCACTTTAAGTCCCCTTTTTAAATAACGGATAGCATCACCAAATCCAAATATTGACTGACCGCCAAGAACACCACAGTTGTTCTCATCAGCAATCATCCAGTCGTCTCTCTGCGTGTGCATGAAAGTGTATTCCACTCTCTGCGTTTCACGGATATCGAGAACTTCTCCCTGACCTTCATCAGAATCTTTTGGTCTGCAATGAATCATAATCGTATGCTTCTCATCATCCCAGCACCAGTAGCCATTCCAACCCGGGAGTTTTACTTTTTCTCCCTGCTTCATAAGTTTAAACGCTTCTTTAAAATTCATATCAATTACACTCCTGCATACAAAACTGGTATTCCATCATCCGTCCTTACTCCCATTAGAAGTGGTAAAGCTGTCTTAAGAAGTAAGTCGTTCGTTTTCTGTATATCCCCGGCAGCGGCATATACTGCACTCCACTCTTTTGCACTTGCTCCAATCTGCTGAGGCGTTGCGTAAGAGATAGATTCACTGCCAGAACTTACAGATGTTACAATGCCTGTCGTGCTACCACCAGACCCGATTGCGGTTGACGTACCACTCACAGCGGCATTGGTAGCATTCTTTTCAGCAAGCTCAATCTGATACATTAATTCAACCAATGAACAGACCGCCTTTTTGATGCGTTTCTGTGAGCGTTCATTTGTCGGCAGTCCATCCACCAGTCTGTCAAACGTCATTGTGTCCACAAAATCACTGGCTCTTTCTGCCAGTCGTGGAAAGTCGGTTTCTGGCACGACATTGCCGAATGATTCTGTATAGAATTTATAATCTGCATAAGCCATGCCAGTTGCCTCCTACATTTATGATTTCGCTGTTACGCTTGCACTTCCGGCGTTCAGTGCCTTGTATGTTCCATCGCACTCAACCACTGTAATCTTCTGTCCGGTTGCTGCCTTAATGTCAGCTTTTCCGTCCCATGTAGTCCAGTTTCTGAGATTCTGTCCATATCCGACAGTTACTGCTTCTGCTGCAACTTTGTATTTATATACGTTGTTGGCATTTTCCTTAGCCGGATTTACAGTGATTTTTGTATCGCCACTTGCTGTTCCAGCCGCAGATGTTACTGTCAAAGTGCCAAGCGTTGGTGTTTCATCAATGGTGATTACTGCGATTGCATCAATGTATTCTGCAAAAAGAGTCAGTCCCATAACTGCGAACGCTTCGGACACTGCTGTGTGGTAGTTACCCTGTGTATGGAATCCGATCAGGTTTGTTTCGCCGGAAACGGTATACACCAGACCAGCTCTCGCAAAGTCAGATTCATTCGGGTCTACATAGTAAAGCACGATGTTCTCAACGGGGGTGGCAATAACCTGTCCTCTCGGGATTTCGCTGTCAGACAGTAAGAAGATTGTGTTAAATCCCATGAAGTCCTTCATATACTGGAATCCGAACTGGTTCTGAATAGTGATCTCAGCTGCTCCGAGGTATTCATATACGTCCAGAATGTTCACAAATCCAACGGCGCCAGTCACATTTCTGTGCATCTGCTTGAATTTGTTTTCTACACGGCCTTTAGCCATTGCCAGAGCCATCTGGAATGTAGTTTCTGTGGAAGTAAGTGTACCGGTTTTCAGATAATCATAGAATCTGCCGGTAACGTCAGTCTGAAGCTGGAAAAGGAATTCATCATCAGTCATCTGAACAGCGTTCTCATAACCGTGATCCTTGATTGCTTCGATAGATACAGCCTTTGCGTACTTTTCAATAGTCATTTCCGCATAGGTCTTTTCTTTTACAGTAAACTTGCTGTAAGGGATTTCCTCACCCTCACCAACATTTCCGCTCTGCAAAGTACCCTCTGCGTATTTGGACTTGAGTACAGCACCCGGCTGTTTTTTGATAGGTCTCATGATGCCCAGAATATCACGTAAGTGTTCCCAGTTTCTCTCGAATCTGGTAACGAAGTCAATCTCACGTGCCGTTACCTGAATATCATTACTCATAATAAGATTAGCTTTTGCTGCCATATAAAAAATCCTTTCTACCCATAATTGTTAAGGTATTGGGTTAGCGGCTATACTCTGGTGTATAGTCGGTGTAAAAAATCACTGGAATAACTGGATGTTCTGGGCAATTGCAGCCTGTCTCTCGGACGGATCTTTGATTGCTTCGATATCCTTCTTTGTCATGTTTCCCGGTGTCTGCTGCTGTCCAACATGAGTGGTAAATCTTGCCTGACTTTGCTGAGCCTGCTGCTGAGATTCATCCACAAAAGCGGATGCGTCAGACTGTTTCATCTGCTCAATCAGATCATTCAGTCCAAGGATTTTACCGTCTTTCAGCTTCAATCCTGCTCCTTTGATGTCTGCCATAACAGACTTCTTTGCAGCCTCACTGGAAAATTTAACATCATCAAGTGCTGTTTTAAGTGCATCTGAAAAATCGCGGTCATAGATTTTTGCATTAAACTCTTTCTCTGCATCTGCCGCTTTCTGTTTCCAGGTCTCTAATTCGGTCTTAACATTTGCCGGGTCGATACCATCAAAGCCTTTTAAGGTTTCCTCTGCTGTCTCAGCACGTTCTTTCCAGTCATCACGTTCACCCTCAACTTTCGACAGAGTTTTCGCTACTTCTTTTGCGTTCTTGTAATGCTCAGAGAGTGCTTTCTTCACATCTGCCTGCTTGTCCTCCGGGATTTCAATTCCAAATGATTTAAGTGTGTCAATAAGTTTCTGCATAACATCCTCCTGGTCGTGTTTATTGACCTGCCGCCGCAGGTAAAATGGATTAAGCCAGTTAGACCACTGACAGGGTAACTGTGGCTATTGGATTCGAACCAATGAATGAGTGTTCCTCTCTCGGGGTCAAAGCCCGGTGCCTTACCACTTGGCGAAGCCACATTGAAGTGCCTTTTCGGACTAAACATTAGTCTACAGGATAAGACATAACCTTTACAGCATCATGATGTTGTGATTCAGCCAAATCATAGACCGCCTGCAAACAAACAGCATAATTTTAACCAAATCAAAGCGGAACGCCCGGAATCGAACCGGAACCCAGGGCGCGACCCTGTCAGTCTACCATTAACGTACATTCCACATAACCCGGATCCCCGGATTAGCAAGGTATTTAACGTGTTATGCCTACCACGAGTTGTTTCGGATATTTATTTCTTTTTTTTAAGAAAAGTATGAATAACAAAAACCTTAATCAAGGAGGTATGCCATCTTGCGTGCCAGACGGCAAATACGCACGACAGGACTCGAACCTGTTTAACTCTCCATTAAAGCGTGCGCACCAGCTATTTAGTTAAAGAAAGGAGGATAAAACAAAAATGTCAAAACAACCACTGTGCTTCCTGCTGCACAATTACATTATAACAGATTTATTTTAACTACCTCTCTACCACTTTTTGCGTTTTTAGAGCATATCGCGAAGTTTTTCCACGTATCTCTTGACAAGATCGCGTTCCTCCCGGCACTCTGCATCCTTGGACATATCGCTCATTTCTGTTGTAAGTTCGTCCAGATGTTCTTCCAGAGCGGCAAGCATCTTCCTCTTGCAGTCTTCAGACTTGCCGGAACGATAGCTTTGCTTCTGCGTCATGTAGTCGTCATAAGCATCTCGTCCGTCAGAACGACTGTAATGCCCTCTGACATAATGTTCACCACGTCTGGCATAAGAACTGCCCCGGTCATAATCTGGCATCATTCTGCCATCATTTGCGCTGTATCTCCCCATGCTATCGCGCTTTCTTCCACGTTCGCTGTAATCGTCATTGTAGCCACCACGCATCTCATCAAGGACAGCGTTGTAATACTCCGCTTTCTTATCCCAGTACTGCGTGTTCTTTATATCTTTGTACATATCAATCAGCTTGTATGTCATTTCCAGATTTCCAGTGGTCAGTCCACTGTCTGCGATTTTTGCAAGCTCGTCTTCTATCCTTGCACATAAATCCTTGATATCTCTCATAACTGCACCTCCTACGCCTCTCTTGTTACAACAATGTTTGCGTTCGCAACAGAAATAGCCTGATCACTGGTATTCTCTATCGCGATATTAACGCAACATCCGCGTGGTACATCCACGTAAATTCCGGAAGACACATTATTATACTGATCTACTGCTGCCGGTGTGGAAATCATCTGAGAAGATAATACTGGTTCGCCAGAGATTGCAATAGCCAGAGAAATAGCTCCGACAGTACCGCCCGTTGGAATTGCGATATTACCAGAAAAGTCCACGAAGAATCTAGCTTTACACTGATTGGTTAAACCTCTCAGTGTAATGATTCCGCTTCCCTCTCTGTGCTGAATGCAGTTAGACCCTTTAACTGCTGTGTTTGAAAATACTACGTTTCCATTTGCTGCTACCGTCTGAGCAGCTACATTTGTAAATTCTGCCATAAAAATACTCCTTTCATATCACAAAAGGACAGGTCTCAGCCTGCCCCTCTGTGTAATACGGCATAAGCCGACATAATCATAAAGATTAAGATACTACTTTATTTTCTTTTCTCTTATACTCTGCAAAATAGTATTGTAATGGTCTTTTAAAAATTGATCGAATTGTTCTGGCGTATTGTCTTGTTTTCCGTATTCGGAATGAAATTGGTTGTGTATTTTCCTTAACATGGGGATACCTTCTTGACTATCATTAATTCTTTTTAATTCGTCTTTTAGAATATAAAAGTCATCTTGATTATCATAATCCGATAATTTTTCAAGTACAGGTATTCCTGTTTCCATGCTTGCCTTTTCAACCAATTTGTTAAACGAATACAAGTGGTGGACAGACAGCCTTTCAGCGTTCTTTCCCGTAATAGCGCACACATTCCCATAACTTTTCTTTATCTCTTTTTTCCATGGGTTAGACACATCTCTCAATGAATCCGTAACATTACACCTTCCGTCTTTGTAATTCCAATTTCTTTTGTTTCTATTATCAATAGCAGCGCATTTTGCACAACCAGATTCTTTTTTTAAAAAATAAAGAAATTTGATATTAACAAAGTGTCCTCTTTTACAAGTGCATCTGAAAGGAGTCATGTTGTCTTTGTATTCTTTTTCGTCAAGAATCGAATATCCTTTTTTTTGCAAGCTCTTTTTTACAAAATCAATATCATATTTTGTTTTTTTTATTTTCAAACTTTCGTTTCCGCATTTTGGACATCTGTCTTGCCCTGTACAGAATTTTGCATAGGATTTTTGAAAAATATTTCCACATCTGCACTGTATCGTTAATACTGATTGATTGTTCTTATATTCTCCGGAGATATATTTGCATCCACTGGAATTTATATTTTGTATGACATCATCAAGATTATTTCTAAATTTTCTCGAATTTCTTTCTCTTGAACAGTCAATGCACATAATTTCCCGTTCACGCAATTTATTGAAATTTCTCTCAAATGTCTTTCCGCAACCGCATCTTATTCGTAAAGGAGTTGAATTATTAACATACTTCTCGGAAAGTACTTCACATTTTCCCTCGGTCTTGTTTTTAACAAACTCCTTTACGTATTCAATCGTCAATTTTTTTGGCATAAAAAGCACCTCCTATTATGCTTTATTATACCTTATTTTAAGACCAAACTCAATACTTTTTTATTGCGTGTTGCTATTTAATTAGCAATTTCCGCAATTACACCCATTACAGGTATACCCGTAAAGATTTGACGCAGGGAAAGACGGTACCGGCGTAGGTCTTATTGCGTCGATAATCTGGTTTGTCTGAGAAGCCATTGCAGTTGTAAGCAATGCACTCTGGCGATCCTGAGAAGCGGCGCGTCTGAGATCATTGTTTTCAGCCTGTAAGGAAGAAATCTTTTCATTGCAAAGATAGTCGAGAATGGCTCTTGTCCCAGCGTTCTGGCTATCAATGATATCTCTTGTGTTGCTGTTCATGGTGTTCTGCAATGCACAGGTATTCTGTGCCATATTGTAATTTACGCCCTGGATAGCTTCCCTGGTTTCACAACAGCAGTTCGCAAGCTGTGCCTGGAGCGCATTTGTGTTCTGCATATTGGCTACAGTATCGGCATTGATTGCCTGCTGGATTCCAAAACCAGTCTGCATGATATTGGTGTTGATTCCGTTAAATCCGGTAAGCATACCGTTATTCACTGCATAGAATCCGTCACAGAGACCGTTATTGATTCCGTCAAGCTTGCTGATCACTGCGGAATTGTCGAATCCTCTCTGAATATCTGCCTGAGTAGCTGCTGTGGCTGTATATCCACCGCCGTTTCCATTATTGCCCCAGCCGTTGTTTCCCCATCCGAAGAAAGCAAAAATGAATAAAACAATAATCCACCAGCTACCATCTCCACCAAACATGCCGTCATTATTTCTACCGTTTCCAGTAGCAGCGGCAATATCTGCTAAGCTATAATTACCATCCATAATATAATCTCCTTTTTGTGTATTTACATCAATCTGGCCAGATTGTAATGTACTATTTCATTCCTTTCAGCATGTGCTGGAATTGCCCTGCCATCTGCTGAACCTGATTAAGTTGCTGTTGAGAAATCTTCCCAGACTGTAACATTTTCTGGACTTCCGCTTTCGGATCTCCCTTAAAATTCTGTTTAAACTGCATAAACTGTTGTATCATCTGCATTGGCCCATTTCCCTGTGGCATCCCACCACCGAGGGCATTGAATAATGGATTACTCATCTGCGTTTCCTCCCTTGACTGCTGATTCCTGCACGGTATTAGCCCTAACAGGTTCAGAAAAAGAATTTAATCGGTTTATGATAATTTCATATTTGCCCTTTAAATCGTCATATTCCTGTCTGGTGACATATTTGTCCATGTTCTGAACAGGCTGTTTAGGCGGCATCTGAGTGCCTACCTCGTGGTATTCAAACGTCCGTAATGGCTGTGGCATACCGGAAACGTCTGTAGATTTTATATAAAATTTCTCTGATTCTGAATCCATCAGTAAAACACTTGTCCCGGGTGCTACCAGATAGGATTTTGCACCTACTTCGCCGGATACCCACAGGATACCGCTATTATTCTGCTGTGGTTGCTGTACTGGTTGAGTTGAAATCTGGACAGGCTGTTGCTGGAACTGATTCATTTGCCCCGGAACGCCAAAACTATATTGATAAGGATTGTTATATAATGCCATCTCGTACACCTCCTATGACTTATTCTATGACTTATTCTATGACTTATTCTATGACTTATTCTATGACTTTCTATAGCTATATTTTTGCATAAAAAAAGAACCGGAAACAGGTCGTTTCTGGCTCTAATTAGTGTCTAAAAAGTATCAGCACACTTTGATTATTTTATTATTTACCCGCCGGCTCAGCCGTTTCGCCGTGGATATACTCACATTCATCTGTTCAGCACAGTATTCAAGAGTGTATTCCTTACATCTCAGCCGGAACAATCTTTCTTCGTCCGGTGTGAAATTACACTCTATTAAGAATCTGTCTATATCTTTCTTAGTGAACACATATAACTTCATGAGCATACCCCTTACTAATGCTAACGTTGATTCTGCGCAAGATAATTTGTAAGCTTCTGTTTTGTTTTTTTTAATTCTTCTACATTATTCCCACTAATCTGACTATCCAACATGGTTGATAACACTTCCAGAATTAATGAATCTCGTTCTGCGATTCTCCGAAGGCTCTCGTAATCTCGCTTATCATGTTCTTCCAGTGTCTCTACTCGCTTATTAAGCCGAAATGCCGGTGTAATCCACTTAAAAATTACGGCTGCCGCCCCTCCGACAATGGACACCCCTCCGCAGATAGAGAGGAAAATCTGTACAAATTCTGATATGCTCATTTAGCTACTCCTTTTCCCAGTAATATACCGGGATCTCATTACCACTATTCCATGTATCGAAATATTTGCCCTCTTGTACTGTCACTACATGACCATCTATGCAGAGAATATACGTACCTGTCGGATGGTCTGTGCAAAAGTCGCTGACTGTATAGATATACCGTTCTGATTGCTCAATTAGTTTGCGTCTGTATCCATGCTTGTAGAGATACGCTCCCCAGACATAATTTGCACTTGGCATATCTGACAGAGCACACGCCTGTATCATTAATCCGGTGAATACCGTTTCCCAATCAAAGCCGGTTGCTTTACATATCGCCCGGACAGCACAATCTCCGACTCGATTACCGGCAGGATTCGGATTGTAATATTCCCATCTATCCATCAGTCAATCCCCTTTGCTGTTTTATATCTCTTTGCCGCTCCTCTGGATTTTGCAGCATTCTGGCGGTTCCACTTCGCTATCATAAGTCGGTCTTGCAGCTCTCTCAGGTCGTTCTGCTTGCAGTAGTCCTTATATGCAGCATTTTGTTTCTGGAGAAGAAAAGACTTCCGGTCAAGGTCTTGCTGTAATGCGAATTTCGCCTGTTCGTCCTTGCAGTTATCAACCGCCGCTTGCATTCCAAGGACTTCACGCTTTGTTTTGCGGATTCTTCGCTCATAAGTGCGCTGTCGCTGTTCTTTTTCGTACTGTTTACCTTTGTTGGCTTTGTCCTGCGCTGATAGTTCTGTATAGGGATTAAATTCTCCATCACTGGCTCCAAAACTATGCCGACAGTTGACCCCTGACAGTCCGCTTACCATTCCATATCCGGTCAATGAGAACGGTGGAAATTTCTTGCTCTTGCCAGAACGAGAGTATATCTTGCCTTGCCACCATGAGTGATTTCCGGGATTCTGACCGCCATCACCTGTTCTGGCTCCTATGTGTGCGCTGACCAGAATTAAATCCCAGTCCATTTCTTCCATGCGTTTTAGGGATATATCTCCGGTGGCCTGTGCCACACCAGTTCTGACAGAACGTGCTACTGCTGTTTCAATCGTGTCTTTTCTGCCGGATGGATATGTGACCGTAACACCATCACTCACAACGTTATTAACCGCCTCTTTGATGGCTTGCGTATACCCAACCGCCCCAGTCATTACATGATTATAGGCAAGGTCGCATTGCTCAATATAGAGCCTCTGAGCGGCACTTGCGGTGGTTCGTGTAAAGTTCTTCCACTCACCCATAGTCGCAAGCATATTCCGTTCCATGAGCCTTATCATAGCTGGCGACTGTTCGAGCGGTACAGGGCTTAATCCTGCCGCCTTGTATACCTTGTCATCATAGTTCATTGCAGTGATACCGGCATCTTCAAACGCTTCAAAAAGTTCCTGTTGTTCACGTTTAGTGTATTTGGATAATTCTGCCAGAATGTCCTCTAGCAGTTCGCCGGATTCCTGCAACGTCCTGATTCTCCACGCATCGGCATTGGTCAGAATATAATCCTCACCTCTGCCGATTCTTGCCATCATTCTCGACACAATCTCAGAGATGATGTACTGATGCAGTTCTTCTGCTATCTGTTCACTACCCTCTGTAATTTGCCGTAAATATTCTGGGCTTAACATAACTATTCATCTCCAAACAATTTTGGCTCGTCTGGCTGAGCTTCTTTGACCATTGCTACTGCCTCGTCTTTTGTCATTCCCTCGAATTTTACAAAATACAACCATGCCGGAACTTTGCCGGTGGTTACATACTGCCACCATCTTGCGCGGTCGTTTTCACGCACATATAGGATGTCTCCGAAATCATAATTGACTTCATAAGCCCCAACCGGTGCAAGCCCGTACAGATCAGCGTAGACGTTCAATGCGTAAATAACTTCATCTAGGCAAGACTCTAACTTATCCCTTACATCCTTGACGAACTGCACTGTCCTCTGCTGTTCTGCTTCTACTCCTGTTGCTGTCTGAATGCCGCTGGATTCGTTAAAAACGAAATACCCGTTAGAGAATCCAATCTTGTACCCTAACTGGCTTAAAAGGGCATTTATGCCGCTTATACGGGTATCCGTGTTGAGTTGCGGATTGATTTCTTGATAAAACTCTTTCTCATCCTGCCCGAATACGTTTTTCACATAATCTGGTAAACTCATTTCTAAGCATCTGCGTTCCATTGCCTGTGGTGTCATAGCGGAGACAGGTGAACCACTCGGCATCAACAATCTGTCATCTGCCAGAACAGTTCGCTTAGAGTCAAGAATTTCTTTTGCATTTCTGCTGTATGCAATGTCAAGGTCTTTTAATTCTTCTATAGCTTCCGCAAATATCGGAAGTCCAAGTGGTGTACTGATGTCCACATTGTTCGCCTGTGGTGTCCGCAGCACTCCATACAACGGTCCGTCCAGCTTCTCACCGTTTGCCTTGAGTATCGGCGGCGTATCTGCCATTAAATCTGCCCATTTGGTCTGTTTAAGGTCAATCTTGTCTCCGATTGACTGAGGGGATTTTGATACATAAGCTCTGTTAGAAACATAATACGGATAGGTTGTCACGCCATTCACGGTAGTCTCAACAAATCTATGATATTCAAGCCGTGTATAGTATTTCCGTCCAACTGTATAAGAATCCTTAAATATAATCCCTTTGATTTCCTGATTATCGTAATCCACAATTATCACATCTGCCGGAGTAAATACGTCAAGGCTCTCGCCATTCGGCTTAATGAACACCGTTCCATAAGCACATCCATATTCCACCCAGTGCCGGATCTGGAAATATACCTTGTCAATCTGTTCCTGTAACCATGTTGCCCTTGCAGAACCATCAATCTGAATGCCGATCGCCAATGTTGCAAGTCTGGCAGTCTCAGAACACACAGATTTAGCAAAATTAATCGTCTTGATATTATTCTTGTCATCTAGCCATTCCGGTACGCCTCTGTAGATGTTCGCACACCGGTTAATTAACGATTCCATTTCTGGAAACTCTGCTGCCTGGATATTAAAGTCCTCTTCGGCTTGTTTTTTGAAAATCATGTTAAACCACCTTTTTAGTGTTGTTATAAGTCCCATTATGCACTGTTACCTCGTCTTCTCCATAATGACTCTGAGCCATACCGGACGGAATCTATTAAATGATTATCCTTGTCTGGATATCCACTGCAAATATTTCCATCTTTATCACGTTCATATTCGTACTTTTTGAACTCTTTGTAAGCATTTGGCGTTCTTTTCGGATCAAACACAAGCTTTCTTCTTTGCAGCCACTTCATGGAATACTCAATGCTTCCCGGTCCTTTGATTGCTCCTCTTGCCGGGAGTCCTGAATCTCTGTAATCATTGATTGATTTAGGCTCGGCAGAATCGCAAGTAATTTCGTAATCGTCATACTGTCTTCGCTTGATTTCATTTGCAGTCCATTCATTTGATTTTTTGTTTTCGTAAATCTCGTCAATGAAATAGATTGTTTCTCTAGTTGAATCATAATAGATTCTGGAGAAAGCATATTTGTCCGGATACCAGCCCCAGTCAACCCCCTGATAAATTCTATCAAAATGGCTGATTTCTTCGTCTGTGATAGTTCTTTCCTCGATGTATTCAAAGATATTTCCACCATTTCCGTTGGCGTGCCCTAAATACTCGTTGTCATAAGCGTCTGGATTTACTTCTTTTAGATGTTCAGCATCTGCAAGGAATATATCTCCGAGCCATTCCTGCTCAATGTCAAGATCAAGATATGTACTATGTACAACTAGTGCGCTATCGTCCTTTTCTTCTGCTTCTGCCGTATATTCATTTGCCCAGTTATTCTTGCTTCTCGGTGGGTTGAATGATTTAAACTTGTACGCTTCGTTACCACCACGAATCGCAGACTGCTGAATATTTCGTATTTCTTCTGGACCGGCAAATTGATCAAGTTCCTCGAACCAGACAATGCCGATATAACCAAACTCCGGCTTGATGGACTTAATCTTTAACGGATCGTCAGCACCACGAAAGTAAATCTTCTGTCCAGTGGGCTTATACGTAATCTCCATAGGAGATACCTTGCACGTAAATTCCTCATTTAGATTTAATTTATCAATAGCCCATTTCATCTGAGCATAAACAGAATCTTTGATAGTGTTTCCGACTTTTCGCAGAATCAGAGCGTGCATGTTCGGATTATTCTTCAACAGTTCCGGTATAATCAATGATATTGTCGATGACTTCATGGATCCACGCCCACCAGGAAGAATGTATTCGCTATGTTTCTTTGCTCGAATATCCCGAATCATTTTATGGAATACGTCCGGGACAATATTCAGGTCAATGTGGTATTCACCTTGCAATCTGGCTTTTTCTTCTGCTTTCTGCTGTTCTTCTCTGGCTTCTTTTATCGCAAGCGTTTTTTCCAGATCATTCATAGATTTCAGCTGATCGGAGAAGTCCGGGGCAAATCCGAATGAATCGGTCAGTTCGCCCCTTGCAATCATGGAACGGCGTTGCTGGATTTCTGCCAGAGACATGATGTCAGTGCCTTTTTGTTTTTCGATGAGAGACTGTTTTTCGGCTATATATGCTGAAATCGTAGGTTTCCGTAAGTTCTCGCGCCCTATTACATCAGCGCTTTTAGGCGCGTATCCTGCTTTTCTCGCGGCATCAGATGCATTCCCGCCATTTTTTATATATTCATCTGCAAACGCTTTCTGCTTAGGCGTTAAGTCCATCTAATCACCTCTGTCTATCCTCATTTTCTGACCGCCTCCCATATTTCTTTAAGGCACATGACCACATCATACTGGGATGCAGTTCGTAATATTTCATAATCACAATTTTTCCATTCACCACGTTTTGTTGGTCTAAGCACTGGTGTTGATATGATCGTTACTGTAATTAATCGTTCCTGCTCATGGCTGTAGAATTGTGATGTTCCGATTTTTATAATTAATCCGGTGGATAATATAGCTTTTTGAAGTTTTCTTGTAACTGCTTTTAAGTTCGCCATATTATCACCTCAATTCAAAAACCCCCAGTATAGCTATAGTTATATACACTATAATACCACACTAGGGGTTATGTACCTCTACACCACTTTTAGTTTTTATCAACTTTATAATCTTCCGGTCAATTTTGCCAAGTGATAGTATTCTGCCATAGTCCTGCGCTTGTATCCGTAGAAATCATTTTCAGATACCGGCATCTCCCGGAATCGTTCCATTGTCCGGTATCCTATACAGTTCACTATGCTGTCGTATATCTGTGTTTCTATACCTGGTGCATATTTGATTGATACTTGCAGAAGATTGTACTTGTCATTCTCGTCAAGGTGTCTGAAATGACTTTGAAGCGCCGGTATATCGTCCGGCGGCACTCCATAGTCGGTTAGTGTAGCTTTTCTAAGATTCATTTATTTCACCTTCTTCATTTAAGTTCCAGTCACATGGCATGCCTCGAAAACATTCTGGACAGTGTTCGTAGAATCCGCAGCCTTTGCAATCCGCTGGCTGTCCAGTACAATATTGCTGTAGTACGTGGTATGCTGATATAGCAAGGTTTGGTGTTATGTCTGGTGTAGGTTTGCTATTCATTTCTTCATCTCCTCCAACTTCTTCTCAGCTTCTTCGCGAGTTAAAAATAAAAATTTGCCAAGACGATCATAATAATTTACAATCTGAATATATTGCAAACCAACTTCGGCTATATAATATTCTTTCCTGCTATCACATTCACATTTACAATCATAGATTTCGCATTTGTTATTTTCCTCACCGTATTCAGTGCATTCTGTCCACCTATAATTTACTTGATACAACACTTTGTTTAAATCATCTGGCAATCTCACAAGCAAGCCCTGTTCTTCTAAGTCCTCGTAGTCGGCAAGTTTTTCTAATGCCGTTTTTAATCTTTTTCTTCCTTCACTAAGCTGACAATCAAATGAGTTCGCACTATAATTGCAACTGTCCCCTTTTATCGCAACAATTTTATTATTGTTTAATCTGCGTGTTAATCTCTCCATCTACTTCACCTCTTTTAACTTCTCCACCGCCAGATTCGATGCATCTACAAACATCTGCAATCCGCTCAATAAACTCTCTTACTGTCATTTCTTTTGTCCCGAGGAGTTCTGATGCCTCATAGAAAGCAAAGTCTGATCTGACACTTGCCGCATAAGTTATATCATATTTATAAAATTTTAAAATGTCCGGAAAATATTGTGTTTGTAATGGCTCGCAATGGTCTTTTTTATACCAATGGAATTCCTGTTTCTCAGCTTCTTTGAGAAGCATTTCATTTTCTTCTTTTGTTCTAACCAGAACACATGTATTTGTTAAGTCAATCATGCTTTCACCTCTCCTTTCCGCTTGTTTTTGTCGCTTGTTTATTTTTATCGCTTATTTTCCGCGTCTTGACCGCATCTTTCATTATCACGTGTGCTCGCTTCCAATTTTTCTGGCAATTCTTTCAGTGGACACCATTCGGGTCTTCCTGCCAGTTTTTTGAATCCTTCATGGCTTACTTTAGAAATAGTTCTGATTGAATCATTTCTTGTTGCAAGGCATAAATTAAAATTGAAATCTGCCATATGAAATGGGCAAGCAAAACATCCTTTTGGTGTGTTCATGATTAATACTGATTTACTCATCTTCTCCTACCTCTTTTCTGCAAGAATGCTCCGTACTGTGCCGGACTGATAATACTTTTCTTTTCTCTGGTGGCCAGTCCATATCCAATCCTTCCGTTCTTTTTGTTTTCTTTTTTTTTGTAAACATAGTAGAGATATCTTTACCTTTACTCACCTACTTCACTTCCTCTCAACATCAGGCTCAAAGTGTTATATCCCGGGCAAGTCCTGACTCCGTTTCTGGTATCTCTTAACATACACAATATGGATATGATGCCATGACCTCATAGATGTGCTCTGTGATATCCTCGCCACGCTGGTCGATGTACTTGAAGCACTTTCCCGGTCTAAGGAAGTACCTTGCACATACATACGCTTTTGTTCCAAATCTTACGCTTGCGCTACTCATTTGTGTTCCTCCAATCCTAAATCAAATAATGTTAATTGTGATCTGAACTCGTTCAACCGTTTTTGGGCTGAATCGTAATAATCTTTATTGATTTCATAGCCGACATATTCCAGACCGTATTCCTCATATGCAATCAGTGAGCTTGCACTCCCCACATGGGTATCAAGAATCTTCATTCCTTTCTGCAGATATTTCTGACAAATCCACCTGTATAGATTTACCGGCTTCTGCGTTGGATGAATTCTCTTTTCATTTAATTTCTTGTTTCCTTGTTGAATGGTTCCTTCGGCAATTGATTTTCCCTGAAACATTCCTCTCCACATGTATCTGAATATATCTACTCTTCTTGTTAGACTGTTAAACGCAATCTCTGCATCAGACTGGTCGGAACCATCATTGCATTTATCCCATATAATCATCCCGCCAGCCATTGGATAATCAAAATAATTTGCTCCCCATATAATTTGATTTTTAGAAACTCTGAACAATTGTTTAAAATATTCAGGTTCAGGAGGCGAATTGTCCCATCCAAAATTTTTATATCCTCCGTCTGGAACGTATATAGAACTTCCATTTTTCTGCTTTACATATTTACTTCGATTCTTTCCTCCATGCTCTTTTATTCCATATGGAGGGTCTACTATGGCAATATCAAAGTAATCGTCCAGAAATTCCGGTAAATATTTCATGCAGTCACCATGTATAAACTCTCTCATTTTACACTTCCTTGTAATAATTCTTTATTGTCGAAAATGTTTCCAATAACTTCAATTTCATCGCAACATAGTAAATATTCAAAATTCGATCCGTAATTTTCTTCACCATTGGTCGCTTTAAAATCTAATTCAGAGTTATCCCAAACTATCTGATAAATATGTTCTTTCCCATCATAAACAAGCCAAACAACATCGCTCTCCCAGATCCTCTTACCGTTCTTGTCAGTCTCCCCCGTGAACTGGCAGAGGGTTTCTGGATCGACTTCAAGCCACCTAAATACAGGAGTACAAAAAACCTCAAATATATCATCAATGCCAATGGATATATCAATTCCAATGAATGTCTTGCCATTGCATTCCGCGTAACGTCCCTCAACCCATTCTCCATTATCAATCTGCTTTCCCTTGAAAAGAATTTCTCTCATTCAACTCCACCACCTTTTACAATTTCGATTGCTAAAGCTATCGTCTGTTCTTTTTCAATGTATTTCAGCCTTTGCGTGCTGTCATTAGTTCCCAAACATAGTTTAAATGCTCTCTTCTTTTCTTCTTCTAACCGCTCCACAACCTTATCTACATCAAAAACTGTCGGCTGTTCGTCAATAACTGCACCTATTGCAAAATCCATATCCGAATTTCCAAGAGAGTCAATTATTTTGTCTGCATCAATTAAACGCATTTATTCATCCTCCCACATTCCCAACAACCGCATCCTCTCATACAGTACAGCGACGGTCTTGCGTCTGTATCCGTAAAAGTCCTTCGGATTCATCGGGATATATCTTTCTCTGCTGATTTTCCTGTAACTTTTCCGGTGCAAGATATTCTCAATAACCATATCTGCTATCACCGTGTTTTTCGGGCAAGCTGACAAGGCGGCACTGGAAAGCAGGTATCCGTACTCTGCCGGAAAGTCTTTCAGCATCGTATTCAGTTTTTCAATATCCTCTGCCGGAATACCGTAATCTTTCAGCTTTTTATTCCTTGTCAGCATACCGTTCTCCTTTCTAATCGTCTGGATGGTGCTTATCGTACATGATTGCTACACATACAAGACCAGCCACTCCGAATATGATTCCAAGTATAAGTCCTAATAAGAACGTAATCATACTTCCACCTCACTATCCTCTGACATCTGGTAATCAATATGTCCATTTACATAGGCTTCCTGAATCATATCCAACACTTTTATGGCTTTTGCTTTTGATGAATAATGTCCAATAATATAATCCTTGCATGAATATGAGCATACGATTTTCACGGCCCCTTCAATATCCATGATATTGATTACGATTGAATTGTTGAAATTGATTAAAAATTCTCTATTCTGACTTCTGATTAACATTTTGTGTCCTCCTTACCTGAATACATCTTTAATTGTTTCATCTTTTTGACAAACAATTTCATTTCATATCCTGTAAGACCAACACAAGTATTTCCAATTCCTTCATCATCTCCTAAATCTGGATCATATGACTGCAAAATATGTCCACCAGATTTTTTGTGTCCAATGTAGACTTTTTGCGTAAAATTATATTCCTTATCTTTTCTTTTATACACACACCCATACTTGTCTTCTTCTTCTTTCACAAATCCAATTTCCGCTAATTTCTCATCTACTGTTTTAAATAATTTCATTTTGCGTCCTCCTAATATCTATCAAATTCAATTTTGCCGTCTGCGCAGAATCTGTAAGCATCTTCTCTGATTTTCTTAGCTTCACGCATGACAACTTCTTTCGCCTTTCTGACAGCTTCCTCAAAATCCTCTGTTCCAAGATTGTAGTTGTAAATACCCAATGTGTTACAGTTAAGGAACAGCGTATCTCCATAGCCAACGTATTTGTGAATAACGATTTTTAAAGAATTGTATTCCAAGGCGAAAATACTTCCGGTTTTAGGTTCTTCGTTATATTTTGCGTTACTTTTGAATTTCACTTTGCGTCCTCCTTTTTCAACATCGGAAATAGCCATCCGGTCTTTTCGTTCGATGCAATCCAATCGAATTTTAGCTCTGATAATTGATACTCTTTATTGCATCTTTCACAGGTGAATCCTTTCACTTTACTGTATTGTCCTATAATTCCACCGCATCCACATCTACAGTATTTATAATCCATTTTCATCCTCACTTTCCCCATGTAAGCAACTGGCACGCTATTGTGCAGTCCTCCATGATTTCTGTATTTATTTACGTATCAATTCACCATGCTAATCTTGATATGGCCTCGGTTTACCGAGGATTCGTTATTCCTTTCTATGTTTAAACTTCATTTTTCTCCTATCCAAATGCTACCTGTCCGTTATTCTGCATATAAATCATCGGCGCAGCTTTACGCTCCATATCTCTTGATTAACTCCTTATAATCATCACAAATCCGAATGTGATGCTTCTTTTCCAAATCATCAACCATTTCAGACAATGATGTTTTTCCAGAATTAATATCATTGATGTAGTTATTAATTCTTTTTACAGATTTCATGTAACGTTTCCATCCCCATCCGTGCAATTCGTGCATTACATAAAACAAAATCACAAAATTCAGCACGTCAGACCAGTTCTTTCCATCCTCGAACCCATCATCAAAGGCTTTCAACTCCATTTCTTTTACCTCTTTCTGGCAGTTCTGGATAGACTGCGCAAACATATGAGCCTGCTGATTCGTATACGGAATGAATGCTTTCTTTTTCTGCTTGATTTTTAACTTTCCCATCCGACAGCCCTCCTTATCTTCTGAGTCAGAATGTCAAATTCCATCAACATCCTGCGATCATTCTTGTTTGAGTATGCGATTGTTTGCTGCCCATCATATATGACCGCATATCTTCCGTTAATGCTATATACCCCGCTGATTGCCTGCGATATCTGGCTTCTTGTCTTTCCTGTCAATTCCGATATTTCAGCAAGCGTCAGCTCCCCGATGTACTTTGAACCGTCATATACGTCATACAGTTTCATGTTTCTTTCTCCTTTTAACTGAGCTTCATTACTCTATGGCTTAAAATATGAGTCGCTTTTCCTACGCTACATTCATCACGCCCATAATAACTTTTATAAAATTTTGTTATGAATCCGGTCTGTAATCGGGAATCTGAGTTTTTGCCGTGAATATATACAACCTCGTCACCAATGTTTAACTTGTTTCCTTTGCAATCAATCATTTGATACTCCTTTCAAAATGAACATAAATTCAAATCAACATCCAGTCTTGGTCTTGCGATCTGCACCAGAACATCATCTTCAGCAACGCCCTATATCTCTTTCTGCATCACTTTCCTCTGTTTAGAATCTAACAGCTTATTAAAAGCAACTAGACAATTCTTGATAAACTGTTTATCATTATTATCAGGGCACATTTCCGCATACTCTCCAAGCTCTATCAGACGATCAGTAGCCTGCTTGGAATATTCATCTGTAAGTTCGGCCGAATAGAAATCTTTTATAGCTTTCCAAAATTCAGTCATAAATTTTTGAATATACGGAATATCCTTTGCTTCTACTTTTATTTTTATCATCTCCTTTGAATATTGTATACAATGTACTGTATACGCTCTATTTAATTTTATTTTATAAATATAATATATTTATATTATTTTAATATAAGTAACCTTTGTTAACCGTAAAGTAACCGTACTAATTCGTGTAAACCATTGATTTTACAGGTAGGTAACCGAGTAACCGAGTAACCCTGACTTTCTCATATAGGGAAACTTTTATACTCAATATGTGCATATAAATACTCAAATATATATATACAGAATCAAAGGTTACTTAGGTTACCCGGTTACCTTTTGAACGAATTGTTTGTTAATCAAACACAATATCGTCTGTAATCTCAAAATCATCATTACAATTAACAAATCCTTTTGGAATTTCATCTACAATTTTCAAAAACACACATTTGGTGACAATTCCGTCCAGTTTCTTCGCTTTGGTCGGATAACCTCTGCTGTCGGTTTCCACAAGTCCCTTCTTAACAGCCCATGACAAAAATGCTTTTCTGGAGAATCTTCCGATTTTGCACAGATCATCAAACGCTGCGCTATAGATTATTGCAGTTGACGTTTTCTCTATCGGATCATTGTCAATAATTCCCCATCTTTCTGTCTTGATATCTGGGTTATCATCAAATTTAATTCCGTTCATGGCAATCTTATCAAGCACGAACCAGTAAGCGCGTTCGTTTTCAGATACCATTTCTTTCTCTGTCAGAAGATTCTTAGCCGTCTCAATGTCAATGTACTGGCCATCATGGAACAGCTGATCTGTTGCGATTTTATCCGCTACCAGGATAATGCTCATTGATATGCTTTGCTTCTGCATCTTGTCATCGTCCTGTATAAGCCCCTGATAGTGCTTTTGCAGGGCTTTTATATCATCAATGGACATTTCCTTAACTACATTTACAAAATCGATTCCTGCGTACCCGTAGTTCTTTTTAAGGGTATCTGCGGTAAGCTGTGGATCATCAAATATCTTTTCGGAACACTCAACCTCAATAATTCGGTTAATTGCTCCACCTTGACTGACATACCCGGCCAGTGGACGTTCACCGTTAGTAAGAATACAATTCTGCCAGCGGTTCTCCCGGTTCACGCCCAGTTCTTTGTTAGAACGACTCTTTCCTTTGCCGGAACATAGGTCATATACAATTCCTTCGAAATTATCCCGGATTTTAGCCGATACTTTGGAAGTATCATCCAGAATCAGCGGTAAGTTGTTGAGCATATCGGATTTTGCTTCCAGGGCCACATCGGTTGTTTTAAAGTCTCCTATGTACCTAGATTCACCTGGATTCGCCCAGACAGAAGCCCCCAACATAAGCGTTACAGTCTTACCGCCCTCGGTTTCGCCCCATAAGTCCACAAAGAATGGAAGAGCACCGACCAGTTTAATTAGAATGCTTGCAAAACTTGCAGCCAACATGATTTTTGGTTCGATTCTTCCAGTAGCACGAACCTTTTTTACATGTTCATACCACTCTACTCTGCTGCCACCTACACTGATACTTTCGTATAACTGACGAAATCTCATATCGCCATCAAATACGATATCCTTGTCGTAAGGCAGGAAATAATCTCGAATCCACCCGATTTTACTGGAAGAATATTGGATGTTGATATAATCATCATTGGCATTTTCCACGTCCGACAGATACCGGACCAGATACTTCGCATTTTCCGAAGTGACTGAAATTCCCAACGCTGACAGCCCTACGATTTTAGTCGCGGATGTAATCATTGTCTTTGGAACGATAATTTCAGACCATTTACCGTTTCGCTTATATGCAAGCTTAATCTGCTCTTCTCCAGTCTCCAGATTCTTCATTCGTTCGATTGGAAGAATAGGGTGATAACAAGCTATAATATCCGGTGATCCTGGATTTGTATTTGAAATCCTGATTCCCTCATCATCTGCCATCCAGTTAAGACATTTCATGCGGTCATATTCGCAATCAGAGAAATTTGTCCATTGATTTAATGCGGATACAGGTTTCTCTTGCTTTTCTTTCTCAAGGATCTGCTTATGTACTTTTGTGTAGACTTTTAACAGATCCTCAAATTTCTTCTTTACTCCAAGCTCTTTCGCTCTGTCCAGAAGAGTCAATGTCAAACGTGCCTTGTAAATTTCATCTTCTTGCTTGAATATCTCATTAAACACTTCTTCTTCCAGAATTGATTCTGATGTGAGCTTGTTAATCTGTTCCATTTTCTTTAATCACCTTCTTCCAATCCTGTTATGAATCCATGCTTATATAATGCAAGCTGTAATTTGTTCCATGCTTCACACCAGCCATCTGATAATGGCTTTACTCTGCCAAGAATAGACCTGTAAAAGTCAATATCGGACAAACATTCCTGCAATTCTTCATTTTTCTTCCGCTCTGCCTTCTCTCTCATTTCTTTTTGCTTCTGAGCGTGATATATTGCCATTCTGGACGAAAAATCAGGTTTATGGTATGTTCCACCAAGAATCTGAAAGGCTGTCTTAAAATCGCAATTATCCATGCTCTGAACGAATGTAAATATGTCTCCTGTCGCGCCACATCCGAAGCAATAATAGCTGTCTTTGTAAATTTTCATTGAAGCAGTACGGTCACCGGAATGAAATGGGCAGCTGATAAAGCCAGCTCTGTTCGGAATCATTCCGTATCTGGAAAGAACATCTCTCATACTGTTCTGCTGTTTAATCGTTTCTTTGTCCATCCGACAGAATCTCCATTATTCGTTTTCCAGTATTTTTTTTGTCACAAAATAGGAACTCAACGCCATATTTTCTCTGCATTGTGCATAGAATTTTGTACAACGTATCGCCGTGCATAACTTTCTGTTCTTGCTCAATCCAGATACCATTTTTCTTAACCCGCTTCTTCGCCCTGGGATTCTCCCACCAGAGAACATCGTCCAGCTTTTCGATTCCTTTCCCGTGTTCGCATAAGAAGACAAGTTTTATTCCTGCTTCGTTTGCCCGGATAATCTCAGCGCGGAATCTTTCGTGCTGCTGGCACACATTTCCGCATAACTCTGCAAGGTTCTGTTTTCTATCAACTACCAAACGCGGGTTATCATAATTCATGTAATCACCCACATACAGCTTTGACACGAACCATTTTTCCCCTGCCTCGTCAAATGCCTTTTTAATGCCATCAATAACTTTCTGATGTTCCCTGCTATCAATCTGTATCAATTAAATGGCAACTCCTCGTCGATACCATCAGGAATGCTCATAAAGCCGTCCGGGTCGGCTTCTGGATTCGGTGTAGGCGATGCTGTCTGTACCTGTGAAGAACCTTTGCTTTCGCCGAATTCGATTTCCTCGACAACAATATCTGTTGTATATACCTTCACGCCGTCTTTATTCGTATAGGATCCTGTCTGGATTCTCCCGGATAAATCCGCTTTCATTCCTTTAGAAAAATATTTCTCGATAAATTCTGCCGACTTTCCGAAAGCGATGCAATTCAAAAAATCTGCTTTCTGATCGGAACCCTCTTTCGCGAATCTTCTATTTACCGCAATAGAAAACCTTGCAATAGATGTCCCATCATTGGTGTACTTTATTTCTGGATCACGCGTAAATCTTCCTGTAAGAATTACTTTATTCATGCTGCTACTCCTTTTCTGTATGTTGTTTGTCATAGTCAATCAACATCTTCAGACATTTCTGACCTTTTTCCTTGGTAAGAGACTTAATATCGATTACTTTAAATCGAGTCTTGATCTGTTCCAAAAGCTTAGCTTCCGGGTACTTATCAATGATATTTTTGATTGACATAGTAGTCTCGGAACTAATCATCTCGGTTTCTTTTACCGATTCCGCTTTTCTGCCGGACGTTTTTTCTTTCTCTCCTGTATTAGTAGAATCACTATCTTTGTTATCATCAATACAGAACAGCCCATTCAAAGCGTATTTTCTGGCATAAGATGAAGCTGCACCTGTCACCTGTGAAGAATCCATGCCTTTCTTAGACTCTTCTTCCCTTGCATAAGCAACGGTTGTAATCTCGCCGGTATCTTCACAGTCGTTTAGATGAGCTTCTGCTCTGACATATATTCTGTCTCCAACAACTTCCATCCGATCTGTGACGTTTAACACGGTTTTTGTTTCTGCCAGAAGCGGTTTTACAGCCTCCAGAATATCCTCACAGCTCCTGTATTTGTATTTCCCGAAGGAATTGTACTGTCCTTTAGGGGCTTTCAGCTTTGACTGAATAATGCCTAACTTCTCATATATATTCACTTCTATTCCTCCTTGTCATAAACCACGTGCTTACTGCTTTCAATAATCAGCAAACTTGCGATATCTTTCATTGATAAGGTTGATTCGTTATAAATTTCAACCAGTGCGTTATATGCGCCTGTTGAAACTTTCACGACAGGGTTATCCTTATCAGTTGCCGGTTGTTTCTTTCTCGCCGGAATACGGATTTCAAAATCACTCATAGCGCTCTCCTACTTAATCTGAATATTCTGAGAAGTTTTTAGTGAAATTCCCGGAAATTCTTTTCCGGCTTTCAATGCAGCTTTCAATCCGATTTTGTCAGGTGTAGGCTCTGCATATTTAAGGAACTCCTCAGGAACAGTTGCATTCGCTGAAATATCTACAGAATCACTTTTTCTGTAAGAAATTGATACCTTTGCAGTCTTAAATTTCTCACCATCCAGATATTTTGAAAGAAATTCTTTTAATGAAGCTGCTTTGTTCTCAGCAACTTTTTGACGTGCTGCAAGGTTATCTTTTTCTTCTTTTAAGGCTTTTGCATCTGACAGAAGATTTTTAATCCAACAACCGATACCCTCAATCTTCTGATCTCTTTCTATCTGAAGAGCAGAAAGCCTCTCAACATCAATGATTTCTCCTGTTTCCATGTCTACACAATCCATAATTGCGTTATCAATTTCGTACAATTTCATTATCTTTTCTCCTCTCTTTTAAAGAAACAATACAATGTATCCGTCTCATGACATTCGATATGATCCAGAGACATATCACAGTTTTCATAATCCAAAATGTGATCCCTATGGACTGAAGCTCTCTGAGCAATTCGTTAATGCATTCTGCTATCTCCAGACTGGGAAGAAGTTTCATAATTGCTATCTGTTTACTCATTTGGACACTTCCCATCTATCAGAAGTTCCAGCAAGAATGCTTTGATTTTATTGAGCTTTTCACGACTTTCTTTCTCGAAAAATGGATCAAGAGATACATTCTGATATAAATCCCATTTAAATTTGCCTTCGGGAAGACAAATATTGTCTTTTCTTTTAACCCCCCTTACGTTCAGACCATAATTTGAATATTCAAATGTAATACTAGCTGTCGGAACTTCATTCACAACTCTTTTACAAAGTTCATAAATTTCGTCAATTTCTTTCTCGAACATTTCCTTATCCTCCTTATTTCCTACTGCCAGTCTGCTTTCATCTGGCGAACCGCCCATGCTGCCGAGATGCCAAAAAAGATGTTCAGCCAAATAGGTATGTCCACATATTTCCCGGCAAGCATACAAACAGCAATTAGCATATACTCTTTCATTTCATTTCTCCCATAATCCACGACAGATTGCTTGCTACCAGCGCGGCTGCGGTCACAATCCATGCCATGAACCATTTTCTTGCTTTTTTTCTACTTTCTTCGACAATTTCTGTCGCAAGAATGAACTCAAGTTCGTCCCATGTCGGAACATTTTCACATTTATTTGTGCTATTTCTGCTCATATCGTGCTAATTTCTCCTTTTTTGGTATTTACAATTAGCAGATACGAAGTTATAATTAACCTGTACCTACTAAGCGTAGATTAGTAAGTGCAACGCTCCGGTTGGTGGTGCTTCACCGCCGGGGCACTATCACTTTAATGCTTCTTTTCCTCTCCAGATGTATCCTGTTTCTTCCCAGAGCTTTCTTGGAGAGATAACAAATTCTATTCTGCCAGAACCTTTTCTGTCGTGAATCACTTTATTCCCACGATACGCCGTACCGATAGGCAACCATCCGTATATAATTCCTGCTCTGACAGATGGTGTAGGAATGCCTGTCATTTTGCTCACGTCTGATACTGTCAGGCGTTCGTTTGAAAATTCCGGCATCTGTGGAATGCCTGATATGATTCTTGCAACCTCTGCAGCGAACTGATGAACTTCTGCATTTTCTTTGACGTAAAGGTTTACTTCTTCTGGGGTCATAATTATTCACCACTTTCTTTTTCTTTTACAAAATGCTTTTCCATCAGGTCGGCAATCATAAGGTACTCTTCCGCAATTTTGCCCTCTCTGGTATTTTTTACCTGTTCGCGGAACTCTGGAATTGTTCCTAAGAAACAACCGCAAGATACTCTGATCTGCTTATCTTCGCACTGAAAGAATGTAGTTGTACGGAACTGAGTGCCGAAACCATGAATGGTTGTATAGTCTGCATTGCCGGAGACCTCTGCATTGCCGGAGACCCTTGCATTGCCGTAGACCTCTACATTGCCGTAGACCTCTGCATTGCCGGAGACCTCTGCATTGCCGTAGACCCATGCATTGCCGTAGACCTCTGCATTGCCGGAGACCC
>OGEE01000258.1_pt1 | contig 44682 bp, 39 predicted proteins | sample 1570571 | NCBI WGS metagenome assembly OGEE01 (sample SAMEA2582169, study PRJEB24529) | metagenome | biome: Human gut stool | place: China | collected 2011
AGGAGGGCAAGACCAACGTTGACCTCAACCTGCCTATCGACCCTGATGGCGGCGACGACGGCAACGGCGGAAGCACCACTACTGGCGGCGGAAGCAATGCAGGCGGCAGCGGAACCACCGGCTCCGAGGGCGGAGGAACCACCGGTTCTGAAGGCGGCAACAAGGGTGATACGGGTACTTCCGGCGGCAATACCGACGCCGGTTCTAACGGCGACAACGTGCAAATTACTCTCTAGCCTATAGAGTTCCAGCCCCCACACGGCTGGAACTCTCCCCCCATCAACTCCATCCAACCCCAATTGTAGAACCCCTTAAAAAGTAAAAGATGATGAAAAAGGAAACCTGGAAAATGGTGATTCAGATAGCCATCAGCATCCTGACGGCCATCGCTACCTCGCTCGGCGTTACGAGCTGCATGTGATTAGTTTTGAGATGATCCCATAAACGATAAGAGGAGGGTGTGTCAAAAGTCCAAGACACACCCTCCTCTTTTTTAAATACCTAGAATTTGTGAAGAATAGCATGAAAAACATGATTTTTGCTTTTGTATCCCCATAAATGAGGATGACGATTTCCTAATTTTTAGGTATTGCATACCTTCTTAAAAATATGTACCTTTGCAGCCTAATTCAAGATAGTATTTAATTTTAATTATAAACATTTTAAAAGTTCAAAAAAACAATGAAAATTTTTAAGAATTTCATCGGTCTCGCTGCCCTGGCTCTCTGCCTCGGCTTCGCTTCTTGCGGCAGTGACGACGATGCACCTTCTTACAGCAATGCGGCTGTAAGCAACTCTGAGTTGATGACTATCCTCAAAGCTAAGGGATACCAGTTTGATGAAAATGGCAAAATGCTCCTTGACGACAAAGCCAACAGCACCACATCTCTCGACCTTTCAGGCACAAAGGTTGATACCGCTGCCTTGAAGGAACTTTCTGTTTTTCCTAATTTGAAAGAGTTGAACCTTAGCAACAATGGCTATGGTCCAGTTTTCCATATCGCTTCACTTCCTTCACAGATTACAGGTCTTGACTTGCAAGGTAATGACATCTATGACTTCGACGGCTTGGTAACAGCCAAGGTTGAGAATGACGAGGTGAAAGCTACTATCCTTCATGAGTTTACAAAACTTTATCTCCCTGCTTCCTGCAAGTATAATGTAGAGGACTTGATGCCTTTCTATACCCAGAATGAGGCAGAGAACAAGACTGTTGACATGCAAATGGTAAATGATAAGGGTTCTTTGGAGAAGTATAATACTTTGAGAGAGATTCCAGATACTTACTTTGCTGCTTATTTGAAGATGAACTTTAGTTCGGTTTTCACTTCTGACGGAAAGTTGGACATCAGCAAACCTCTCGGTCTTGAAGACAGAGGACGCAATATTTTCTTGCAGTGGGACACCCAATATGAAGATATTGAAAAGATAGCCTCTATTGAAGGTATTGAATATTTTGTGAACAATCCTTTTTATCCGTCTTTTTATGTTTTCATAGATGTTCAGTCAAGCACTGGACAAACAAAACAATTTGTATGTCATAGATTGTCACCAAGACAAAATGTCAAAGGCTTGGTCGTAAAAAAGACAAATTTTATTGGAGGGCTAGATTTGAGCGACGCAACTGCTCTTTCTTCTTTAGGAATAAGCAACAATCCGTCTGTAACATCTTTGGATTTGACAAATACGGCATTTCTTAATCAAGACACAAAGGATTTTGACGTAACAATGTCTAATTTCTTGGATTGCAGAGATTGTGAAAATCTTGAAGAAATAAAGATAAAAGCAGATAATAAAAAAGTCACAAATCAGGTAATCTTGGCAAATCTTCCAAAGCTAAAATCTATTGATTTGCAAAGCATTGAGGCTATTGGAGAATTCGTTCTTTGTCAACTTCCTAATTGTGATATTACTTACCCAAGTAATTTGATAGCTTCTTATAGTGGTTCAGCTAACAAGGTATATGATTTTGCTTCAAATCCTAAGCGAAAGGTTTACTTTACAATATCGCAGGATGTTTTAGACAAAGCAGGAACACAAGAGTTTATCAATAAGTACTCTGCACATCTAAGAGACGATTCAAGTTCATTTTCGAAATACAATCCGGTTAACTGGAAGTAATTTTAGCAATAATTTGAAATTTTAATAATTATGTTTAAAAGAACGTTTTTAATGGCGATTGCCTTCATCAGCATGATGGTTTTCGCAAGTACTGCATCAGCTCAGACAACTATCTATGGTTGCTTGGACAAAGTTTACATGAACAAGGACAAGAATCCTGTACATCAGAATGATGTTTCTCCTGCTCTTAACACAACCTTGACTCCAAATGGAGATGGTTCGTACAAATTGGTGTTGTCTGAGTTTAAGGTTGGCAAAATGCCAGCCAAGTTGAAAGTAGTAGCTGATGATGTAGTTCTTGATGGTACAACAGTGAACGATTGCCCTGATGCCATTATCTTGAGTTTCGGTAACGGTTTGAAGTTTTACGCTACTATCCAAGGTAGCTATGATGCTACAACAGGAAAGTTGGAGTATACTGTTAAGAGTGTTGATGCAAAATTCTTAGGTATTGCTTTCGATACTGAGGTTCATTTCACAACAGAATGTACAATAAAATAAATTGTTTGTTACATGATGAAAGCAAACTTCAAGAAAAACATCGCCTTCCTATCTTTGCTTTTTTTCGCTGTTTTTGCATTTTGTTCTTGTTCTTCTGATGAAGAAATCACTAACTCTGATGCAAATTCTGAACTTGTGAAAGAGGCAACAAACTATCTCAATGGCGAGATTGTACTTAGTACAAATGCAACGATGAATGGTGTGAACAAGACCCTTTTACCGGAGGGATGTCCAACAAAGTTTAAGTTTGAATGGAGTAAGACTGACGCACAAACTTTCACCATTTCTTTGCTTGACTTCACGGTCGGAAACATGGGAATGATTATCAATTTTAAGTGTGATGTCAAGACCATGGTTCTCAACTCTTGGGAGCAGAAAGAATATACAGGTGATGGTTGGATAAAGTTTAAGGGTGAAGACGGTTCTGTATGGGGTACAGACACAGACGGTTCTGCATCAAGTGCCAAAGGTAGTAGCGTACAAGGCTATTACAATGCCAAGACTCATGAAATACAGTTCATCGTTAACTACAACATGATGAATGTACGTTCAGAATGTTTCCTCCAAACAATAGACAAGTCACGTCTCGCAACTTTTGATGCCGACAAGGCAAAGTATGAGGCAGACTTGGCTGCGTATAAAAAGGAGCACGGAATCAAATAAGAGACTGTAGCTTATATCTATAAAAGGAAAGAGGGGTATGCCCAGACATATCTCTCTTTCCTTTGCAAGTAAAAAATGAAGGGAAGAGAAACAAGCCATAGCGAGGCTGAAATCGTGTAAGGATTTGAAAAAAATAGAATGACAATATAAATGAAGACAATTAGAAATGTAATGCTCATCGGCTTACTGCTGATACTCGCCCTCCCTGTCGCTGCACAGCGAAAGGTGAAGTTCGGTATCTTCGACAAAGCCACTGAGCAGCCAATCATCGGCGCAGTCATCACCTACGCCGACAACGAGAAATTGAAATCGCCACAGCGTGTTGTTACCAACATGGATGGTGAGGCTACCATCTCGGTGCCTCAGAGTGACAAGTGTTATTACCAGGTGGTATCCGTGGGCTACAACCCTCTGAATGGAACCATCGGAAGCGACAGCTCCCTCAAGCTCTTCATGACCGAGGACGTGATGAAGGTGAACGAGGTGGTGGTTACTGGTTCCCGCACCGCCCGACCTATCAAGCTCTCGCCAGTGAGCACGCAGGTGCTCGGCGGTAAGGAACTGGTAGATGCAGGCTATGCCGACTTGACCAAGGCACTGCAGCAGGAGACACCGGGTATGAACATCCAGAAGGTGGGATTCGGAAACGAAATCTCCATGCAGGGATTGGATGCCCGCCACGTGCTCTTCCTGCAGGATGGTGAGCGATTGACGGGCGACATGGCGGGTAATCTCGACTATGAGCGATTCAACCTCCATGCCATCGACCGCATCGAAATCGTGAAGGGTGCCAGCAGTACCCTCTATGGAAGCCGTGCATCGGGTGCCGTCATCAACCTTATCACCAAGAAAACCACCAAGCCTATCGACATTCAGGCTGGTGTACGCTGGGGACAGATGAACGAGACCAACTACAAGAATCCTTCCAAGAAGGACTTCCTGTATATGTTTGAGAAGAACGCCGACCGTCCCAACCTGCAGAGCTGGGTGTCGGCAGGATTCAATGCTGGCAAGGTAACTTCGCAGACCGACGTGTGGTATTCTTCGAGCGATGCCTTCTACATGTATCAGGCGGAGAATGACAAGAAGGTCTATACCCAAGAGGCGAACCCTTGGCTCGACCACGACGTGACCATTACCAGCGTGGCTTCCCGTCCGCCAATGGGCATCGAGGGTACAGAGCATATCTCGGTATCGCAGAAGGTATTCTACGACCCTTTCAAGAACCTGGAGATTCTTGCCTACGGTAGTGCGTTCTATATGAATACCTACGACCTCATTCAGGACATGACCTTCAGTCAGGCGCGTGACTGGACGGCTGGAACCAAGATTAAGTACTCCTTCAAGGATTGGTTCAAGATTACCGCCTCCCTTCATGGCGACTTCTACGACCGCTTCAAGCGTCACGAGCGCATCGACGAGCGTACCAAAGTGTATAAGAGCCGTATCTTCCAGCCTCGCCTCTCCATCACCTCGCAGAAGTTCGAGGGTCACGACCTCATCCTCGGTATCGAGCACCTGAGCGATGACCTGACAAGCGACCGATTCAACGGCGATGCCTCCCACATCATGCGCACCCGTTCATTAAAAGAGACGGAGGCTTTCCTGCAGGACGAGTGGACGATGAACGACCACTGGATGGTTTCGGCAGGTGTGAGAACCAACTTCAGCCGTGCCTTCGGACTGATGGCGATGCCTAAGATTGCCTTCAAGTGGAGTCCTTCGGATCACTGGGCATGGAGAGCCAACTATTCGATGGGCTATCGCTCGCCAAGCATCAAGGAGCTGTTCTTCCAATGGGACCACCTCGGCATGTTCATGATCAGGGGTAACGAGGACCTGAAGCCTGAGAAGAACAACTACGTGAGTCTGGGCACAGAGTATAGCGACGACCACTTCTTCCTCTCGGGCAATGTGTATGGCAACTTCTTCCGCAAGAAGATAGAGGGCGTATGGCACATCTACGACATGCAGTATAATTTCGAATATACTAATCTGTCGAAGCAGAACCTCATCGGACTGGAGGCCATCATGCGCTGGCACTTCCTGGATCATTTCACGATGAATGCCACCTATAGCTATGTGAACGTGAGCAAGAACGATGGCATCCAGGTGAACACCACTTCGCCTCATGCTGCTACGGCGAGCCTCGACTATAAGTACAACAAGAAGAACTACCGACTGGGCGCCACTTTCTCGGCAAGCTACATGGGTGAGAAGAAGTTTGATGTGCAGGACCGCCTCTCGGTGAATGGCGAGAGCCACGATGCCTACTTCCGCTGCAAATTGCCACAGTATGTATTGTGCAACCTGTCGGTGATTCAGACCTTCTATAATAAGGTGAAGGTAACCGTGGGTGTGGATAACATCTTTAACTATGTGCCAAAGACCCTGGGTTCGGGCATCACCATGTTTAACGTGCCAGCCACGGCAGGAGCCAAGGCGCATGTTCAGGTGGAAGTGTTGGTAGATGAATTGGTAAAAGCATTTAGAAAGAAGAAATGATGAAGAAAGCATTACTATATATAATAGGTGTGGCAGCCGCAATGACGAGCTGCGTATCTTATGAGGCTGAGGACTTTACAGGTCATACCTTGCCCCGAAAAACAGGTTATAGCACGGGTGTTACCAACGACTGGCTCTATTTTGACCTGAAGACGGGACATCGCTATAATGTGCTGAACCCTAACCAGAGTGTCATCGCCTTTATTGATGGAAAACCGATAGAGGAGTATTTCCATTATAAAGGTACTGCCAAACTCGTAAAGTATTGGAGCGAGGGCGTACAGAAGAACATCTTCGAGGATGCAGAGCGTGATGAGAACGGCGATACCATCTTCACCAAGAATCAAGCTACAGGCAAGTTAACCTATAAGACGGTGAAGAGACAAGCCAACAGCATCTTAGTGATGGAGAACATGGAGGATGACCCCAATACGATGGCTTATCCTGCTACGGAGTGGGACCTCGCCTTCAATGGTTACCAGCTGCGAACCAACAGCGGAACGAGCGGACCAGGCAAGGGCGGTGCTGCCGACCTGGGCTATGGCGAATATGACAAGTGGACGAGCAAGGCGCAGGTGGATGCTTATCTGGCAGAACACAACATGACTTTCGCCGTGGATGATTCAGCAAGCGTCTATGTCACCATGTCGCAGAACGACTGGAACAAGTATTGCATCGCCAACAAACTGGATATGAACGAGAACCCTTGGTTCGACCCGAACAACGGTCCTGCCAAGCAGTTGGTAAGCGGCAATCCGGTACTCGAAAAGGCAATGAGTTTCTCGGGTCCACCTCCTGTATATACTCCTTCTTTCCATACCTACGTAATCCGTTCGTGGGATGGCGAGAGATATTACAAACTCCAGATTATCTCCTGGTATGATGCCAATGTGCAGATAGGTGATGAGGGAGGAAGAATCAGTTATTACCTAGACGAACTGAAATAATTCAACTGTTCATGATAGGGTAGATGCCTCTTCTTACCTATAAATAGGTATTTTCGGGCGAATACCTCTTTTTATGATGCCAAAAATTTGGTGGTTTGCCAGATAATACTTAAATTTGCACTCAGAAATCAGATCTGAAATAAGATCAGAAATAAGAAATGTTTTATGTAATTAAAAGTATTATAGTATTATGATTATTGAAAATGTTCATGCAAGAGAAATCTTGGATTCTCGTGGCAATCCTACAGTAGAGGTTGAAGTTTCATTGAAGTCAGGTGTCGTAGGTCGTGCATCGGTTCCTTCTGGTGCATCCACTGGCGAGAACGAGGCTTTGGAACTTCGTGATGGCGACAAAAACCGCTATGGCGGCAAGGGTGTCTTGAAGGCTGTGGAGAACGTGAATCAGGTGATTGCTCCGGCTTTGGTAGGTTTTTCTGCCTTGGAGCAGCGTGCCATCGATTATAAGATGTTGGAACTCGACGGTACCAAGACCAAGTCTAATCTGGGTGCCAATGCCATCCTCGGTGTTTCTCTGGCTGTGGCTCATGCTGCTGCTGAGTATCTCCACATCCCATTGTATCGCTACATTGGCGGTTGCAATACTTACACCCTTCCTGTTCCTATGATGAACATCATCAATGGTGGTGCTCACTCTGATGCGCCTATCGCCTTCCAGGAGTTCATGATCCGTCCTGTGGGTGCTCCTTCCGAGAAGGAGGCCATCCGTATGGGTGCTGAGGTGTTCCATGCCTTGGCTAAGCTTCTGAAGAGCCGCGGCCTTTCTACTGCCGTTGGTGATGAGGGCGGTTTTGCTCCTGCACTCGATGGTATTGAGGATGCGCTCGACAGTATCTGCCAGGCTATCAAGGATGCCGGTTATGAGCCAGGTAAGGACGTGAAGATTGCCATGGACTGTGCAGCCAGTGAGTTTGCCGTTCAGGAGAATGGTGAGTGGTTCTATGATTACCGCCAGTTGAAGGATGGCAAGAAGAAGGATCCTAATGGCAAGAAACTGACTGCTGCTGAGCAGATCAAGTTCCTGGAGGAGTTGATTACCAAATATCCTATCGATTCTATTGAGGATGGTTTGGATGAGAACGATTGGGATAACTGGGTGAAGTTGACCGCTGCCATCGGCGACCGTTGCCAGTTGGTAGGTGACGACCTCTTTGTTACCAACGTGAAGTTCCTGGAGAAGGGTATCAAGATGGGTGCTGCTAACTCTATTCTCATCAAGGTAAACCAGATTGGTTCTCTCACCGAGACTCTGGATGCTATCGAGATGGCTCATCGTCATGGTTACACCACCGTTACTTCTCATCGTTCTGGTGAAACCGAGGATACTACAATTGCTGATATTGCCGTAGCAACTAACTCCGGTCAGATTAAGACGGGTTCTATGAGCCGTACCGACCGTATGGCCAAGTACAACCAGCTTATCCGCATTGAAGAGCAGTTGGGCAATAATGCAGCTTACGGTTATAAGAAGTTGAAATAGTTTCGGTTATAAGAAATTGAAATAAACCAATTTCACCATGACTATACACATTAATATAGAATAGATCAGATACGAAATAGATGGGCATGGATAGCCGTGAGGTTGTCCATGCTTTTTTTATCTTCTATCAAGTATCTGCATCTTCACATACATTACTGATAACTTCGATATATTTTATAGTTTAAAAACAAAATGCAATGACAAACGTATTGATAAGTGCTGCCGGACTGTGTGGTGCCACCATTATAGGTGCCATTCTGGGATTCTTCGTCAAGGAGTTGCCCCATAAATGGAACGATGCCGTATTGGGATATTGTGCCGGAATCATGCTGGCGGCTTCCACGCTGGGACTGATAGTGCCAGCCTTCGAACAGACCGGACTTTGGTGGCTGGTAGTAATCGGCGTGATGGCAGGAGCCTTGTTTCTGAATGTGCTAGATCTGGTGACTCCCCATCTTCATCATATCACGGGACTAGACCCCGAGGAGCATCGCAACAATGCCCGACTCAGCCATGTGATGCTTTTCGTGATGGCGATAGCCCTGCATAAACTGCCAGAGGGAATGGCGGCAGGTGTGAGCGTCTGTTCATCAGAAGGCGTAACGGAGTGGGGCGTTTCTTTCGGTATTGCCCTGCAGAATATCCCCGAAGGAATGGTGATCATTGCTCCTTTAATGATGGCTGGTGTTACAGCAGTCCGCACCTTCTTCATTTCCATCTTCATCGCCCTGCTCGAAGTGGCAGGTATTCTGTTGGGTTTCGGTTTGGGTTCAGCCTCTTCCACCTTCCTCCCCGTGATGCTGGGTTTTGCCGGTGGTGCCATGCTTTATGTAACGAGCGATGAGATGATTCCCGAAACCCATGCCCATGGTTTTCAGAAGCAAGCCACTTACGCTCTTCTCCTGGGCTTCATCACCTTTGTGTTGATGGAGAAATGTGTGTAATCAGATTTTGAAGAGGAGCATATAGCAAAGGGTGCCTGCTTCGTTAGTCATCGAAACAGGCTTCATTGATAGTTGAAGTAGGCTTCATCGGGCAATGAAGCTTATTACAGTTTTTTTCTGCATATATAAAAAAGCGGAGCGTGATTTCACAACCACACTCCGCGCAAACTTAAACAACAACTGTTAGTATGTTTTTGAATGTCTTGTTAAATGCTTGAATAACAATAGTATGATTATTTGATTATCTTTCTGCTTGATTGATATTTTTGTCGACTTTTATAGTTTTTTGTTGTAAAAGTGTTGCAAGTTTGAGTTTTTTTATTAATTTTGCACCAGAAATAATAAAATAGAGAAGTATGGCAAAAATCAATTTTATCGCAAGAGTCGCCTCACCTGCGCCGAAGGCTATTGCCAAGTGGGAGAACAACCCGTATTATGACATTTACTATGATGGCAAGTGAGCTGCTGTCTTATTGTGCTAGCAAAAATATTACATAATTTATAGGCTCAGTCAAACTGATTTGATCTTTTTGTCAAAGTTAAATAATGTTTATTGCTTAGTAAGGTGTTGATAATGAGAGTTATGTATTTGATATAAAAGCTTTTTAAAACCATTTTGTCAAAGTGAATTTAAAATATGTCAAAGATGAAAATTGAAAAAATAAAACAAATTGTTTCTGGTGGTGAGAATGTAACTACCGAATTTAAGGAATGTACAGATAAAATAAGTAATTCTGTATATGAGACAGTATGCTCTTTTCTGAACCATAAGGGTGGCCTCATTTTTATCGGTGTGAAAGATGATGGTGAAATAATTGGTGTCAATCCGATGGCGGTTAGTCAATTGGTGAAGACATTGATAAATGCCTCAAATAATCCGGAGTTATTCATACCTTATGCTAATGTAAAACCAGAGGTGGTCAACATTGATGATAAAACCATAATCCTATTGGATATTCCAGTAAGCAATACTGTTTATCAGTTTAAGCATAAGTTCTATGATCGCAATGGAGATGCTGATGTGGATGTGACAAGGCAACCTGAATTGTTGAATGCCTTATTTGAGCGCAAGAGTGCTAATCTTTTTGAAGGAAGAATAGCCGAAGGAGTAACAATGGATGATTTGGATCCTGCTGCTTTCGAAAAATGTCGTACATTCAATCAGAAAGAAGATGGCTCTTATCCTTGGAAGGAGATGAGTAATGAAGACATCTTAAAGAGCTGTCAGCTTGTGCGAAAAGGGAAAAATGACCTGATGGAGTTTACCAATGCTTCATTGTTGCTTTTTGGCAAAGAAGAGAGTCTGGTACGATTTATGCCACGTTATAGGATAGAAGGAATTTTTCGTAGTTATACATATTCAGACTATGAGAAGGGATTAGATAGTGATGTGCGTTATGATGACCGTATAACGTTGCATTGCAATCTTGTTGAGGCTTATTTGAAACTCTTGAAGTTTATACAGAGAAATCTTCCCGATAAATTCTATATGGGCCCTGATGGTTTTACTCGTCACGATTTGAGAATAATGCTGTTCAGGGAGATTGCTGCAAATATGTGTGTACATGCTGATTATGCCAGTGGGTTTGCTTCTTTCTTTGAAATCTATACAGATAGGGTAGTAACAAGAAATAGAACTAGACTGGTGCAAACGTCTAAGGATGGTGTGATTGATATAGACCAACTTGGCAATTATACCAAAAACCCTCTTTTGGTAAAGCTGTTCCGTGAATTAGGCTGGGTTGAAGATTTAGGCTCTGGTACTCGAAAGATAAAGAAGTATGCGCCTCTTTATTACAAGGATTACGAGATAAAAATTCAAGACGAAGAGGATTTTGTCTTTAGCATCACCTATTCGAAAGGGAATGGTTCGCAAGAGGGTAAGGAGGTTCTGGCTATGTCAACCTCTCGTGAATTCCCTTCTTTTCAGCATGAAATAGTGTATGTCTATATGAAGCACTTTCCTACGACGAAGATAGAAGAAATGTCAAAAGCCCTGAAGATTGGAACTCGTACACTTTACCGACTCATTGCAGATTTACGTAAGCATGGATTTGTAGAGAATGTTGGTGTTTCAAAAGAACCACGATGGGTGTTGAAGAACGGATAGTGTAGTCTGAATAAAACATGCTGCTAAGGTTTTGGGACTTTTTGCTTTTTGAAGCCCTTTTTGTTGAGGCTGAAAAGTAATCTAACTATCTGATAATAAAAAGCGGAGCGTGATTTCACAACCACACTCCGCGCAAACTTAAACAACCAATAAAAGAAATAGATTGATCGTTCAATTGTTATATCTGATGAAGAGTAGCCCTTTTTAGAGCTTTTTTTATTTCGATTTGAAGATAATGACCTTAGCGGATGAAGAGAAGCTCACGATACTTAGGCAAGGTCCAGAGCTCATCGGCTACTGCCAACTCCAACTTGTCAATCTGATAACGGATCTCCTCCATCTTTGGAGCTACTGTATCATGATAAGCTATCGCCTTATCGTGCTCATTCTCAATCTTGTTGGCTACCTTGCGGGCATTAACCAACTCCTCAACACCGGTCTCGATGATCTGAGTGCGCTCGGCAATCTTCTTGATGATGTTGATGTTGCGGGCAGTCAACTTCTTGCCTTCCTCGTCACCGAAGATGTCAATCATGTTCTCCACATTCTTAGCCAACTGACTCTGATAGTGAGTAGCCACAGGGATGATGTGGTTCATGCTCAAGTCGCCCATCACACGAGCCTCAATCTGAATCTTCTTGGTGTAGGTCTCCCATTTTACCTCGTTGCGGGCTTCCAGCTCGTTCTTCTTCATGACACCCATATCCTCGAACATCTTGATAGATGCAGGGTCGAGATAACGCTCGAAAATCTTTGGACAGCTCTTCTCGCAGTCCAGACCACGCTTGGCAGCTTCCTCTACCCACTCATCTGAGTAACCATTACCGTCGAAACGGATAGGCTTGCAGGTCTTCAAATCCTGACGAACGATATCGATGATGGCAGATGTCTTATCCTCACCCTTGGCAATCAACTCATCCACACGCTTCTTGAAGTCGGTCAAAGCCTCGGCTACGGCTGTGTTCAATACAATCATCGCTGATGCACAGTTAGCCTCAGAACCTACGGCACGGAACTCGAAACGGTTACCGGTGAAGGCGAATGGTGATGTACGGTTACGATCGGTGTTATCAATCATCAACTCAGGAATCTCTGGGATATCCAGCTTCATGCCCTGTTTGCCAGCTACGGTGAAGAGATCCTTCTTGTCGGCTTTCTCAATGTGCTCGAGAAGGTCGGTCAACTGCTTGCCGAGGAATGAAGAGATGATTGCTGGAGGTGCCTCGTTGGCGCCCAGACGATGCGCATTGGTAGCGCTCATGATAGAAGCCTTGAGCAAACCATTGTGCTTATATACACCCATCAAAGTCTCTGTGATGAAGACTACGAAACGGAGGTTATCCTCTGGTGTCTTGCCAGGACCATGGAGCAGGATGCCGGTATCTGTAGCCAGACTCCAGTTGTTGTGCTTACCGGAACCGTTGATGCCTGCGAATGGCTTCTCATGGAGAAGTACGCGGAAACCGTGATGGCGAGCCACCTTCTTCATCAAGCTCATCAGGAGCATGTTGTGGTCAACGGCAAGGTTGGTCTCCTCAAAGATAGGTGCCAACTCAAACTGGTTTGGTGCCACCTCGTTGTGGCGGGTCTTGCAAGGAATACCGAGTTCGAGAGCCTGGATTTCCAAATCCTTCATGAATGCCTGAACACGCTCTGGGATGGCACCGAAGTAATGGTCGTCCATCTGCTGGTTCTTGGCTGAATCGTGACCCATCAGGGTGCGACCTGTCAACATCAGGTCAGGACGTGCAGCATACAAGCTTTCATCTACCAGGAAGTACTCCTGCTCCCAACCGAGATTGGAAATAACTTTCTTGACATCTGGGTTGAAGTAGTGGCAAACCTCTGTTGCTGCTACGTTTACAGCGTGCAATGAACGGAGCAATGGAGCTTTATAGTCGAGTGCCTCACCTGTATAAGAGATGAAGACTGTAGGGATACAGAGTGTATCGTCGATGATGAATACAGGAGATGTTGGATCCCATGCAGAATAACCGCGGGCCTCGAAGGTAGAGCGGATGCCGCCAGATGGGAATGAAGAAGCATCAGGCTCCTGCTGAACGAGCAACTTACCTGAAAATTCCTCGATCATACCACCCTTGCCATCGTGCTCGATGAAGGCATCGTGCTTCTCGGCAGTACCTTCTGTCAGTGGCTGGAACCAGTGGGTGTAGTGGGTTACGCCATTCTCGTCAGCCCACTGCTTGATGCCTTTGGCTACGGCGTTGGCGATGTTACGGTCGAGACGTGCTCCGTTGTCGATGACATCTACCAGTTTCTCATAGACATCTGCAGGGAGATACTTGTACATCTTCTGACGGTTGAATACCTTCTTTCCGAAGAATTCACTTGGTCGCTCGCTAGGAGCGGTTACCTCAACAGGCTTTCTCTTGGAAGCCTCTGAAACAGCTTCAAATCTTAAGTTGCTCATACCTTATATATTTTAAAATTTTTGATATTCAATGTTTAATAATCTGTTGGAATGTTTATTTTCCCAGCCACTTGGCAATTCTCTCCATGGCTTCCTTGCAGTCTTCGTGTTCGCCGAAGGCGGTGAGACGGATGTAGCCTTCGCCTGATGGACCGAAGCCGACACCTGGGGTGCAGACTACGCTGGCACCATAAAGCATCTCTTCGAAGAATTTCCAGCTTGGTGTGTTGTTTGGCGTCTTCACCCAGAGATATGGGGCATTCTCGCCACCATATACTCTCAAGCCGAGCTTCTGGAGTTCTGCTCTCATAAAGTGGGCATTCTCCATATAGTAATTGATGGTAGCCTTTACCTGTTCCTTACCCTCTGGGGTATAGATGGCTTCGGCAGCACGCTGGCTGATATAGCTTGTACCATTAAACTTGGTGCATTGGCGGCGGTCCCAGATAGGGTTCAGTGCCACTTCCTCACCGGTCAATGTCTTTGCCTTCAACTCTTTAGGAACAATGGTGTATCCGCAGCGCACACCGGTGAAACCGGCTGTCTTTGAATAACTGTGGAATTCTATCGCCACCTTTCTTGCTCCCCGAATCTCGTAGATAGAATGAGGAATTTCCGGGTTGGTGATGTATGCCTCGTAGGCAGCATCATAGAGAATGATACTCTCGTTTCTGATGGCATAGTTTACCCATTTTCTGAGTTCCTCTTTCGAGATGACCGTACCTGTTGGGTTGTTTGGATAACAGAGATAAATCATATCCACACGGTGGTCTGGAATCTGAGGGATGAAGTCGTCGCTCTCATCACATGGCATGTAGGTTACGTTGCTCCATTTGCCGTTCTCAAAGACTCCCGCTCTGCCAATCATTACGTTAGAGTCGATATATACAGGATAAATCGGGTCGGTGACGCCGATGTTGTTATCCCATCTCAAAATCTCCTGGATATTTCCTGTATCGCTCTTGGCTCCGTCGTTTACGAATACCTCGTTGGCGTCGAGATGGATGCCACGAGGCAGGAAGTCGTTCTTGATGATAGCCTCGCGGAGGAAGTCGTAACCTCGCTCCGGACCATAGCCACGGAAGGAAGCCTGTACTGCCATCTCATCCACTGCCTTGTGCATCGCCTTGATGACGGCAGGGCAGAGAGGCTGGGTTACGTCACCGATGCCCAGACTGATTACTCGCTGCTTAGGGTGGGCAATCTTGTAGGCCTTCACCTTCTTTGCGATGTCGGCAAACAGGTAATTGTTGGCCAACTTCAGGAAATGTTCATTAACTAATGCCATATTTTTGTTCTCCTTTTATTGCGGTCTCTTCAGATATCTCTTTTTCTGATGTATCTTCATCAACCTTATTATTATTTAAGTTTGCTCTTATTTATTTTGGAATCTCAATTTCTCCTTCAAAGGCGAAGGCGGCAGGTCCTGTCATGTATACATGGTCGTCTGCCTCGCTGTATTCAATGTGGAGCGTTCCGCCATCCATTACGATACTGCTTTTTCTGCCAGCACGCTTGGTCAGGGCTGCGGCTACGGCAGTGGCACAAGCACCTGTTCCACAAGCCATTGTAATACCACTTCCCCTTTCCCAAACTCGTGTTCTTATGATGTCAGAATCAGTAACCTGCGCGAATTCGATGTTGCAGCGCTGCGGAAAAGCCTGGTTTCTTTCCAGTATCTTGCCGTAATGGGCAATGTCGATGGAGTCGATGTCATCAACGAAGGTAACGAAATGTGGATTGCCCATGCATACGTAGGTGCCTTCGAAGATTCTGCCATCGGCTTCGAGTACCGAAGGACCGATGAATTGCTCTGGATTTTCCAATTGTGGTTTCAGCATATCCACTGTTACCGAATCCACAAATTTCTTGTTATCCTGAAGATGCAATTTCAAGATTTTGATGCCCGATAGCGTCTCCAGGCGGATTGTTTCCTTTCGGGTCAGTCCTTTTTCATAAAGATACTTTCCGATGCATCGGCTAGCGTTGCCGCACATCATTGCTTCAGAACCATCGGCGTTGAAGATGCGCATCGAGTAGTCTGCTCTTCTGCCATCCTGCGGTTTTCCGATGAGAACCAGTCCATCGCTTCCTATTCCTGTGTGGTAAGCACTCCAGGCTATGGCTGCCTTTTCTGGGTCGGGTATGTCGTACAGCTGGGTATCTACATAGATATAGTCGTTACCCGCTCCCTGCATTTTTGTGAAATGAACTGTTTCTTTCATTTTGCGTTGTCCTTTAAGTTTGAATACTCTTCTATCTCTCACGCCTTGTCTCTATCTTGAGATTCGACTTTCTTTCCAGTTTTGTCTCTTTCGAGACTTTACTTTTTGATAGTCTTTCGGATATTTCGATGACTATTTGTCTGATTTCGGTTGCAAAGGTACGACTATTTGTTGAGATATGCAAGAAAAGATATGCAGAAAATGATGGTTGTTTTTTAGTATCTTACAATTTGCAATGCAGAAAAGTAGGATAGATTACAAATTGTAAGCAGAATGTAGGATAGCCGGATAAATTTACAATATCAGTAGAAAAGTAGAAACGAAATGCTTTTAATATCTTTGAAATTCTGACAAAATGTATTAATTTTGCAGCCGAAAACGAACAATATGTAAAAGGATGACTTGATTTGACTGACAATCAATGAAAGTCCGTTTTTCGTTGGAGACAATCAATAAAAGTATTAACACATTATTAATTATTAAAGGATTATGAAGAAGATTGAGGCAATTATCCGTAAGTCTAGATTCGAGGATGTCAAGAAGGCGCTTTTGGCTGCCGACATCGAGTGGTTCTCTTATTATAATGTAAGGGGTGAGGGAAAGATGCGCCAGGCTCGCATTTATCGTGGTGTGATGTACGATACCAGCAGCATTGAGCGTGTGCTCCTGAACATCGTGGTTCGCGACAAGAACGTGGAGCCAACCATCGCAGCCATCCAGGGAGCTGCCCAGACTGGCGAGGTAGGAGATGGCAGAATCTTCGTGATTCCGGTGCTGGATACCGTTAGAATCAGAACCGGCGAGCGAGGCGACATCGCATTATATAACGCTGAGAAAGAGGAATAAAGATACTTTGAATTTTGAGGTTTGAACATTGAACTTTATGATTGGTATTGAAGTTTATATTTGAGAGGATATATTATAATATTGTATTCTAATTTAACTATAAGATATTTTTATGAGCAGTTTATTATTGACGACACTTGATACGGGTAACACAGCGTGGATGATCATGGCCACCATCTTGGTGCTCTTGATGTCAATCCCTGGTATAGCACTTTTTTATGGTGGTCTGGTGCGCCAGAAGAATATCCTGAGCATTCTGATGCAGACGGTATTCATCGTGGCAGTGGTCAGTTTGATATGGGTAGCCTTCGGATATTCCTGGGCATTCTCCACAGAATATGCGGATAGCGGCAATCCTCTGGCCTGCATCATCGGCGGTTTCGACAAATGTTTCCTCCACGGAATCGGTTTGAATGCCATCATGCCAACGGGCATTCCTGAACTCACCTTCGTGATGTTCCAGTGTATGTTTGCCCTGATTACTCCAGCCCTGATTCTCGGTGCCTTTGCCGAGCGTGTCAAGTTCAGCGGTTATGTACTTTTCACCGTTCTCTGGGTTATCATCGCCTATCTTCCTATGGCCCACTGGGTATGGGGCGGCGGTTTCCTGCAGCAGATGGGAGCCATCGACTTTGCGGGTGGTACCGTGGTACATATCAATGCCGGTGTGGCTGCTTTGGTCATGGCGCTCTGTGTAGGCAAGCGTGATGATTACCGTGCGGGTCATCCAATCACTCCTCATAATATCACCTTCGTGTTCATGGGAATGTCGTTCCTCTGGTTGGGATGGTTCGGCTTCAATGCCGGTAGCGGATTGGCAGCTGATGGTCTGGCAGCCAATGCCTTCCTGGTAACCCATATCGCCACAGCTGCAGCAGCCACTACCTGGATGCTCATCGACTGGATTGTAAACAAGAAGCCAACCACGGTGGGCGCATGTACAGGTGCCGTAGCCGGTTTGGTAGCCATCACTCCAGCAGCCGGCAGTACCGATATTTTGGGTGCTTTCTGCATCGGAATCATTTCCACCATCGTCTGCTTCTTCATGGTAGCAGTGGTGAAGGAGAAGTTCAAGTATGATGATGCCCTCGATGCCTTTGGTGTTCATGGTATGGGTGGTATCCTGGGATCAATCCTCACCGGTGTTTTCGCCACAAGATACGTAACAGGAGCCGAAGGCGTGCAGGGTGCCCTTTATGGCGACTGGCATCAGCTTTGGATTCAGGTGGTAGCCACCGTGGTAAGCATCATCTACAGCATCGTAGTTACCTATATTATCTTCAAGGTAGTAGATAAGAGTGTAGGTGTACGTGTTGACAAGCGAGTAGAGGAGGAAGGTCTCGACATCTACGAGCATGGTGAGAGTGCTTATAGCAACTAAAATACATTTATAAGGATTTGTATGTAGAATGGGCAAGAAAGTATCATATTTTCTTGCCCATATTTCTCCTTCTCTACTTACTTATTATGGATATAGCCACCTGCTATTATCGTTTATATTCTTTTGAAGAAGCCTTCGTATTCATCGTCCAAGATTTTCCAAATGCCATTTTTGCGACTACCTTCTCTTACAATTAGGTTTTGGTCGGAAAGTTGCTTGAGGTATCGTTGCACTTGTCGCAAAGAAATCCCCATGTTCTCTGACATTTGCGCAGCACTGATTTGGGGCATCTGCGAAATCAACTTATAAATTTGCCGTTGTGCTTTAGCAAATTCTTTTGTAGCATTTGCTTTTTCTTTTACGACATCTTTTACGACATCTTTTACGACATCATCCGTCTCTTTTACGACATGAAGGTTGTCTTTTACGACATCCTCCCCATAATTGAGGTTCCATAGAGTAACATGAAATTCTGTTGCATTGGAACTAAACTCTGGTGCGTGATAATTTTCCAAGTTTTCAAAACGCTTATACTCACCAATTATCTTTTTCATGCCACTACCTCTACGCTCCATCAGTTTTAAGCGATGGAAGAAATCTGCCAATAAAGGATTGCGACGTTTCGATGGCACAGTCAGAGGATTAAGTTGTTGTATCAATCGTCCATCAAACATGCCACCAGGGGAATACACTTCCATGCGGTCGTCATACATATCTATATGTATCTCACTGCCAAGTTCCATGTAATCACGATGAATGATTGCATTGCATATCACTTCGGTTACGGCACGCTCAGGATAATCTGGCAGTTCTTCTCGATACTCAGCTTCTTTCCACCATCTTCTGTGAGAGTTGTTTCTCACAAAAGCAACTGCATCTTGCAATTGACTGATGACACTACCTTCCAATTCGGCATCATCCAAAGCCTCACCTAAACCACTCGTCATGTCAAGTCCATTCCAACGTGTGCAGAAGATTCGAGAATGGCGTATAGGGGAATCATCTGCCAATAATGCACCGGCATTGGTTAGTTTTCCGTCATTGTCAACTATTCCCCATGAAATGAAATCTCTATCATCAAACGACTGGTTCAATCGCTTAAAATGAACAGATTTGAGTTTGGTGAAAGACATATCCTCAAACTTGTATGGTGATGGGATTGCATCAAACGAACGACCAGCACCTTTCATGACAAGGCTTTTCAATTGAAGTCTATCAGCCACAACAGACTCGTTACCGACTCTCACAAATGCCAATCGTTGTTTGTCACCTATATAATAATATGGTGTCTCTTGTCCTTTATAGACATGAAGCAGCACAAGCTTCTTGCCGTCCACCTCCTTAAATTCGAGGTTGACAGCAGGTGTCGGATCAAGCTTGGTTTTTATCTCCTCACTTATTCTCTCCGCATCACTTTCTGCATCAGCAAGTCCTACCACTTGGTCATCGTCGCTGATACCAAATACCAATGTTCCGCCTTCTCCATTGGCAAAGGCAGAAACACTTTTTAGCCAGCTCTTAGGTCTCTTGACTTCGAGTTGTTGCTTCTTATCGTAGGCGGTTGCTTCGCCTATTAACTCATTTATGTTCATTTTAAATTCTTTTCTTGTTATTATTACGAAAAATCCTCATGTGTCATTTTAGACCTTATTCTTGTCTTTTGTTCTTTCATGAGTACGCCACAAAAACTCAACCAATGTTATTGAACTGCCCACAGCTAATTTGGCATGACGTTCTTCTAACCCTTTATACGAAGCAGCACGTCCATGTCCGCTTCCATATGAATTTCTCAAAGTAGCCATTCCTTCAGCTATTGCGCTTAGATTTCCTAATATTTGTTTCATTGCCTTTGCTGCAGGTATTGTATCATCTATATCATGTGGTGTTACTTTTAATAATTTTATTTCTTGATCACCTTCAGAACCTGGTCGGCAAGGCTTCTCATTCCCTTGATAGTTGGGTGACCGTTCTTCTTGTCTATGTCATGAAGGGCGATGACCGGAATCTGATAGGTCTTGCAGATCTTTTTTACTGACTCGTTGATTTCATCCTTCAGCTCAGAATTTAGAATGAAGTAGATATCTACATTCGGATGGCGCTGACGGAGATCGGAAAGCAACTTCGCCAGGGCTGGACGGAAACAGTAGAGGTCGGCACGCTTCCAGTTGCTGTACTGGTAATTGCCGATAGGGGCATTTGCCCAACTGTCGTTCGTTCCGCCGCAAATCAAGATGATGTCCGGATTGCCCAGCAGGGTAGTGCGGTTGATGAATGAACGGTCGCTGTAATCCTCATCGCGGTAGCCGGTGTTGCAGATGGTGGAACCGGAATAGGAATTGATGTTGCCCATCTTGTAACCACCTTCCTTGATAACCTGCCACCACCAGGTTTGTTCCACCTTGTTGACATTGGTTGCTTTTTGAACCGCAGTGGTGTACCAGGTGGCATATCCCTTTGGAATGAAACCCTCGAATGTTGAATAAGAGTCGCCGAGAACGGCAACGGTCTGCTTTACCTGTGCCAGCAGAGGCATCAGGGCGAACATAAAGAGACAGACGATAACTGATAATCTTTTCATGACGTTTTATTGTTTATAGTTTGATTTTTTAATGTGATCCTCTTTTGGGATAGGGTTTGAAACCCGATTGCAAAGATACGATATTATTTATGGATATACAAATGTTTTGGGCAATAATTTTATATGAAATCCTCAACTTGCACAATGAAAATGCCACAACTTGCACAATGAAACGCTTAAGTTGTTGATATTCAAAAACGTTATCCCCACCATTTTCCCTATGGATTCCTATATATAATAATGTGTAATCCTCGTTTCTCCTTAAATCTTCTTGTTCTTTCCCTTTTGGGATAATTTTGCGAAAGTAATCAATTTAGCTGCTGGTCTGTTAACGCTGAAGGTTGATGCTTTTTGTCGGTGTAAAATGTCGGTGCAAATATTGTTTTGGCGGTAATGTGGCGGTAATGTGGCGGTAATGCCGATGTATATGTCGGAGAAAAATGTCGGAGACATGTCGGAAATATGTCGGAAAGAAAAATAATTGAAAACCAATATGTTATCGTTTTATGGGGAGTTGTTACCGACAATAAATGTCGGAGACTTTGTCGGTAACCATGTCGGAGACATCAAGGGTGATAAAAAGAAATTTGGCGGTAATGCAAAAAGCGGGTATTCTAAGGCATGAAGGTAAGGGTAATGTCGGTGTTTGGGTGATATTCGAAAAGAAGATATAAATTTGTTGGTTACTTGCTAAACTGGCATTTCGAAAGATTAAAATGAAATATTAGTATAATAATTCTTAAAGAAAATAACAACATATAAGTTTTTTTATTAACTTTGTGTCCATAAAATAAATATTTATGAAGTTTAAGATAACTTTGAAAGTAGATAGAAATTATGGTGACTTGCTGCCCTTTAATTATCAGTATGAGCAGTCTGCAGTCATTTATCGCATATTGGCGCAAGCTGATACGCAATATTCGTCATGGCTTCATGAAAATGGCTATCTATTACATGAAAGAAAGAGGTTTAAGCTATTTTGTTATTCACCCTTCATCTTTGAGAAAGTAAAACCTTTGCCAGAAGCCGGGTGTTTGAAAATCATTGGTGAAAGAGCAGTATGGTACATTAGCTTTATACCGGAAAAAAGTACTCTTGAGTTCATTCAAGGTATATTTGCCCATCAAAGCTTTTCAATTGGCAATAAGAAGTATCAAGTTGCTTTTGATGTTGTTGGAGTAGGGGCTATACCAATGCCACAATTATCTGAAGGAATGACTTTCGTAGCTCTGTCTCCTATTTGTGTTAAGCTTCATGAAGACAACAAGACTCAATATCTATCTCCTGACAATCCTATGTTTGCTGAAGGCGTATTAAAGGGATTGATGGCGAGATATGAGAGCATTCATGGTCAACCATTTGATATGAATGACAAGGAGTTTTCATTTGAATTGATAGATAAAAAGATCAAGTCAAAGTTGATAACAATAAAAGCCAATACTCCATACGAATCAAGAGTACGTGGATATCTCTGCTCTTTCCGCATGAAAGCACCTTTAGAGTTGATGAAGATAGCTTATGAAGGAGGAGTCGGAGAACAATGTTCACAGGGGTTTGGATTTATAAAGAAGATCGAATTATGAGTTTAGATACAGTCTTAAAAATAGGAAATATATTGAGAAATTCAAAAGAGAAAATGAGTTTCTCGAATGCTGTAGCATCTTGTCCTAAAGACAATAAAGGATGTTGGCCTTTTTGTCTTTGTCTTCCAGTGGATAAGGACTTTAATATTATTTTTGATAAGGCATCAATTGTTCCTGAAAATCAGAGAAACAATCTGTATTATCTAAAGTACAAGACATCAGGAAATGATACATCTTGTAAATATATGTTTGGTGATATTTATTATTCTGTCAAAGGTACATTAAGTAATAATGGGGCTATATCAATAAGTGAAGATGGAAATTATAGATTAGCAAAGTCTCAAAGCTCCTTTGATAAAGGAAATGCTGATTATGAAAGTATCTGCTCTTCACTTGATTTTCCAATCGAAGAGACAACTGAGCTTAAGCAAATTAGAACAGGATTCGGAAGAGAACAGACAATGCTTGAACGGATTCTCAAATATGCTCCTGCGATTATCTGTTACTTTGAAAATCAAAAAGGCTCATTTAAGGAATATATAGATAATGAAGTTAATTTGAAAAAAAAATGTATCTTGATAAATAAAGAAGATAACAAAAAGAAATTAGAAAAATTGAATGCTTATAAAAATGATGTTGATGACGATGAAGAATACCAGAATTTCCTTCTTAGATTAAATAATGCATCTATTTTTATACATTTTTCTTATGAGGACGGCTGTGGACATGCAAAGAATTGGTATGATTTTTCCAAAACGTTTGAACTCGTCACTCGAAAAATGCTAAAGGAGTATGTTGCAGAAACTAAGGGAGGACTTGTCCTGGATAAGAACTTGTGGCATACAATATGCTCTGGTGATAAAAAGAATGATATACAATTTCCAAATTTTGATTTGGAAAATAGATACAAGACAAGAGGTTTTACAGAATCAGATATAGAAGATCTCTTTTATGGAGTTTCTTATGCTAAGAAGGGTAAGATGATTTCTGGTTCTGAATATAAACTAATAGTTTTGCCATTTGGAAAGAATTTGAAGGCTGATGATTTAAAACTCTTTATAGAAAAGAAAAATGAGTCTTCGATAATATTGTCCAATGAATATAGCGACGATTTGATTTCGTCTGCTTTAGGAAGCAGCTCGACTTTCACATCGTTTGATTTTATTTTTGTAAAGAATGGAGGAACAAAGCCTGATACAGACCTTATAGAAATCTCAAACATAACACGAAGCGCTCTAAATCGTGTAGACTCGAGAAATAAGGCTATTGCACATCAAGTGTATGCAGAAAGAAATAAAGAGATAAAAATAGACAAACCTGAAAGAAATAAAGAGAAAAAGGAAGACAATTCTCTTTCTATATGCAAGTCGTTTCGCAATCTCTTGGGAGATGTGCAATTGGATGCAACGGGAAAAGTTAAAATAGCCGCATCGAAGAAATATGAAAGTCATATTCTCAAAGTGCTTCCTTTAATATATAAAGAAAATTATTATAATGATCCCTATTTGCTCCATTCGTTTGTGACTAATGTAGAATCCACAACACGTATAGGAGATGGTTCGTTTTGGTGTAAAATCTTGAAATATGATTTGATGTTCATATTGTCAATACAAAATAATAAACAAAATAAATATATGGATATTATTAATTCTGCAAGTTTTAAACTTGGCTTTAAAATAGGAAAAATGGCCAAGCCACTGAAGAATTCTATTGGTTCTTTTGAAAAGAACTATGTAGGATTGCTTTCAAGAAGAGTGTCAACGAAAGAGGATTGCATCAGATTTGTTACTGACATTAGTCAGAAACTTGTAATGCATGACAGTGTGTGGAGCGCAATGTGTGCTGAGGTTTGTGATGATTTGGCAAATATTTCTGAATTTGAATATGACAAGGATGAATTGTCTTTCGGTTTCTTGGACGGCTATTTTAAATATGAGCCGACGGATAAGAAAAAAGATTTTCAGAGACGTTTGGAAAAAATCTTGGCTGATTATTCTGACAATGAAGATTTGAAAGATGAAGTTAGTAAACTCAACTTGATAGTTGATGATATAAACCATAAAAATTAAAGAAATGAAGAAATCTGAAATTTTGTTTTTGTATGAAACATCATACAACATTCCCAATGGGGATCCGTTTACAGGTGAACAGCGCTACGATGAGGAAACGAAAAAAATCCTTGTTAGTGATGTTCGAATTAAGAGATTTATCCGTACATATCTTGAGGATATTGAGGGTGAACATATCTATGTTTCAGAAAACACTGGAGCTGGTAAGACAGATTCTAAAGGTGTATTAACCTATATTGCTCAGAATGAAAAATGGAATCCATGTCAAAAGACTGACATCGCAGAAATAATGAAAGGTCTCATAGATGTCAGATTGTTTGGTGGTATTTCAACACTGACAAATGAAGAGACTAAAAAAATTAAAGTTAATAAAAATGAGTGTACAAACGGACATGTACAATTCACGGGACCTGTGCAATTTGCTGCCCTTAACCCTTCTTTGAATCGTGTCAACTTGAAAATGCATCAGAACACGTCTCATTTTACATCTAAAGGAGATAAAGCGCAAGGTGCTATTGCCACAACAACATTGGTTCCTTATTCTGTTGTTCAAATTCACGGATGGATTAATCCAACTGTTGCTAAAAACACAGATTTGAAAGAAGATGATCTGCAGAAAATGTTTAAAGCTTTGTGGTATGGAACAGGCGGAGAAGGAAGTTCTTTCTCTCGTTCAAAAGTCGGACAAGATTCACTTTTGTTGTTAGTCATAGATTACAAACAGGATTTCGATAAGGTCTATGGAGTTGACAGAACCATAAAACTTGAGCCGAATGAAGAAGGCATGAAAGACGAGCAAATTCGTAGTATGGATGACTATGCTCTCGATTTCACTAAACTCAAGGAACTTGCCAAGAATGACAAGATAGAAAAAATCAGATTCTATACAGAGATAGATAAGATTAAGAATGAGCTTAATGGTGAGAAGTTTGAAAAGATGAGCTTATGAAAGGTTTACAATTCAAGATAGATGGTGATTGGGCTCATTTTAAAAAGCCAGAGACCAACAACAATCCATTGTCTCATGACCTTATTCCTAAAACGGCATTAATCGGAATGATTGGTGCAGTTTTAGGAATTGAACGCGAGAAGATGAAATCTCTTTTTCCTCAGTTGTCTGAAGACTTGTTGTATGGTGTTGAATTGCTAAAGCCTGTAAAAAAAACATCATGTGGATTTACGTCTCACACGGCCATAAACCCTACAGCTATTAAATCACCTAAAGCATTTGAAATGCTGCGTGATGTTAGTTACAAGGTTTGTGTGGGACTCTATGGAGAACGTTCTCAAAGTATATTCTATGAATTTCAGAAGGCGATTTTAGAAGGATATGCTGTCTACGACCCTTATTTGGGTATTGCTAACTGTCCTGCAGAATTGACTTTCATTAGTCAAGGAGAATTCACAATGATGGGTAATGGCGATTTTAAGACCAAAGGTTTCGTTATAGCGAATGAGCATAAGTTGAAAATAATTGACGATGACTTTCGAATAGGTTTTGACAAAGTTTCGACACATCAGAATGATGATTTTTGGAATTTGCCAGAAAAATATGTAAGTGTCATATACCCAGAATGCTCTCATATGCTTACAGTTGAAGGAGATTATTGGGAATATATTCATGATAAAGAGATTGAACAATGGGTTTTAATTTAAATAATTGTTATTCACATCCAGGAAAACTTTTGAAAGTACATCTTGAAAATGTGGCTTTATTATCAAAAGTATATCTTGAAAATGTGGCTTCATTATCAAAGAGAATTACCAGTTCTGATGCAGCAGGATTGGTATCTCTCTTTCATGATATAGGAAAGGTTAATCCTAATTTTCAACAGAAATTAAATGGATCATGTCCAAAAGGATATGATCACCATGCCTATTTGTCTGCGTATGCTTTTCTCATGTTTCTGATTAAAAATCCAGATAACTTTAAAGTTCCACATGAGTTTAATTTGCACAATTTCTTAACATCTTTAATAATTGTTGTTGCGAAACATCATGGGGACTTACCTGATATGATGCCAAATGATGGCAATCCTATTCTTTCGGGCTATGAAGTAAGCAATCTTTATTCCTTTCTTGATAAGGAACATATATCTTTTGGTAATGTCTTTTCTGAGTTATTAGGCATTGAGCCATCTATGCCATCATCAATGGAAGAAGATAGAATTAGATTATTTTTTAAAAGAATAGTAAATAAGCCAAATGATTATAATGTTGCTTTACGATTCTATTTAGAAATACAAAGCATTTTCTCTGCATTGGTAAAAGCTGACAAAAGTGATGCTGGTGATATGATATCCATGCTTGATGAGAATGAACAAAATCTGAAAAGCTTTTCTCATATCTATCCAAATATATTACAGGGCTATCTTGACAATCTTAAATCTCAAACTTTACTTAATATAGAGAGAACTAAGATACGTCTGGAGAGCATCAATAGTATTAGAAAAGGTTTAAAAGAAGGAAAACAGATTTTTGAGTTGACGGCACCTACAGGTTCCGGCAAAACACTAATGTTGTTATCTTTAGCTTCCGAAATCATAAAATCGAAGGGGGCTAAAAGAATTATTTATGGATTGCCATTCTTGTCGATAACTGAACAAGTTGAGTCTGAAGTGTTGAAAATATTGAAAGGTTACGAATATTTCGTTCAGCGTATAGACTCGAAATCTACAAATACTCGCTTTGATGATATTCAGAAAGAACTGGATGAAAATCCTTCTGAAAAGTTGTTACAGGAATTAGAGGCTTTAGAGTTTCAAGAAGATACTTTTGATTATCCATTCATAATTACAACTTTCGTACGTATATTTGAGACACTATTGGGAAATAAGAATCATGAGCTTATGAAATTGCCTAATTTTTCCAATTGTGTCTTTCTCTTGGACGAGATACAGTCTTTGCCTCCAAGATTGTATGGATTTTTTGTTGCTTACTTAGATAAATTCTGTAAGCTAACTGGTAGTTTTGCAATAGTTTCTACAGCTACACAGCCAGCTCTTCGATTGCCTGATGACAATAAAGAGGCAAAGGAATTCTTTCTAGATTATGAACAACCATTTAAATTGTTGTCACTTTCTCATTATGAGAATCCTGTTTTTAACAGGTATACAGTAGAGGTACAAAAGTCGATTATAGATATTGAACAGTTGGGGCATCAAGTTTTACAGGAGAAGAAATCGGTGCTTGTTATCTTGAATACTATTCAGGATACAAAAGACTTATACAATTTCATCACTGGAAATATGGATGACACAAATGTGTTGCTTCTTAATACGCATTTTACTCCAAGAGACCGAAGTCTGAAGGTTTATCTTGCTAAAAGAAAACTACGTCAAGGTGATAAAGTTATTCTTATTTCTACTCAGCTTATCGAAGCGGGAGTTGATATTGATTTTCCAGTACTTTATAGGGATTTTGCTACCATTTCAAGTGTTGTACAATCAGCTGGTCGTTGCAATAGAAATGGAAAAAATCTAGAAAAGGGAAAAGTTGTTGTAGTTAGGTTAGGAACAAATCAAGGGGAACGTTCAAGCCTGATTTATCGAGGTCCTGATAATGAGTTGATAAAATTCTCAAGAGAATCTTTTTATGAATCAGGAAATTGCGAAGAGAAGGATATGTTGAATATACAGAAAACTTTCTTTGATAAAATATGTGACCAACTTATATTTGGAGCCTATGGAGAGAAGCTGAAAGACAATTTAATGAAGGATATAAGCCAATGCATGTATGAAAAAGTGGGAAAATTCTCACTTATTGACAATAATATATTTGGTGAGGAATGTTTGTACTATGTACCTCGTAATGGTGATGATAAAAACTTTAAATTACTTCTGGAGTACCAGAAGAATTTAAAAGAATCTCTTTCACATGATGACAATATATCTATCATACGATGCCATAAGAGAAAATTAAGCAACCAATTTAAAAAGATGTCCAATCGGATTGTGCAAATTAGATTTAAACAAAATCAATCAAAACCAATTACATCATCAGATGAAGATTTTAATGGTCTTTATAAAATATCTTCTGAATGTTATGATTTTAAGACAGGTATTCAAATTGATGGAGGAGGGATGCTTTTATGATAGTAACAGGTACTCATTTCAACTATTACCAGCTTTGCCATCGCAAACTATGGCTGTTTGCCAATGGCATCAATATGGAACAAGAGTCAGACTTAGTCTATGAAGGAAAGCTGGTGCATGAATCAAGTTATCCGCAACGTACATCAAAGTATGAGGAAGTGGAGATTGATGGTATCAAAGTAGATTACTATGATGCCAAGAACAAGGTCATCCATGAGATAAAGAAATCTAATAAGATGGATAAAGCTCATGAATGGCAACTGAAATATTACATGTATGTTTTCGAGCAGCATGGAATTGATGGCGTGAAGGGCATCTTGGAATATCCTCTTTTGAGAAAGACAAAAGAAGTAATCTTGACAGATGTTGATAGAGATGACATTCAGGTTATATCTAAAGACATCATTCAGATAATCTCTCAAGATGTTTGCCCGTCTAAAGTCAAGAAAGGCATCTGTAAGAATTGTAGTTATTTCGATTTTTGTTATATAAACGAGTTGGAGGAAGAAGAATGAAAAGAAGTTTCTATCTGTTCAATCCAGGCATCATGGAACGCAGAGATAATACGCTGAAGTTCACGCCTGTTATCGTAAATGAAGATAATGAAGAAATCAAGCAGCAACCTCGATACATTCCTATTGAGGATGTTGCGGAACTGTATGTCTTTGGAAGTCTGCGGGCAAATAGTGCTTTGTTCAACTTTTTGGGGCAGAAAGGTGTTCCTGTCCACTTCTTCGACTATTATGAGAACTATACCGGAAGCTTCATGCCAAGGGAAAGTCTTCTTTCAGGCAAGGCATTGTTGGCACAAACATCTGCGTACCAAAATAAGAAGAAAAGGGTAGAATTGGCACGTAAATTCATTCAGGGAGCAGCTTGGAATATGGTTATGAACCTCAACTATTATAATCGTAGAGGAAAAGACCTGCAAGATATTATCGATACTATTAAAAGATTGAGTAATACTTTGCCAGATGCTAAGGCTGTAGATGAGATAATGGGAATTGAGGGAAATATCAGACAGGCATATTATGCTGCATTCGATATCATTCTCGATGATTTCAACATGGGATCAAGAACCAAGCAACCGCCAGAGAACGAGGTAAATGCTCTCATTTCTTTTGGCAATATGATGTGCTATACCGAAACTCTCCGAGCTGTTCATCAAACTCAGCTCAATCCAACGATAAGCTTTCTGCATACTCCAGGAGAAAGGCGTTTTTCGTTATGTCTTGATATATCCGAGATCTTCAAGCCTATTATCGTGGATAGAGTCATCTTCAAGGTACTCAATAAACATGCTTTAAGCACCAGTCATTTTGATAAGAAACTCAACAAATGTCTTTTGAACGAAAAGGGAAAGAAGATTTTTGTAAAGGCCATGGAAGAGCGTTATGATGAGACATTCCGTCATCGTACTTTAGGACGTAATGTAAGCTATAAGCATCTTATAAAACTTGAATGCTATAAGCTACTGAAAGATATTTTGGGAATAGAAGAATATAAACCTTTTAAAATGTATTGGTGATATGTATGTGATTATAGTTTATGATGTTGGTGAGAAGCGAGTAGGCAAAATGTTGAAACTTTGCCGCCAATATTTGTGTTGGATTCAGAACTCAGTTTTGGAGGGAGAATTATCTGAAGCTAAACTTCGGGAATTGCAAATGAAGATGAAAGCTATCATTGATGAATCCGAGGATAGTGTCATTGTTTTCACCAATAAAATGGGGTATAATATGAACAAACAGATTCTTGGAAAAGAAAGAATGTCTACCGATAATTTCTTATAAAGAGTTGTCGATGTGGTTCTATTTTGCCGTTTTGAGTTCGGCAAAACCTCCGAAAGTGTTCTTTGACTTATTGAAACCTCCATAAATAGGCAGGTTGTCGTAAGACCGCAGAAAAAATATCTTTAGGCATCGACATTTTTTCTGAAGATTTTTTGTATCTTTGCACCCGCAAACCCATAGATTCTTAGGACATCTACGCCCAAGACTTAACGGGGTTCTAATCGCACCTTTATGGAATTGAAATCCAGCACCAGGAACCGCCCACCGATGGCACACACCGGTTCTAATCGCACCTTTATGGAATTGAAATGATGCGAGCCTTTTCACTTGCTTCACTGCACTCAGCGTTCTAATCGCACCTTTATGGAATTGAAATACTTATTAATCTAGCGATTAACGAGTACATCAAGAGTTCTAATCGCACCTTTATGGAATTGAAATTTTACTTTTGCGCTAAAGTCACTGCAAAAATAAAAGTTCTAATCGCACCTTTATGGAATTGAAATTGATGATTGCCTGGGCGGAGTTGAAATTGATGTCCGTTCTAATCGCACCTTTATGGAATTGAAATAACTTAAAAAGAAAAAATTAAATAATGTCCTTACCGTTCTAATCGCACCTTTATGGAATTGAAATTTCACATCCTCGATATACTTACCTTTCGCCCAGTGTTCTAATCGCACCTTTATGGAATTGAAATAAGGTAGCAACTATTGACAGTACTAGCGGCAAGATTGTTCTAATCGCACCTTTATGGAATTGAAATCACAGAAAACCAGGGCGGTTTACCGCCCTACCTTGTTCTAATCGCACCTTTATGGAATTGAAATATGGGACAAAAGCAATGTGAGCAAGTTCCTGGACTGTTCTAATCGTACCTTTATGGAATTGAAATACCCTTCTTGCGCATCCTTCTATTCCTCTGCCCTGTTCTAATCGTACCTTTATGGAATTGAAATCGACAGAAGCTCAACCAGTTGGCCGAAGATGCCGGTTCTAATCGTACCTTTATGGAATTGAAATACCTGATGTGGCATGACTCAGGCTCGAAGATTCCGTTCTAATCGTACCTTTATGGAATTGAAATGTAAGGCAAATGGCAATACCTTTCGGATGCACGAGTTCTAATCGTACCTTTATGGAATTGAAATCATAGGCATAGAGCGATACCTTTAGGGTGAACGATGAGTTCTAATCGTACCTTTATGGAATTGAAATGCTTGTATTGCTGACTGGCTGATACTGCCATATCTTGTTCTAATCGTACCTTTATGGAATTGAAATAAACAATACTACCTGCCAACTGATTTCGGAGAAATTAGTTCTAATCGTACCTTTATGGAATTGAAATGTCGAATGTTAGGACATAAAAAAAGCAGACAACAGTTCTAATCGTACCTTTATGGAATTGAAATAAGAAGAGATTAGTCAACAAGTTACCAGTCAATGACCGTTCTAATCGTACCTTTATGGAATTGAAATGGACATCCTGCCGCTTGGGGATTCTATCATATTTGGTTCTAATCGTACCTTTATGGAATTGAAATTGCGGAAGCGGTCGCGGGTGATATTCTGAAACTTGTGTTCTAATCGTACCTTTATGGAATTGAAATAGTGTCATAACCATATTACTGCTTCTTGCTATAAGTTCTAATCGTACCTTTATGGAATTGAAATAATCTCCCCGGATGGCTTACGTCCTAGCGCCTCGGAGTTCTAATCGTACCTTTATGGAATTGAAATATGGGCTGGAACTGGTAGAAATCGCCGAGGGTGTGGGTTCTAATCGTACCTTTATGGAATTGAAATGTGGGTGCCCACGTCGCTGCGGGTACGGATGGATAGTTCTAATCGTACCTTTATGGAATTGAAATCCTGTTCACGCTGCACTGTCAGGAAGTCGGGCGCGTTCTAATCGTACCTTTATGGAATTGAAATTATAGAAAGTTTTAAACTCTTCTTCAGGTATTGAGTTCTAATCGTACCTTTATGGAATTGAAATTGCAGTTGGTTCGGGTGCCGTCGGGAGCCTCGCAATAGTTCTAATCGTACCTTTATGGAATTGAAATCTCGCGAAGGGATGCGACCGCCTCGGCTGTGGTTGGTTCTAATCGTACCTTTATGGAATTGAAATTCCTGTGCGGTTTCGTCCTGCTGCTCGGCTGCTGGTTCTAATCGTACCTTTATGGAATTGAAATTGCGTGCCTCTTCCTCTTCCTCACGCTTGCGCTCTGTTCTAATCGTACCTTTATGGAATTGAAATTTATCAATGCTTCAGAACTGACAACAACTGATTCAAGTTCTAATCGTACCTTTATGGAATTGAAATAGCTTACGACCCCCTCAGTGGTCGCCTGAAGACGAGTTCTAATCGTACCTTTATGGAATTGAAATCATCATGACCGAGCTGGCAGTCATGCACCTGGCAAGGTTCTAATCGTACCTTTATGGAATTGAAATTAATTTCTAAATTTTAAATATGTTCTATAATATGTGGTTCTAATCGTACCTTTATGGAATTGAAATAGAGATCTCTTGCATTAAAGAGACTCTTGCCTGATAGTTCTAATCGTACCTTTATGGAATTGAAATTCATCATCAACATCGCTCTCCTTGGAATCCGGCTGTTCTAATCGTACCTTTATGGAATTGAAATATGGTCTCTTCCAGGGCGGACTCGGAACTGGTCTTGTTCTAATCGTACCTTTATGGAATTGAAATCGAACTCGCCGTGGTAGGTGAAAGTTTCGTCTATCCGTTCTAATCGTACCTTTATGGAATTGAAATAAGGACGAAATCGGTTGCATCGGTGTGATGGCATGTTCTAATCGTACCTTTATGGAATTGAAATTGTCTCGCCTCGATAGTAAAAGGAGTTCCCTTATAGGTTCTAATCGTACCTTTATGGAATTGAAATCCGGATCAGTCTTACGAGTTCGCAGGGAGGATAGTTTGTTCTAATCGTACCTTTATGGAATTGAAATAGATGTGGTATGAGGATGCGGACGGAACCAAGCACAGTTCTAATCGTACCTTTATGGAATTGAAATATGGTACCAGCGGCGCATCCCTCTTGTGTCAGTATTGTTCTAATCGTACCTTTATGGAATTGAAATATTTGCGGGGGCGAAGGGGGTTGATGTGCGATATGTTCTAATCGTACCTTTATGGAATTGAAATTACTTCTCAGCCAGCTCATTGAAATAAGGCAGATATGTTCTAATCGTACCTTTATGGAATTGAAATTCATTGGCAATATCACGGAACTCTCGGTTCTTATCGTTCTAATCGTACCTTTATGGAATTGAAATCTCGGTGCTCCGCTTCAAAATTGGCGGTTGCTTCGTTCTAATCGTACCTTTATGGAATTGAAATACCAGCACCTTCATTATTGTTGACGTACCACAAATCGTTCTAATCGTACCTTTATGGAATTGAAATAAGAGCGACGGGAAAAAGTAATCTATCGCCGCCATCGGTTCTAATCGTACCTTTATGGAATTGAAATGCGGAAGAGGCAGAAGAGCAGGAGAGACGCGAGAGTTCTAATCGTACCTTTATGGAATTGAAATTCGTGAGCGGCTCGCAGCTTGTGGCAATGTAAAAAGTTCTAATCGTACCTTTATGGAATTGAAATAACTGATGGATATGCTGATGAAGCACGGAAATCGGTAGTTCTAATCGTACCTTTATGGAATTGAAATCAACGCCCAGCACTGGTGCGTAGCAAGGCAAAGAGTTCTAATCGTACCTTTATGGAATTGAAATGAAAGTATGTAAAGAAAGGAGGCGAGCAATGAAGAAGAGTTCTAATCGTACCTTTATGGAATTGAAATCACTGCACTGAGTGTAGTCGGGTTCTCCCATCGCATTGTTCTAATCGTACCTTTATGGAATTGAAATAGGAATTGCAGGACGCAATGGCTTCATTGTTTGATTGTTCTAATCGTACCTTTATGGAATTGAAATTTATGAAGTTTACGAAGGAGACTACGAGATAAAAGAGTTCTAATCGTACCTTTATGGAATTGAAATATTGATTTCATCAACATGCCTATCCAAGGATTATCAGTTCTAATCGTACCTTTATGGAATTGAAATGCCATTGCCCCACATACGCTGAGCAAACATCATCGTTCTAATCGTACCTTTATGGAATTGAAATCGAAGTGAACTCTTCTTCCTGGATATAATATTCATGTTCTAATCGTACCTTTATGGAATTGAAATATGTCTCTGCTTGCAGAGAACTATTGCGCTATATCGTTCTAATCGTACCTTTATGGAATTGAAATTGACGCAACACACACCTGCACTATACTCTACTTTGGTTCTAATCGTACCTTTATGGAATTGAAATTCATCAAAATACACTTCTACGATAACCCGATGGAGTTCTAATCGTACCTTTATGGAATTGAAATACTCAAAGAGTTAGAGGACAGAGTCGCTCGTCTGAAGTTCTAATCGTACCTTTATGGAATTGAAATAGATACTGGTGGAGTATGATTAGGCAAGCCATTAGTTCTAATCGTACCTTTATGGAATTGAAATTTGGATATGTATGACCTCAAACCTGAGGGAATGGTGTTCTAATCGTACCTTTATGGAATTGAAATAAAGCAATGGAGAAGAAAACAGAAGTAAAGGCTTGTTCTAATCGTACCTTTATGGAATTGAAATAACAAAATAGAACTCATTATATACATATTTATAATGTTCTAATCGTACCTTTATGGAATTGAAATAGTTTTGTCGCTGTGGTTAGTCATATAATCGTTGAGCGTTCTAATCGTACCTTTATGGAATTGAAATGAGTTAACAACGCTAGTATTAGCGGTATCGGTGTTAAGTTCTAATCGTACCTTTATGGAATTGAAATGAGTTGGCACAAGAGTATCTTGATAAGCTGTGCGCTGTTCTAATCGTACCTTTATGGAATTGAAATAAGTAAGTCGCCTTTGGGTCGCATTCAAAACTATTTGTTCTAATCGTACCTTTATGGAATTGAAATAGACATCATTATAACTTCAACTTCAAAGCATCATGTTCTAATCGTACCTTTATGGAATTGAAATAAGATAGAGAGGGAAGGCAGTGCCTTTTGAACCAGCAAGTTCTAATCGTACCTTTATGGAATTGAAATTGGCAAAGAAACCAAGACCGGAAGAACGTGGAACGTTCTAATCGTACCTTTATGGAATTGAAATAGCAGTTGAACTCTTTAGACATATCCATCTTTCTGTTCTAATCGTACCTTTATGGAATTGAAATAACTGAGAGTCATACAACTCAGCAGTCTGTTCAGCAGTTCTAATCGTACCTTAATGGAATTGAAATTATCAACTTCATCCTGTGCACCATCCATCACACCCTGAGTTCTAATCGTACCTTTATGGAATTGAAATATGAACTTAGGTGCTCGGCATCCTTTCCTGAACTTGTTCTAATCGTACCTTTATGGAATTGAAATAATCATCTAAATCTCTAGACCTAACATCTCTCTCCAGTTCTAATCGTACCTTTATGGAATTGAAATTAGGAAGTACATCTGAATAACCGTAGAACCTCCCGTTCTAATCGTACCTTTATGGAATTGAAATTAGTAGGAAGACCTAAACGTTCTGCAACAATTGCTGCGTTCTAATCGTACCTTTATGGAATTGAAATTTGAAGAACAACCTTATCAGAAGATTGGTGAAGAATGTTCTAATCGTACCTTTATGGAATTGAAATTGAAGAATATGCAGCAGTACTATGACGTGGCTCGCGTTCTAATCGTACCTTTATGGAATTGAAATAGAGATGTGGTAACGTTCGTGATTGCCGTAGCAGAGTTCTAATCGTACCTTTATGGAATTGAAATTAGAAAGGGCAATGGTGGTTTACTTGTGTAGCTATGGTTCTAATCGTACCTTTATGGAATTGAAATTCATCATCATGTAGGCAAACGGATTGTTCCACATGTCGTTCTAATCGTACCTTTATGGAATTGAAATTCACGTTTGAACATTGTCCGCCTTTATGTAAACAAAATTCTAATCGTACCTTTATGGAATTGAAATAATATCAATCTACTCTACTTCAAAAAGAGCGAGTTGTTCTAATCGTACCTTTATGGAATTGAAATTTGATGTATGGCAGAAAATCATCCACCTTAGCCTGTTCTAATCGTACCTTTATGGAATTGAAATTGTGGTCGAAGTCAAACTCTGTGAAGTCAGCACCGCTGTTCTAATCGTACCTTTATGGAATTGAAATCGAAAGTCTTGCCCTTCACGGTCATGTTGCTAGCGTTCTAATCGTACCTTTATGGAATTGAAATTTCGAGGGAATGAGCATGCAGCAGAAGAAGCATCCTGAGTTCTAATCGTACCTTTATGGAATTGAAATTCTCGACGGGCGATATTCGTTTAGGCTCATCGCTCGTTCTAATCGTACCTTTATGGAATTGAAATCGCACAATGGCTCAGATGCGTCAGCGCATGCTGAGTTCTAATCGTACCTTTATGGAATTAAAATTATTATTACTATTTTAATCTAATTGATGATTCATTAGTTCTAATCGTACCTTTATGGAATTGAAATTCTGTGGGTACTTCGTCAGATATTCGTGCGCTACCTTGTTCTAATCGTACCTTTATGGAATTGAAATTTGATACCAGAACTTGTTGTCTTGGCTGTCGATGTGTTCTAATCGTACCTTTATGGAATTGAAATGAGAATGATACGCACAGATTTATACTCAACAGCAGGTTCTAATCGTACCTTTATGGAATTGAAATGAGCGTGCTGCTGACTGATAATAATGGTAATATCAGTTCTAATCGTACCTTTATGGAATTGAAATTGGACATACATCACTACTTCATGAACATGGAGCATAGTTCTAATCGTACCTTTATGGAATTGAAATATGTTCGAGGAAATGAAGATGGATGGATCCAGGGCGTTCTAATCGCACCTTTATGGAATTGAAATTAGTTTCCAAGTTTGTAGTTTAAGTGAAACACTGAGTTTTAATCGCACCTTTATGGAATTGATATCGGAAATCATACTATCAAGGTATAGTGAATTGATTCCAACCTATAAGAGCATCAAGGAATCGGCCTGTCTGTTAGGTTTGGAGTTTGATGTAAAGTAAGGCTATTATATTTCGTACCAGAGTGGTTGTTCGGAATTTCCGAACAACCACTCCGAATTACAAGAGTAGATGTAGATAATGTGAATTCAACAAGCGAAACTTAAATCTTAGTATTGTTTGCAGTGATAGTATGGTATCGGTACGGCGCTATCGTCAAGTATCTTCGCCTACTACTTCAATGCTAACGATTTCTACCTTAATTTCATGTTCGGGCTTGTTCGATTCTTCGTTGTTGTTTGCAGTGTCTGATATGCTGTTGTTGTTCTGATAATCATTTTCCATAACGCTTAGTTTGAATGTTTACGCCACAAAGATACTAAAAATATTGATTACTTCGTTTTTTATACGAAGAAATTTTAGCAAAAGAAATAAAACTTAACGTTAAATGGACTTTGTAAGAAAAAAGTGGTTTGTCGGAATTTCCGACAGACCACTCAACATGGTACCTTAGAGGGGAAAACGCAGAGCCTCCAATCTGCTTCGCAAAAAGTGCAGAAATTGAGTGAGATTCAGGAATGTTTAGCAAAGAAATTGGCAAAATCAGTCTATTTTTCTTTATTTAACTCCGAAATTGAGTGGAATATCAGAGAAAATCTTTAAATTTGCATTTAAATACAATATTTTGCAAAGAATGGAAGATAGAGAACTATTACAGAAAAGTGCTCCAGAGTTCGAACGCCTCGCCTTTACGGTGTTGGCCATCGAGGCTTCGGCACAAAAAATGGGTATATCGCCGTCTGAAATGAGAAAGCGATTGGATAAGGTGGGGCTAATCAAGAGTCTCATTCAAGATTGCTATGACACTCTACATACCGAGAGCCGAGAAGCTGTAGCAAATGATGTGGTCGAAGCTCTTAAAAATTGGGAAAGAAAAGAATAATGGAAAAGCAAATATTATATCATGGTTCAAATGTCATTGTTGAGCATCCTTTAGTAAGCATTGGCAGAAAGGACTTGGATTTTGGTCCAGGCTTCTATCTCACGCCTTTATTTGAACAAGCCTCCAAATGGGCTGTCCGTATCAAGACCATCAGACGAACCGGGCAAGCTATAGTGAACACCTATGAGTTCGCTCTACCACAAGACAGCAAGGTAAAACGATTTGGTGCTTACGATAAGGAATGGCTTGACTTCATTGTTGACAGCAGAAGAGGAAAGCAGCCTTGGAGTGGGTATGACATCATTGAAGGAGGAGTGGCTGACGATCGTGTAATTGATGCAGTAGAAGCCTATATCAATGGCTATGCAGATGTTGAGCATACTCTTCGCCAGTTGGTTTATCACAAGCCCAACTATCAGATTTGCATATTAAGCCAAGAGATAGTAGATAAGTATTTGCAATTCAAATCATACGAAAGGATATAATTATGTTGGACTTTTTATTATGGAACAAAATCGCTCGTGTCATAAAGCAGTTAGCCGACACGCTGCATATATCAACCGACAGGGCATTACAGATATTCTATGACTCTGATGTTTGCCGTATGTTACATGACAAAGAACTTGGCTTGCATCTGATGAGTGATACATATATTGTAAATGACTTGATAGAAGAGCTAAGGAATAAGCAATAGCAAAACAATTGTTGTGGTGTCATCGTTCCCATAAGACAAAAGACGCCATAGCCTTGTTGCGTGGTAACTACTATAAATAATTACCTCTTTTTTATTACCACTATTACCACGCACAATCTAACCATCTGATAATAAGAATGATAAGGCGTGGTAATAAGCGGATTTTTATTACCACCTGTTACCACTATTACCACGCCTTGCCAATCATCTTTACGCTTCCTATAAAAAAGAAACTATTTCCTAACTACCAGATACTCAGTGCCAAATCTCGTTTTCTTGCTTTCCAGTCCCTCGATGTTCTGAAGCTCTCTGCCCAATCTCTGCAGACTCGAAACCTGCAGGGAGGAGCCGAATTTCTGCTTCAAAATGTCGAAAATGGCGGCTGCCATCATGTATTCTCCCTTTTCCGGGTCATTTGTTGGCTCAAAAACCTCCAGAAAACATTGTTTTATTGGCGAAATCTGCTCAAATTGCCTGTTATATTGCATGATGATGGCAGTTTCCTGGGCATCGAAATAGGATTTTTCTCCCTGCTCCAGGGCTTGCATCGCCTGCGCATAAAGCTGCTCATAGTTCAATCTGCCGCTCACATCGATAGGACCCGTCAGCTCCACACCCAGAAAACGGCGGTTGCCGGATGGGTCGGCTAGAATATCCGTCATGTTGCTCGTAGCTATGAAGGAGGCTAGACGAGGGAACTCCTCTACATGACTACCATACGGGGGCTTGATTTTCACCGTGGGCAGTTGCAGCAGATTCTTCAGAAAACCCTGTTGTATCTGGGGCGAAATCTGATTGAATTCATCCAGATTGATGAGCAGAAACTGTACCATGCCCTGCAACACTTGGCGCTTCTCCGAAAGAAGCATGTTGTCGGTGAAACCCCACGACAGTTCGCCCGGTATCAGACGGCGGCAGAAGGTGCTCTTGTTGTAGCCCTGCTTGGAAATGAGCAGCGGCATCGTGCTGTTGCCGTATTGGCGGCGATAGGAACCTCGCCACTGATTTACCATGCCCAGAAACCAGGTGTAGAACCAGTCTTCCCAATGCGGATTTCGGGTAGGAACGGTGCGGGCGAGGGCACGGATATTCCGTGTATTTCATCACGGCATTATAGCGAAACTGGTATCTGCTTTGCAGAAAATTCTTCATCTGCAGAATATCAGCTCTGCCTTTTCTTCCCGATGAGGCTTTCTCGGTTTTCCTATCCTTGGAATGGGTGGCGTAGGCACTGCCCACAATCTGACGGAACTCTTCCTCGGTGGCATCATTCCAGTTGTTTCTTCGGATATGGATGAATGCCTCCTCTTCGCTCATGCCCATGCGGCAGAGCTTGGCGGCAACGGCTGAAAGGAAGGCGAAAAACTGGTCGTTCTCATTAGCCCACTTCATGTTGGCTTCTGTCATTTCTGCCTGCGTCTCCTGGACAGCCTTACTGTAAAGAAACTCGTTGTCCTGGAATGCCTTCAGGTCATCCACTCGCTTGGGTGCGGCTGCTGATAGTTGGCAGTTTCTGGCGATGCGCATTGCCACCGCCTTGCTGTTATAATAAGGTGAAGCATCCTGCGTAAGCATGAAGCAGGATTTCAATGTTGGCTTTTCTGCCTTGAGGGATATCTTGCTGTCTGATGAAATCTGCGATAGATAGAGATTCTTTACAGATTCATATCCGGCGAGATAAAGCTGTTCGGCATCCTGTTCGTTTTGCGGAACCTGTCCAGCCTCATCTGCTATGCTAACGAGCACGATGAGGCTTCTGCCGTCGGCTCCCTTGATGGCAGCGAAGGTCATCGGCAGCAGACTGGCGGTTTTCTTCAGGGCATTGATTTCTTCTTCGGTGGTCAGGTTAATGAAGTGGAGCATCAACAGTCCGTTCGATTTCTTGAAGATGAGGCTGCCGCTTTCGTCCTTGCCGAATTCTGCGGCAGGATAAACCTGCTGCCATTGCTTCATACCGATATAGTTGTGGTAGTCACCTTCCATGAGTGGTGCACTCATTCTGAAATTGGCGACACTCTGCTTGGCATCGTCCTTGGCGATGCGTTCCCAAAAGCGGTCAATGCTTTTCAGGCTGACCATCAGTTGGTTCTGCCTGTTGATTCTAGTGATGGTAAACTTCATATTCAAGCTAATTATATGATATAACGATATTTAGAATAGCTTATGACGTATATGTTAAGCTGTAAATGACGTTCTGAACGGTGCTTCCAGGCATCGAGGAATGTTACCCGAGGCGTTGTCCAACTTTGCCCGAGGCTTTGGGCACTTGTACCCGGAATATCCGGTTAATAGTACCCGTGTTCTCGGGTATGAGTGCTCATGTTTGTGGGCACGAATCCTCATGTACGCGGGTGCTTAGTAGTTAACCTCTTCCGTATACTTATCGAATTTCAAGTTGGTGTATCCACGTGCCTTACACCAGTTCAGCACATACTGCTGCTGTTCTGGCAAGAGGCCCGTCTGTCCTAACTTATATCTGTAATATGAAGTGTTGCTTCCGAAGTAGGAAGTCATGTAGTCTCTGAAACTGCTTCCGTCTTTGCGCTTCAGTTCGTCGAGAATATTCTCAAAACCGTATGCCATTTTCATCAGTCGTAGTTGCAGGAAGTGTTCGCACTTATCGTCGTGATAAGCGTCGGGGAAGACGGCGTAGCCGATGGTGTGCTCCGGATCTTTATAGGTCACGGATAGATAGCGTGCGCATTGCTGGGCTAGTGGACATTGCTGGTTGAAGCAATAGGTCCATGTGCTGTGACTTTCGCCATTGGCGAAATAGAGTCTTACTAAATCTGCTTGTGTCATAGTCTCATTATGTTTAAAGTTTAAGTGTGGTTTCACAGGAGTCATGAGCTTCTAGGTGGAATCGGCAAGAACTTTTCTTGCTGGTTGCAAAGATACAAAAAAATGGGTCTGAATGCAAGCTTTTTCCCATTTTATTTGCTTAAATGATTTTTTTTCCGTACTTTTGCCCTAGGCAGAAGAAAATTCTGTTAAGATATAAACATTTAGATTATGCAATACAAGAATATCATATTCGATTTAGGTAATGTCTTGGTGAAGCTCAATCCGGAAGGATGTATCGGGGCTTTTAAGGCGATAGGAATGGGGGAACTGGTAGAACAGAATCCTCAGAGTGAAGGGATGAAGCTGATGAGCAAGCTGGGTGTGGGAATGATGACCACCGAAGCGTTCTGCGATGCAGCCCGTAAGTTGACAGGAGCTGATGTGACGAATGAAGAGATCATCAATGCTGCCAACAAGATGCTGGTGGTGATTCCTGATGAGAAAAAGGAGCGACTCCTGCAGTTGAAGAAGGCAGGCTATCGCCTCTTCCTCTTGAGCAATACCATTGATATACATTGGGATTATTGCGTGGAGCATCTCTTCCCTTATAAGAACCATGGGGTAGAGGATTATTTCGAGCAGTGCTTCCTCTCTCAGAGAATGCATCTGGCAAAGCCTAATGCCCGCGTCTATGAGGAGGTAATCAGGCAGGCGGACATCCATCCCGACGAAACCCTCTTCATCGATGATCTGAAGGAAAACTGTGAGGCAGCCGAGAAGCTGGGCATCCATACCTTCCAGAACGTGAAGTTCGATGATTGGCTTGCACTTACCTTTGTACGCTAATAATAACTAACATACAATATCGAAATGAATTTTTATAAGACTTTGGGACTGAAAAACAGCCGTATTGATGTGGCTGATGCCTTGCGAGGATTGGTAGTGGTGCAATGTCTGTTTTCAAATATCTGGCTCAAGTATCATTCCCATGGTCCTTTTGAGGGAATATGGAAGAAGTTGAACTGGATAAAATTTTAAGGCTTCCAAAAATCCCTCGCTTAGTCCAATTGGCTAGGCGAGGGATTTTTATTCATCGATTTTTTCTTTGATTTTATATTTGCCTTTATTTCTTCTTCACTATCAATTTGCTTCCTTTCTGCACATCAGCCTTGATTTGGGTGAAGCGTTCGTTCTTTACATCTTCCAGCATGATGGCAGGACGATAGTCGGGTTTGATAGTAGTGAAACTTACATTATCTACTTCCAGATTATCCACGTGGCGGGCAAAGAGGCCGAAAGCCGGTGTTTCCTTGGCAAACTTAGGCTCAGGATAGTTGGTGCCTTGCTCTCTGTATTGTCTTTTAGCAAGTTCAGCTGCGCCACCTCCACGATATTGCAGACGGATGTTGCTGAGCGAAATATTGCGAAGAGGCTCGCCTGGCATTCCTGTAATGATGATACCGGCAAGGGAATCCACATCGTTGGCAACCACATTACTGATCATGATGTCGCGACCTGTAGATACGGTAGTGCGCTCCTTAGGACCTCGGTTGCGGCAACCGGTGGTAATATAGATAGGGTAATGGTGTACATGGTTCATGGTGACGTTGTTTACTACCACATTCTCCATGATGCCCTGGTCAACCTCTTCAAACGCTAGACCGCTGCTATACATGAATGTGCAGTTGCTGAGCGAAATATTCTTATATCCTCCATTCGATTCCGTGCCGAGTTTGAATCTTCCGCATACCCAGTTTACCTTTTCAGGAATATAGGTTCCATCAAGCAGGGTGCCAACCTTGTAGCCCGTAATCACACAGTTGGTAATGGCGATGTGCTCTGTAACCACCGGTTTCTTCAGTGCGTATGAACTTTTGAGAACCAGGGCATCATCGTGAGGTGTGTTGATTTTGCAGTTGCTTATGGTGAGGTATTTGCAGCAGTCGATGTCGAATCCGTCGCGGTTGGTATCAATCACCACATTATCTACGGTACCCAATTCGCATCCTGTAAGTATGATGCCGAAGTGACCGCCCCGGTAGATGGTGACATCACGGATCAGGATGTTGCGGCATTGCTTGAGGGCAATGGCCTTATCGCCCGTACCGATATTTCCACCTTGCAGTTTTCCGCCTTTTTCTGTATCTCTCCTGGTGAGTCCTTCGCCGTCAATCATTCCTCGTCCGGTGATTGACACATCATTGGCACCGATGGCATAGATGAGGCTGTTTTTGAAATAAGAGTGTCCACCATCCTGGTAGGCTGGTCCTATCCATTCTTCTGCCTCATCGTATGCTTTCATCTTAGCTGGTGCGGCAAGGATTTTGGAGCCGGTCATCAGGTGGAGTTCCACATGGCTTTTCAGGCGGATGCTTCCACAGAGATAGGTTCCTGCAGGCAGAACGATACGTCCACCTCCATGTGCCACACAGGTGTCGATAGCGGCATTGATGGCATGATGGTCTAGCGTCTTTCCATCGCCCATAGCTCCGAAGTCTTTTACATTGTAGTCTTTGGCTTGCAAGCCTGTCACTGCCAGTGCTAGAAATAGCAGAAATGTAGATAGTTTCTTGTACATGATTTTTTTATTTTTATGATTTCAATGATTCTTGTTTATGATTTCGATGAATCTGGGCGCAAAATTAAAGAAATCATCTGGAAGAAATGTATGATAATCGTTCAATTTGTACTGCTTATCGTTCATTTCCATCATCACGCCATGCACGGTGCCCACGGTAGCATGCCAGATTTCTTTACCTGCGTTCTCATCCCGTCTGAGGAATGACGGTGCAAATTTAGATAAAATTTCCGAATTCAACAGCTTCGTCAGTACGACCGCCGAATCTTTGACCTCAATGCGGAGATTGTCCGTAAGGTTTCCAAGGTGGACG
>OGEE01000261.1_pt1 | contig 43772 bp, 44 predicted proteins | sample 1570571 | NCBI WGS metagenome assembly OGEE01 (sample SAMEA2582169, study PRJEB24529) | metagenome | biome: Human gut stool | place: China | collected 2011
GTTCCGTATCGATGCTAATTATTGACAAAAAAGAAGACATCGGGATTTATCAAGCTCTAGGGATGACCAAAGAAAAAATAATCTCGATTTTCAAGCTGGAAGGCAACCTGATTACCGGATTCGGAGCATTGATCGGTCTGGCATTAGGGACCATATTATGCCTGCTACAAGAATATTACGGGTTCATCACTCTCGGCAACGGGAGCTACATCGTCAGCGCTTACCCGGTGAAAGTCATCGCATCGGATATTCTGATTATCATGATCACGGTGATTGCTATCGGTTACCTAGCCTCGCATTTCCCGGTAAAATACCTCGTGAACAAAATCGTCAAATCATAAATAAGGATCACGCTATGTATAAACTTTTAACGCTCTCACTTTTATCCCTAACGCTCACCCTACTCCCCTTGACCTCGAAAAGTCAGGAGAAAGAGCCTGTTGTTTTAATCGAAACAAATATGGGAAACTTAAAAGCAAAACTATACAACGACACCCCCTTACACCGGGATAACTTTATCCGGCTGGCAAAATCCGGCCACTATAACGGGACATTATTCTATCGTGTTGTTAAAAATTTCGTGGTACAGGGAGGCTCTTCCGACAGTCGAAATGCTATTGCCGGACAAGCTATCGGCTACGGTAAAGGGGTCACGATTGACGCGGAAATCAAACCACACCATTATCACAAAAAAGGAGCCTTAGCCGCACCCCGCCAACCGGACCGGGTAAATGTCTTCAAAGAATCGGATATCGCCCAATTCTATTTCGTGGTCGGTAAGAAATACACACCGGAAGAACTGGACAAAATCGAGAAATCAATAAACGTCCCCATTAAAAGAGCCATCCAGAAAAAATATTATACCCCGGAGAAAAAAGCCATTCTTGACACCTTGAGGGCTCAAAAGAAAGTACCTGAATTCCGGGCTATCGCGGAAAAGATCAAATCAGACATCAATTTCGAATGGGAAAACAACACGGACAAGCTCTACATGGATGATGAAAAAAGAAAGGCATACACCACGATAGGCGGGGTCCACCATTTGGATAAAGAGTACACGGTTTTCGGAGAACTGATCGAAGGTTTCGATGTACTGGATAAAATTGCCGCTCTTCCCACGGACAGGCAAGACCGCCCGTTCAAAGACGTCAGAATAATCAGTGTAAAAATAATAGAATAACATGATACCACGCAAATACTCCTTATTATGGAGGAATATCATCTGGGCAGGAGTAATCTTTTTCTTATGCGCTATTCCATCCGACTCGATTCCTGATCCGAAATTAAACATCCCCCACCTTGACAAGGTGGTACATTTCGGAATGTTCTTTATCATGTCGATATTCCTGTGCAGCGAACTCCGCTATCAGACTCGATTGTCTCTACGAAAAATCTATCTGATCGCCATCGGGTTCAGTTTCATCTACGGGGGACTTATCGAAGTTCTTCAATTCAAATATTTCAACCGGGGCGGAGACTGGTGGGATCTGTTTGCCGACGTTCTCGGGGGAGTGGCTGGTTGCCTGCTATACCCCACGGCGAAAAAACAGAAAGACAAGCTTGTTGATTATCTATACAAGAAACTAAAAAGCCGGAAAGAAGTATAACCACTCCGGGGAAAATCTCGTTCACTAAAATGGAATATAAAGATTCATAAATATGAAAACAATTACATTTAGAAACGGGGACTCAATGCCCCTCTTCGGGTTAGGAACCTATCAATCCAAGGCAAACGAACTACATGACGCCATCATTAGTGCGCTGAAAGACGGGTACAGGTTGATTGACTGTGCCGCCTATTATAAAAATGAAGAAATCATCGGGGCAGCCCTGCAAGAAACATTCACGTCCGGACTCGTGAAACGGGAAGAACTTTTCATCACATCCAAATTATGGAATAATAACCACGCCCCGGAACACGTGGAAGAGGCTCTTCGAAAGACTTTGCACGATCTCCGGCTGGACTACTTGGACCTGTACCTGATTCACTGGCCGATAGCACTGAAACACGACATTGAATACCCGCGACAAGCATCCGATTTACTTTCTCTCGAAGAATGTCCCCTCACGGAGACTTGGAAAGCGATGGAACAAATGCAGGCAAAAGGGCTGTGCAGACATATCGGGGTCTCGAATTTCAGCATCCCGAAATTAAAAGAACTGATCGCCGTGGCGAAAAACAAGCCCGAAATGAATCAAGTAGAAATGCATCCTTACTTGCAACAAAATGAATTATTTCGATTCTGTCAGTCTGAAGGGATTTACTTGACGGCTTATTCCCCTCTCGGACGTAATTTGCCCATCAAAAACAAACCCGGCCTGACCAATGAACCGATCATTAGCGATTTGGCAAAAAAATATAATTGCACACCGGCACAAATTATCATTGCTTGGGGAGTACAACGAGGGATCGTGATTATCCCAAAATCAGTTCACCCGGAGCGAATCAAAGAAAACATTAAATCACTGGACATCAACATTTCGCCAGAGGACATGACCAAAATTGCCACCCTCGACTCACACACCCGGATGACCGACGGCTCGGCTTGGATTTTCCCCGACGGACCGTACACGATGAAAAATATTTGGGATGAAAAATGAAGTTCTCAAAAGAATTGAAATGTATGAGACTTTTTTATTAACTTTGTCCACCAAAGATTTCAAATTTTGAGAAGATGTTAGACAAGATTAAACAACTCAGTGCTGAAATAGCCGGTTTTCAGGCGAAGAGCCTAGAAGAAGTAGAACAGTTCAGAATCAAGCATTTAAGCAAGAAAGGAACAATCGCTGCTCTCTTTGATGATTTTAAAACCGTTCCCGCGGATCAGAAAAAAGCCATGGGACAGGAATTAAATGAATTGAAGAACACGGCTCTGGCAAAAATCAACGAGTTGAAAGAGTTACTTTCTAACGCAGAAGAAGATTTAAGCGGTATTGACTTGACGATGCCGGGAGATCCTTTAAAACTAGGAACCCGTCACCCGTTAGCTATCGTGAAAAACGAGATTCTGGCCATCTTCAATAAACTTGGATTCACCATTTCCGAGGGACCGGAAATCGAGGACGACTGGCATAACTTCTCCGCATTGAACTTCCCGGAAGAACACCCGGCACGTGATATGCAGGATACATTCTTTATCAGTAAGAACCCGGACATCGTGCTACACACGCATACCTCATCCGTGCAAGTGCGAGACATGGAGGCTCATCGTCCCCCGATTCGGCTAGTTACTCCCGGAAGAGTGTTCCGTAACGAGGCTATCTCGGCCCGGGCACATTGCATCTTCCACCAAATCGAAGCTCTTTACATCGACGAGAACGTTTCCTTCGCCGATTTAAAGCAAACCTTGACCTATTTCGCGAAAGAACTTCGCCCGTCATACTTCCCCTTCACGGAACCATCGGCAGAAATGGACGTATCGTGTACACTATGTCACGGAAAAGGTTGCAATGTTTGTAAAGGAACCGGATGGTTGGAAATCCTCGGGTGTGGAATGGTTGACCCCAATGTTTTGGAATTAAATGGTATAGACAAGGAAAAATATACCGGGTTCGCACTCGGTATGGGTATCGAGCGTATCACCATGCTAAAATACGGCATCAAGGATATACGTCTCTTTTTCGAAAACGACATCCGTTTCCTTGAACAGTTTTCGGCCGCAGGCAAATAATATATAAACACAACACAAGAGAGATGAGGATGTCGGTCACACGACTCCTCATTTTTTATTCTCAAACACCGATTGCTATGAAGAATTTAGTCATTCTATTCCTGATCACCTTTTCATTCGGGGCCTTCGCTTGCTCTCCCGTTGATTCCGTGTACCGGAAAGATCAAACTTTGCTAAAACATTTCTTTGAATACGCCAATAAAAAGGAAATAGCTAAACTCCCGATCAACGAAAAAGTTGTCGCCATCGGACGCTATTTTCTCGAAACGCCTTACGTGGGAGGGACGTTGGACATCAATCCCCAAGAGAAGCTGGTTGTCAACCTGCGAGAATTTGACTGCGTGACTTTCGTCGATAATGTCATTGCCTTGGCACGCCTAGATAAATACGAAGAACAAAGTATTCCCCAATTCCAAAAGAATTTACAAGAGATTCGGTACCGGAACGGGAAGATCGTTGACTACACGTCACGCCTGCATTACTCTTCCGACTGGTTATACGAGATGACCTGCCTGAACCTTCTGGAAGACATCACGAAAGAAAAAGGAGGTATCCCCTTCCCCAACAAAGTATCCTTCATCTCCCAAAACTGGAAAAAGTACCCGGCACTAATACAGGATTCCACCCTCGTTACAAAAATAATTGATATTGAAAAGACTATTAACGGCAGGGCATATTACTATATTCCGAAAGAAAAAGTACTCCCTTTCGCGGGACAAATCAAAACCGGGGATATTATACTGATCACCACGAAGAAAAAAGGACTCGACACAGCCCACGTGGGCATTGCCATTGAAAATGAGGGGCAAATATACCTGCTCCACGCCTCGGTTTCCGACAAAAAAGTGTCCGTCACGACAGAAACACTCCCCGATTATTTGCAACGAATCACGTCACATTCCGGCATAATGATCGGGCGTCTCATCAATTTTAAATCTAATTAACATCCATAAAACTGCGCAATACGTATATTTGGTAGAATTATTGTTATAAACTTTTACAAGAACACAAAATGTGATCGTGGAAATTGAATAGAAACCTAAAACAACGGAATATGAGAAGAATATTTATCGGAACACTTGTTGTGTTGACCATTGCTTTAATTAACGGATGTGCTAACCGGAAAATCACCCGGGTAGACCCGAATGAAACCATCGACCTTAGCGGACGTTGGAATGATAGTGACTCACGGCTTGTTTCCGAAGAAATGATCGGCGACCTGCTTACCTCAGCTTGGATTCCAAGATACTTGAAAGCAAACGACAAACGCCCCGTGGTGGTAGTCGGCCTCGTGGAGAACAAAAGTCACGAGCATATTAACTCGGAAACCTTCATTAAGGACGTAGAAAAAGCAATTATCCGAGATGGTAACATCCGTTTGGTTGTTGCCGGAGAGAAGCGGAATGAACTTCGAAAAGAAAGAGCCGAGCAACAAGATTACGCGTCACCGGAAACCACCAAAAAGTGGGGAAAAGAACTGGGAGCCGATTTCATCTTGCAAGGGACAATCAACAGCATCGTTGACTCGTACAAGAAACAAAAAGTCGTGACTTACCAGATCGACCTTCAACTCACGAACATCGAGACCAACGAGGTTGTCTGGATGGGTGACAAGAAGATCAAGAAACAAATCAGCGATCGGGTACTTTAATCAGTTTGTAAAGTTTATAAGGTTTATAAAGTAACTTCCCCAAAAGTTTAAGATTTTAAAAAGAAATGATAAATATTCATTATCCATACTTTAAAAGAAATAAAATCGGGATTCATAAACCTTATGGACCTTATAAACTTTATAAACCTTATAAACTCCTAGGACTTCTTCTCGTTTTTCTTTTCTCCGGATGCGCCACTTGGTACCAGCGAACGGCAGATTTTCAAGCAGCCGTCAACACGGGAAATTTCGAGAAAGCAAACAAACTCCTAGATAAAGATAAAAAACAAGCCACGGGTAAAAACCGCATCCTCTATTATCTCAACAAAGGATACGTGGAATTCATGCTCGGCAATCCCACCAACAGCAATCAATACTTCGAGACCGCCGAGAACCTGATTGACGAGTATCACAGTAATGTCGGGGCTGAAGCCGCGGCATTGGTGACCAACCCGGAAGCACGCCCCTACCGACCGGAAGATTTCGAGGTCATCATGATTAACTTCTACAAGGCCTTGAACTACATTGATCTGAATGACATGGAAGGCGCCTTGGTCGAGGTTCGTAAAATCAACATCAAACTCAACCAGCTAAACGACAAGTATCCCGATAACAAGAACCGGTATCAACGAGATGCTTTCGCTCATCTACTAATGGGCCTGATCTACGATGCCACGGGAGATTACAACAATGCGTTTATCGCCTATCGAAATGCCTACGAGGTCTACCAGTCCGACTATATTAAAAACTTCGGTGTGAAAACCCCGGAACAACTAAAACAGGACTTGATGCGTACCGCCTATAATTGTGGTTTTACAGCTGAATTAAAACAATACGAGAAAGAATTCAACACGACATACACCCATTCCCCGACACCCACGGACGGGCAACTCGTGTTTTTCTGGCTAAACGGTATGGGGCCGGTAAAGGCAGAATGGAGCATAAATTTTGTCAAACAAAAAAGAGGAGACGGAGCGATTGTATTCCACAACGAATCCCTCGGACTTACCTTCCCTTTCTTCTTCGGCTCGGGATACAGTGATGATGAAAAACAAAGCATTGCCGATCTGCAAACCCTGCGTGTTGCGTTCCCCAAATACATGGAACGTCCCCCACTTTATGCCACGGGAACTCTCGTGACGGACAATCACTCGTACCCGTTGGAACTTGCCGAAAATATCAATGAAATTGCATTCAAAACCTTACGGGACCGAATGGTACGGGAATTTTCAAATTCTCTTCTTCGGGTAGCCGCCAAAAAAGGACTGGAATACTCTGCCCGTAAGCAAAACGAATGGCTAGGCTTTGCCGTCGGTATCGCTAACAGCCTCACCGAAAAAGCCGATACCCGCAACTGGCAAACACTACCTTACTCGATTTCCTACACCCGACTGCCCCTATCTGCCGGAACCAATAACCTCACACTACGTCTGAATGCCCGAAACGGCTCCCAGCACACGGAACAATTCTCCATCGAAGGCGGAGGACGTAAAACCCGTTTTCACGTATTCCAAACAATGGATTCCAGACAATAATAAAACACCCCTCACCTTACGACCGTAAAATGAGGGGAGTCTAAATTATGGACTACAAAATTTATTTCTTCATAATCTCTCCGAAATACTTGTAGAATAATGGAATTGTCGTGATTCCGTTAAAGAATTGCTCCAACGGATAGTTCTCGTTCGGAGAATGGATAGCATCGGAACCCAACCCAAAGCCCATCAGTACGGACTTGATTCCCAGCACTTCCTCGAAAGTGGCAATAATTGGAATACTACCACCGGAACGAACCGGAACGGGTTGTTTTCCATACACTTCCTCGTATGCTTTCTCGGCAGCCTTATAAGCCGGGAGATCTATCGGGCACACGTAAGAAGGTCCGCCATGCAGGTAATCCACTTTCACCTTCACGTAATCCGGAGCGATAGACTCGAAATATTCCTTGAACAATTTCGCGATCTTCTCATGTTTCTGGTTCGGAACCAAACGGCAGCTAATCTTGGCATATGCTTTAGAAGGCAATACGGTCTTGGCACCTTCTCCCGTGTAACCACCCCAGATTCCACAAACATCGAATGTCGGACGAATGCCCGTACGTTCATTGGTCGTGAACCCTTCTTCGCCTTTCACCTCTTTAATATCTAAAGACTTCTTGTAATTTTCTAAATTGAAAGGAGCCTTGGCCATCTTCGCACGTTCCTCGGCAGTTACTTCCAACACGTCATCATAAAAACCGGGGATCGTGATATGTCCCTTTTCGTCTTGCATATCGGCAATCAACTTACACAACACGTTAATCGGGTTCGCCACCGCTCCCCCGAAAATACCGGAATGCAAATCAGCGTTCGGACCGGTAACTTCAACCTGCCAGTAAGCCAAACCTCTCAATCCCGTGGTAATTGAAGGAATATCACGGCCAATCATACTGGTATCGGAAACCAGAATCACATCAGCTTTCAACATATCCTTATGATCCCGGCAGAACTTGGGAAGACTCGGGGAACCGATTTCCTCTTCTCCCTCGATCATGAACTTCACGTTACAGTTCAATTTCCCGGATTTCATTAAATATTCAAACGCTTTCGCGTGCATGAAAGCCTGTCCTTTATCATCGTCAGCCCCGCGAGCCCAGATTTTACCATCTTTAATAACCGGCTCGAAAGGTTTCGTGTTCCACAACTCGATCGGGTCAACCGGCATCACGTCCATATGCCCGTACACCAACACCGTAGGAAGAGCCGGATCAATAATCTTCTCCCCGTAAGCAACCGGATTACCCTCTGTTTCATACACTTCTGCCCGGTCAGCTCCGGCAGCTAACATGATTTTCGTCCATTGTTCGGCACAACGATACATATCTGGCTTATGCTCAGACAATGAAGAGATTGAAGGAATGCGAATCAACTCGAATAACTCGTTCAGGAAACGTTCCTTGTTCTCTTCCACGTACTTTTTGATTTCTTCCATCTATTTGAAAATATATTAATTAATAAAATAAACATACCACACATAGTTACAAGTTGCAAGTTTACAGGTTACAAGTTAAGAAAACCAGTCTTATCATTGAACAGCAAGCTAGTCAACTTGTAACCTACGAACCTGTAACTTGAAACTGTTTCAACAACATCTTTGTTGGAACAAATATAACATTTTCGAGCGAAGAGATCAAACGGTTCGTGTAAAAAACACAACGATTACAACTTGTAACCTGCAAACCTGCAACTTGTAACTGTTCCACCAAATTCCTTTGGTGGAACAAAATAATTTCATACTTTTGCCAAGTGTTTCAACTAATGAATTAGATATGTCAAATCTTCCCGAAATTAAAGTTTTCGCCGGAGAGAATAGCCAATATATTGCAGAAAGTATTGCTAGTTCTCTAGGGCTGGAACTCGGTAAAAAAACGTTTACGAGATTTAGTGACGGAGAATTCGTCACCTCATTCGACGAAACGGTGAGAGGCGAACACGTGTTTATCGTGCAATCAACCTTCCCGCCCAGTGATAACCTCATGGAATTACTCTTGATGATCGATGCCGCCAAAAGAGCATCTGCCTACAAGGTAATCGCCGTAATCCCCTATTTCGGGTTCGCGCGTCAAGACCGGAAAGATAAACCGCGTGTCGCCATCGGGGCAAAACTAGTGGCTAATATGCTACAAGCAGCCGGAGTCGACCGAATTATCACCATGGATTTACACGCCGACCAAATTCAAGGATTCTTCGATGTTCCCGTGGATCACCTATACGGTTCTACCGTGTTGATTCCTTACATCAAATCTTTAGGATTGCGTGATTTTGCCATTGCCTCCCCTGACATCGGTGGGGCCAAGAGAGCAAATTCCTGGGCAAAATACTTTGATTCAGGGTTGATCATCTGCCACAAAACCCGTATCCGGGCAAATGAAGTTGCCGACATGAAAGTGATCGGGGATGTAGAGGGCAAAAATATCATCGTTGTTGACGACATGATCGATACGGCCGGAACAATTTGCAAAGCAGCCGATATGCTTATGGACAATGGTGCTGCCAGCGTACGTGCCGTGGCCACCCATGCAGTCCTCTCCGGTAAGGCATACGAAAATATCGAGAAATCAAAACTGACGGAAGTAATCTTCACCGATTCCATTCCCCAGAAACAACCTTGCTCAAAAATTAAAGTATTACCGATCGCTCCCATGTTTGCTGACACGATCCGCAACATCTACGAGCATAAATCGATCAGTGATCACTTCCTCATGTAATTCATTTTTCATGATATAAAAAATGGCACCCGAAACCGAGTGCCATTTTTCTTTAATATTTTATCTCTTTCAATATACCACGAATGGTAATCAACATATCGGGAAGTTTTGTCTTGACAACACTATAAACGATTTCTCCGTCCAAATCGAAATAATGATGAGCAATAATATCTCTAATTCCCATCGCTCCTTTCCAATCTATTTCTGGATATCGCACTAACAATTGTTTATCTGTAATCTTATCTATACCTTTCAATCCTTCTCCTATAGCTATCAGCAACATACAAGTACTCTCCAAACGTTCCATTCCGGATGGGGTATTATAATAATAATGATAACTATCTATACAAGCAGAATTTTTTATAATCCGATCAATCGCTTGCTCTATTTTACGCAAAGAGTCTATCAAAATTTCTTCTTTAAGCATAAATTCCTTCTTCTATAATAGAACGTTTCAATAATTCATTCATATTATCCCGCAAGCGAACAACATCGACAGGACAACCGAAAAGTTGCTGTAACTCGTCCTTGATATGTACTAAACTGAACAAATCAGGAGAGGAAAGCTCGACATAAACATCTACATCACTCCCTTCTTGCTGTTCTCCACGAGCCACGGAACCAAAGATTCCGATGCGAGAAATCCCATATCGAATCGCAGATTGTAATTTATATGCCTGTAATAACTGCAAATATTCTTTTGTCGTTTTCATGATCGTTGCAACCAAAATATTTATTACAAATATAGTCAATTCAAAAGACAGAAACAATTCTAATTTGAAAGATCTGCCACTTCCCTGGCATTTTTGGGCCACATGGCCAAATCTCAAAAATCACTACTATAAATAGGTGATGCCCATTCTGGAATCATTTCTACATACTGTTTTACAAGTCGTCCTTTAGCTAACCGAAATAATAGCATTGCCTCTTTATTCTCTATAGAGTTATCGTATATATAAGTTCTATCAACCAATTTAGAAACTAAACAACAATTAGATATCGATTTTTGATACCTTGAAATGATTTTTGAAATGGGAACATCATGTCCTCCTTCCATTACCCGACCAGCAATTCGTGCTGCATTAATTGTAGGCGATACGGTACAAACAAAAAATAAACGAACAAAAAAACCGGCTTCTATAGCTCTACAGATATAATCGATTTTATCTTCAACAGAAAGAACTGTTTCAAAAATAAGACTCTTACGCTCCATTAAACAAGCTTCCCTTAATTCTTCACAAAACTTCACAGCTTTCATTATCGCATCCTTAGAATTCCAATCTCCAAACTTTTCTTGAGCAATAATATCCGGATTTATATAAATAGAATCCTCCATCCATTCATGATGAAGAATCTTTGACGTAACAGAGGTTTTACCAGAACCATTAGGACCAGCTATTACAATAAGCACCGGTTTATGAAAATCATTCATTACTAAAACTTACATTATATTCTTTCCCCCATTTTGCCCGTTGCTTACGGATATACTCTCTTATTTCCTGAAAAAACTTTTTATGCGCTTCTTCCGATTTACGTTTTGCTTCTTCAGCAACTTCTTTCATCAAAGTAGTAAGCATTTCATCAGTTGGTTCTTCCAAACTGGTTAAACGATAAGAATTCATCTCTTTTTCAGACATAACCAAAATATTTATTACAAATATAGTCAATTCAAAAGACATAAGCAATTCTTATTTAAAAGATCAGAAACATCAAGCCAACATTTTACAACTTACATGCCGGACCCCTTCTCCAATCTTCTCTCCCCGTCCGGCATGTAAAATCACCATCTCATCAATCTAAAGTTTTCCCATTTCAACCATTAATCGTTAACCGTTTACTATTCGACGCTTTCCTCTTATCCTTCGACAGCATGAAAGCATACACCTCCAGATTCTCCTTCACCCATCCGTCGTCCAAGCCAATCGTCGTCACGCCATTCTCTTGACGATTCCGGCAAGGTTCCACGATCATTTGGTTTCCCGTTTTCTCGTAAACCACCACGTACAACACGTCCGTCGGGTTCGCCACCACCGACCAGCGACTTTGCGCCTCCTGGGTAATCGTTATCATATCCTGATCCTCGTTCAACGACACGGTCAGTGTTCCATCCTGCAGGCTCCCCTCGGCACACACGATCTTCTCGTAGTCAATCGTCGGACGATACTCCTCGTCAACCGTAACGGCCTTCATATTCGCTTTCACGAAGGCATTATAAAACGTACTTCCCGCTTTTCTTCCCGGGAAACCGAGTTCTGCCGCCGGGGCAAAATACAGCGAAGCCACCTGCAATGCTTTCATCTTCGCTCGTTGCGTCAACTGCCCGGGAGTTCTGGGATTACGCATCGTGCTTCTCTTCCCTCGGGCAATACTATACCCGTTTGCCCCCGCATACATCGTGATGTTTGCCACTGATTTTCTCACTTCTCCCAATACAAATGATTTAAATAAAGCCATAATCTTAAAATTTAAAATGAAACATATAAATTACAATACTAAATGCACATTTTCTGAAAAATCACACCTGTTTACCGAACCAAAGAAACAATACAAGTGAATCCTCTTTCCTCGCTCTTCCGTGAGTTCAATCTCCGCACTCTCATCCCGACGAACACTCCCGATCGCCTCGGGAGTCACAATCCGAAACCTCATGTCTTCCATCATCACCACGCACCACAACTCGTCCCCTAAACGCTCTTCCCGTACCACGTATTCATTCTTCCACGTCAGGCGAACCTTATCGCCCTCCCGGCATCCCTGCAACTCACTCGGTAAAAACAAATTCCCGGCACTGAAATGCACGAGATCATACAACAACCCCTCCCCGTTAAACGCCCGCATATTAGCCTGCAGGAAAAGATTATATCCCGAACGACGCTCCACCACTCCCAACATCTGCCAAATCCGGGCCAACCATGTCTGCCGGATCACCCCGTAAAAAGTCGCCGTCTTCCTCATCCTCTCCCGGTAATACAATTGCAACTCCGAACGACAATCCTTCACCTCTCCCGGGGCAGCTCTCGCGTAAAGATGATCCCCCACCTGATAGTAAATAACACGTCCCATCCGCCCCGACAAACGATTAAACAAACTTGAATAACAACAAGCCATACTTACCTCCTTTTTTCATTACTAAAACTTCAACCTTTTTCTTAACTCATCGAAGGGAAACGCCGGACCCGGATCCGTCTTTCGAGGGGTGATATCCGAGTGTCTCACCAAGTACTTGATCCCGTAACACTCTTTTAACAAGCTACAGATCTCCTCCGTAATCCCGAACTGCCCCTCGGTAAAAGAATGCCAGTATCTCGCCCTCCCCTCTTCTTCCGTCGTGTACACCTGATCGGGAGAATATTCCCGCCCGAAACTCGAATAATAGCGGTCTCCCACGCGTTGCAACTCCCCGGCATTATCCAGTTCGATCCCGATCGAACAATCATTCAGATTCACCCGCCCGGCATGAAAACTCTTCCCGGCGTGCCAGGCCTTCACGTCAAAAGGCAACAACTGGAAAACCTCCGCGTCCCTTCCGACCACCACGTGAGCGGAAACACTCGTGTCCGGCCTACACAAATAAAGTGCCGATGAAATCGCTCCGGCTCCAACCGTACTATGTAAAACAATCGTATCCACACGAGATAGTTTCACCCGACACTTTGAACACTGCAAGTACTTCACGTTATCCCCGAACAACAAATTCTCAATAATTTCCATGGCACCCCGTTTTACTTCCATTTCCTTGACAACAAACAATCCGTCACCTTCTCCCCGCTTCTCCCGATCACGTATCCCCCAAGCCCGATCTCCAGCAAATCCCACAAACGGGAACTATCGGACAACAACGTCGATTCCATGAACATCCCCGACAAAATCACCAACGCGAACGCCAACATCACGATGGGGCGCCAAGACCTCTGCAACCAATTTCCCCGGGCTTCTTCCCCCACCGCCGCCGACTGTTCCCGCACCAGCTCGCTCTTGTAACGATACACCAAAGATTGAATCTCCTCCTGAATCTTCTGCTTTTCTTTCGAAGAAACCGACAACCGGTTCACGATGTCACCGATCTCCCTAATCACGTTCTTTAATACACCCATAATCTTTTGTTTTTAAATTTGATATACCAAAAGTACACCCCAGAACGCCCGTTACCAACCATTATATCCGAACACACTCATTTATCATCCGAATGACAGGAAAATTCATCCGAACAGACTTTTTCTTCTTCCCCCCCCCATGAGATGGGTAACCTCCCTACCCCCCACCTTACACAGGAATAAGAACCGCTTGATAATCAGCTCTCCCCCTGTGCAAGGGGGAGTTGGAGGGGGTAGTTTGTAGATACCGAATAAGACTTTTTAGACAGCCCCTTGTTTGCAAGTAATTGATTACAATATTTTATCAAGCTCCCATGCTTTGATATGCCTGATACCTTCATTCAAAGGCATAGTTATTTCATCAAGAGAAATTACGACTTTTTCAAAATTATCGTCAATAGCTTTGAGTGCAGAATATTCCCTTTCGACCGTAGCTTCATCTGTAAGCATATAGGTGCTTTGTAAGTATATCGTGCGATCTGCCTTTTGAGCGATGAAATCGACCTCTTTATTTCTGAGAGATCCGACATAAACATTATACCCGGTTCTTTTAAGTTCCAAGTAGACAAGATTTTCCGCTAAATATCCATAGCCGTAACCGTATCCCGGATAGAGATAGTTCTTGTATGCCAAGTCATTAATGTAATATTTGGCATTCCCCGACATAATATCTTTTCCTTTAATGTTATAACGGTCACACTTATGAATAAGAAAAGCGTCTTCGATATATCCGATGTAATTCGAAACGGCATCATAACTTGTCTTGCGTCCCTGACTTTTGAAAAAATTGACTATGTTGGCAATTGATACGAGATTGGAGGCATTGTTTACCAGAAACGCAAAGATATCCTCAAGTAACTTCGCATCTCGTACATTGTATCGCTGAATAATATCACGTAATAAAACAGTATCTTTTATTGCCGAGACATAATTACGTTTGAGTTCAGGTTTGTTCAGCATAAACAATTCAGGGAGCCCTCCGCTACTCATATAATCCGAATAACTTTGTCTGCCGCACTGTTGTTGCGTGATACCTAAATATTCTTGGTAACTGAATGGAAACACCTCCAATGATATATATCTACCTGAAAGTAAAGTTGCTAATTCTCCGGAAAGCATCTTTGAGTTAGATCCGCTGATAAACAGCTCATAGCTTTCTGAGTAATCCTGGGAATAAGAGTTGACTACTTTTTCCCAACCATCGATCATCTGAATCTCATCAATGAATATATAAATCTTTCCCACCGGATTTAACTCCTTTTTATACGCCTTTATCACTTCGTCCAAATCCTTGTAGTTTTTTAGAAATTCAAGATCTGTAAACTCTTTGTTGATAAAGAGAATGTTGTTCGGATTTATTCCACTATCAATAAGCTCTCCGGCTATTTGTCGCAGAATATAACTTTTTCCGGAACGCCGTTGTCCAACAAGCACTCGAATAAGTTTACTGCCGATATATCCGGCAATGTTATCCACGTACGTACTTCGTTTGTATCCTAAATCTATAGAATCTGAACCCCAGAAGTTATACCTCCTTAATAGTGCAATTTTTTCGTTCATAACATAAATATTTGCACGAATATAATCATTTTCGTTTATAAACGAAAATAATGCACACCTTTATTTATTCTTACCCATACCAACAAAAATAAACCGATATAACTTCGATGTACCCGTCTAAACATCTCCCCCGGCAAAATCTACTATTTTTTCAGAAAAACACCTCAAATTTTAGTCACTCTCTTTACATTCTAGATAACTCCACATCACCTTGCACCTGAAGAAGCACATCCCGCAACAACGGCAAATCATCATGTATCGTTTGAAAAACAATTTCCGCATCTATCTCGAAATAATGATGAACAATGATGTCTCGCATCGCCATAACTCCTTTCCAATCCACGGAAGGGTAATTTTTCAGCAAATCTTTATTTGTCAAACGATCTAATTTCTTCACACTTTCCCCTATCGCTATTAACTTCATACAAACACTATCCAACAGGATCATCCCAGATTCCGAAAGCAAAAAATCATTTAATATCTGAATATCTTTCGTTCGCCTTAAAACAACATCGATAGTCTCTATGATTTGTCCGATTTCAGACAACACAAGTCGCTTATCACACATAAATACCCTCCTTCTCTATTCGTTCTCGCAAAAAAGCGTTCATGTGATCCCGTAAACGCACAATATCAACCCGGCATCCGAACAATTGTTCCAAAGTATTTTTCAAGCTTCCAAGACGAAACAATCCCATTGGGGGACACTCTACATACACATCCACGTCACTCTCCTCCGTTTGCTCTCCCCGTGCAACAGAACCGAAAATCCCGATACGGGATATTGCATAATGTCCCGCTTCCTTGTTTTTAAACTCCTTCAACAACTCTATGTACTCTTTTGTGGATTTCATACACGTGTTCCTTTCTTGATTACTACCAACAAAAATAAAAAAATAAACCAACAATACAAAGCGTAATGGGATAAGGTCACCCCACAAGAATGATTAACAAATTTCCTTCCCCTTACATCTCCTTATCCTCTCGCCCCTTTTTCACCCGTCCTAAATCCCAGAAATTAAAACACCCGAAGACCGCCGCTCGGTAAGGTGGACTGACTGGAAGCACGCTCTTGCCGATACAGATCGCTTTCCCGATAAAGCCATCCACTTCGCAAAGGTTCACGATATAACTCCGGTGTACCCGCCGGAACATATCCACGGGCAAAAAAGGCTCCAACATCAAGAGAGGGTAAGCAATCGACAACCGGGGCTTATCCCGACGGTGAATATAACAATAACATCCCGAAGCCTCCACGTACAATATCTCCGAGTAAAAACACCTTTCCCTACGTTCACCCTGACGCACAAAAAAGCAGTCTCGCATGAGACCTTCCGTCTGATCATTCGTTTCTTTCATAACGATTATTTTTATATCCCGCAAGATGACCTTTAACAACAAAGGCACGCCCCCGCATGCCTACAAACAACAAGGGTGTGACAAAAGCCCTAACACGCTCGTCACACCCTTGTTATCGAGTACTCTATCTTTACTATTTTTTAGATACTACCTAGGCCTAGAACCTCCCAATCATTCAATCAAAATTTTGTTAGTAATCAAAATTCAGATCTCCCTAAAACAAGCACATAAAAAACTCTAAGAAATTTACTTTTTAATTAATTTTACAAATTGTTTTTCAGAGTTTTATCGCATTACAGTCTATTCAAGAGGGTAAACTGTTTCTCAACTCCGGTAACAAAATCATCGAAGAAATCTCCAAACTGCCATCCCCTTCATCTGCAACGTACTCACGATATATGATACATCGCCGCCATTTCTCCCCCAGCATCGCAACCGAAGAACTAAATGGATGACCTTACGTTGTACCCTAGTTTTTATCATCTTTCAACCACTTTTTGAACCAGAAACTTCTAATAGACTGTTGTTTATTCTCGTAAAGTTACTCGTTGGCATCATCTAGTCGTTCTTGCAAGACCCCGATCTTCTTATTTCATCTCTCCAGCTACTTGTCCTTGATCATGTGACCTTTAGCTAGAAGAGCCTAATCTCGTTCTTCCAATTATCTCTTGTAATAAATTCGCCTCCAGCTAGTAATTCTCCTAGAAACGGGATTGAAGCAATATCAGTTTGTTCAGTTATTCCCCTGTCATCTAGCTACAACAATTGTCGGATTCAAAACTTAACTCGAGAGAGTACTCGAAATCCTGCAATTCTTCCTGCGACAAAAACATCAAGACAACTCCCATATTACTGTTCCAAATTTCAGTTACTACTGACATTGTTTTAGCCATCAAAGCTAACGATCATATTTATTTTATAAAATTCAATACATTCTACCGTCCCGATAAAGTCCTCTACAAGCTTCATGCCCGAAGTAATCCATACCTTTATGACAAATTTCCGTACTGTTAGCGAAATGAATTGATAATGATATCTTGTGGCCTTCACGATATTTTCCATCACCTTGAACAAAACGTTATGCCTCGAACAGAAAACTTAAAGCGTTATCCCACACAGTACCTACTAGCTTTGATAGTCCAAGTTAAACCGCTCTAAATCTTGACGGCTGTACATAGTCGTTACTTTTTTTTACAACAAAACTAAGAAACTAGTTCCTTAATTCAAAAATTGCCCACTAACTAGAAATCCTTCTTAGCATTATAACCTTCAGGAATCTCACTTACCCCCCCCTCCGTACTCGCCATATTTTGCTTCATACAAGATGAATGGTTCAAGTACTTCAACGGAATACCATGCACAAATAGCTAATATGCACCCGAAGTTTCCAACTGTTGAGTCAAGTAAATGCGCATATTCCATTGCCCTCTTCAACGTATAATATTGCAACGAGCTTTCCACATAAGAGTATTGTATTCTCATTGCTGTTTGGGTGATGATGTATAGGAACAATCGTCCCTAAAATAAAGGTATTAAATATACACTGGTTTCCTTTTTCCGAAGAAGTGCGTAAATCATAACTCTCTCGAAGACGGGAATTGCCCAATGCCTTGTCGAGTAATTCGGAAATCAGCTTTTTGTCTATCTACATCATCCTCTAATCGCATTATAAACAAACTATCATCTATAATCATTAATATTGACTCTTGTCTGTCTTTTACGAAACAAATAGGAAGTTGATGAACTTCCACACGGACTTGAAATTCTTTTCATGCAACGATTCATATTAGAGCGATTTGACAATCTCCACAAAGTTCTCGATGACATAGTCAACATCCTCCATCGTCATTTTAGTATTCAATGGAAGAGTAATCTCGTTCTCGAACATGTGGAAGGCATTAGGGAAGTCCTTGATATCAAAGCCCATCTTCTTGTAAGCAGTCATCATTGGAAGTGGCTTATAGTGAACGTTGGTAGCAATACCACGCTCAGCCATCTTCTTCATCACCTCGTTGGTCTGTTCACGAGTTTTGCCAAGAAGACGGATGACATAGAGATGGCCACTCGAAATGCGGTTCTCATCGTAGTGATCCAATACAGCAACATTGAGGTCGGTAAAGGCTGCATTCATCTTGCCTATCATCTCTCTACGTTTCGCCAACATTTCTGGATAACGCTCGAACTGAATAAGGCCGAGAGCTGCCACCACGTCGGTCATGTTACACTTAAACCATGGACCTACAATATCATACTCCCATGCGCCAAGCTTTGTCTTTGCAAGAGCATCCTTATTTTGGCCGTGGAGCGAAAGCAACTGACAAATGTGGTAGATACGCTGATTCCAGTTATTAATATCTTTCACCGATACCGTACTGAAGGAATTCTTTGGGTTCAGGTCGAGATCCAGCACGGCAGGCTCATCAACAAACGGCAACTTCAACGTCAATGCCCCACCCTCAGCCGTAGTGAAGTTCTTCACTGCATGAAAGCTAAAGGAAGAGAAATCGGCCAAAGCACCACACATCACCTTCTTGCCCTCTTCCATGCGATAGCCGCCAAAGGAGTGGGCACAGTCAGCGCAGATAGCAACACGACCAATCTTCTTTTGGATGTCAGTCTTCGGGCGGAACAATTCCTTTTTACGTTCTACAATCGCCTTTATGCGGCCAAAGTCGCAAGGAATACCGCCAAGATCAACAGGAATAATAGCCTTAGTGTGCTCTGTGATAGCAGCCTCTACAGCCTCATAATCCATCTCAAGGCAATCTTTCTGTACATCAACAAACACGATCTTTGCCCCGACATGGTCAACAATCGAAGCACTAGCCGTATAAGTATATGCAGGAACTATCACCTCATCGCCAGTACCAACGCCAAGAATGCGGAGAGCCATCTCAGCACAAGCAGTCTGAGAGTTCAAGCAAACACAGTTAGGGGTCTGCACCTCCAAACTGTCATTTACGCCAACGTATTTCGCTACGAGTTTTTCGAGTTTTTTTGTACGTGGACCAGTTGTTATCCAACCGGAGAGAATTGCATCACACACTTCATTAGCTTCAACCTCTGTCATATCAGGAGGTGAAAAAGAAATATTCCTTCTTTTCAAATCTATACTCATGATTTTATATTTTTATCTTTCTGTAATGATCACCTCAAATGTTTTAAAGATCAGCTTGATATCATACCAAAAACTCGCATTCTGCACATACTCCAAATACAATTTTATTTTCTCCTGCATAATAACGTTGATATAGTACTCCTCTGGATCTTCAGCCTTCTCCATTAGTTCATTCTCATTACGGAACTTAATAGAAGCAGGGTCAGTGATGCCTGGGCATACATCAAGAACATGCATCTGCTCTGGTGTCCAGTAGTTCACATAGTGACGCACCTCAGGGCGTGGACCAACCAAACTCATCTGCCCCAAGAATACATTTATCAACTGAGGAAACTCATCCAGCTTGTATTTACGAATGAAGTAGCCACTCCGGGTAATACGAGGATCACGCCCACCGATAGTCACAAGGCTCCCCTTGTCTGCCCCCACTCGCATAGATCGGAATTTAAAGATTTTGAAATTCTTGTTGTTCCTGCCAACACGTACCTGACGATAGAAAACAGGTCCGTCTGAATCTAACTTGATCCAAATAGCCATCACAAAGAACACAGGACTCAACACCAAAAGACCACATCCACTGGCAATAATATCAAATAAACGTTTCATTAATGTTGTTCTTGAATGTATTTTTTATTTCATAATCTTCAGTACTTTCTTATATTTTCCATTTAGCAAATTTTAAGAAATACTTTGATCCAGTAAACCATCGACAATGATATTTGAGAGTTCAAAATAATACAACAAAACTGCATTAAGCGTTGAATATAGACAATCACACATTTTCAAATCATCTACCTCATCCACATAATTGATATTGAGGTTTATAATGCCGACATTGTTAATACATTGAGTAATTACAGGATGTAAAGCACTATTAATCAGATTTAGTAATGATGTAGGATTATTCTTATCAAAAACAAACTTGCAAATATTACATTCTTTTATAATCTAGATTATTCGAGAACTATAAATTAACATAAGACTGTCTTTAAGAACTTCGTCTTTCATGACAGCAGAATAGTAACCATCACGACTCTTGAAATAATCAAAAAAACTCATTGTAGTACACACTCAGCATGATTTTCATATCATCAATAACCGCTCTGCGTAAAAGGGCAAGTAGTGAAAAGCATCTTTTATTTTAATCACGATATCTATCACTAAGAATATATTTATAAAATGTAGAATAAGAGTGCTATTGGCATACCAAGTATTATGATATCTTCCTTACATAGAACATCTTCTTCCATGCATTACCGAATACATTCATAATCACCCAAAACGTAGCTCGAACAGGATTCATTTCCTCTGCGACATGGAACAACGGATAGTGCGCCCATATACGTTGTTGTAAAGGCTTAGGAGTGATGCTGACGGTACGACGGCGGTAATGGGCAAGATTCTCCTTCAGTAAATAGCAAGGAGCCTTCTTCACCACCTTTAGCCACATGGCAGTATCGTTGTTCTTGCGTACATCCTTGATCTGGACAAGTCCGATTTTCTCAGCATCATACATCACAGTCAGACATCCAGGCCAACAACAAGCATACATATCGAACTCCCCAACCCTCTTCTTGCCCGATACATACACACCCAGCTTCTTTCCGTCCTCACTCATCTCCGTATATTCGTGATAAGTAAAGGCATAATTATTCTCCACCATAAACTTCAGCTGATGCTCCAGTTTTTCCGGTTGCCACAAATCATCAGAGTCCAAAAATGCAATCCAGCGTCCCTTCGCACGGCGGAGTGCATTATTACGAGTAATAGCAGCTCCTGAGTTTTTAGGATTACATTCATACTTGATACGAAGATCATTTGCTGCATAAGACTCCACCATCTTATCTGTATTATCTATAGAACAATCATCCTGTATCAATAGTTCCCAGTTCTGATAAGTCTGAGCTTGTATGCTTTTGATAGTCTCACTTATAAAGTTAGCACATGCCCATGTAGGTGTTATGATTGACACTAAACCATAATCTTGCATATTCTTACTTCTTTCTTAAAGGGAAATCCTTAATATCAAATTTAGAACCAAGCTCCTTATTGAACTCAGGAGTATAAAAGTCCATAAAGCCGCCCTGTGATGTAAAGGTCAACTCACCAAAGTAAATTTTACCATCGATGTTGTATAGGTCAACACGAAGCTCTGGGAAGCCCTTTGAAAGTTTCTCTGCAATCTCCACCATCTTATCGAAATTCTTAGGCTTAGGTATAATCTCACCTTTCAGATAATCCGAATTGAACACCGAGAACTCAGGATGTACATTCCAATCCATATCATAAATCATCACATGAGCGCTGTTACCACCTGCCCTACGATCATTGCAGACCCAAGTGTAGTAACACTTGCCATTTAAACACCACATCTTGTAGTCAGTAAGCGATGTTGCCCCTGGCTCAAGCGGAAGCACCTCCTCTACAATCACACAAGGCTTCATATTCTTGTAGTGGGGCTCCGCATGAAGAGCACCAATATTCTTACGCCTCAACCACTCGCCAATCATCTCTATGTATTCAGCCTTCTTCTCTAGTGTAAGATCAACTTTACGGATAATCTTGTTCGTACCCTTGCCATCACCATTGTTCGCCTTGATAATGAAAGTCTCAGGAAGAGTGTCAAAATCCACATCCTCCTTCTTATACCAAGTAGCATAGAGCTTCACCAAGGTATCACCAAGACCTATCTTCTCCACATAGTCGCGAATGGTACGCTTATCTGCCAGTTCTGTCCATTGGGTAGTATCGGAATATAACTTCGCCCATAGAATCTTTTCATTCAGATCCTGCGGATTCTTTAGGTTCAACGTTTTTTTGAACACATAACGATAACGCATCTTCAGTAGCGTCTTAGGAAAGTGATTACCCATAAACTCCATGAACTTAATCAAAGGCCAGAAGATAATCCTACCCGATCTGCTTAAGGTTGGATGAAATGCCATATTGTTTACTTGATTATTCTTCGTTTCACGAAATCTTTTATCAGACTCACTCCTAATAAAGGATGCTTCATCATATTACTGATGATGTATCTATAATTTGCCTTCCGGTAGATTGCATAATTTCGGCTAATTTCCAAATGATACTTTTCAGAATTGTCATCCTTCTTCAGGACTTCATTCAGATAAGAGAACCGCCATTCTGATGGTATCTTAGACTCAACAACTACCACAGGCGTACAATCTTTTCCAATACGGATATACTCCACTTTAGGACGTCTCGTATCAAGATCAAACTTCACGATAGCACCAATGGTTGTTGGCTCCCATGCCATCTCAAACACGCAGTTTCCGAGTGAATAGAAAATGTACTTTCCTTTGTACATCTCATACCCCTGAAGCACATGTGGGTGCATGCCAATAATGAGATCAAAACCTGCATCAATCAGCCAATGAGCAAACTTCTTCTGAACAGCAGAAGGACGATTGATATACTCATTGCCCCAATGGATGTAGAGAACCTTGAATGCATCTTCTGGCAAAGCCTTAAGTTCAACTTCTACCTCCTTATACTCTGGATTATGCCAATATGAAGGGATATCAGTAAAGTCATCAATACGAAGACACATTCCAGTAAAAGACCCCTTCTGCCCCTGATGCTCCATCACGATGGACTTCTGCTTATTAGATCCAAAACATTTAGAACCATAACTGCTGATTGCATCAAATGTTTGCTGGTAAGCCTCTGCACCATGTTGCATAGCATGATTATTGGCAAGCCCATACACATCGAAGTGCTTGAGCCCTTTCAGCACCTCTGGCTGCACCCTAAATACCTCTCCGGCAAAGCCCTTCTGGTCAGTCACAATAGACGCAACACCCTCGAAATTGCCAATCCAAAGATCCTCTGCATTCCTTTTGAGTTTGCAATACGGATCAAAGCCATTGACTATCCTTGTACCAATACCGAAGCCTACATTAAAATACCAATCGGTAAGATTTATATCGCCTGCGAAACATATCATAATACTGCCAATTTCCTCAAATTATCTTCTGATAGGATCTTCCTACTATCATATTTTTCTGCCAATCTTCGGCTATTATCAGAAAGTTGTTTGACAACTTCTGGATGCTTGATAGCATAAATCATCTTCTCTGCAAGTTCATTTACGTCATGGGTAGGAATAATCCAACCTGTTTTATTGTCCTTCACAACATCGGTGTTGAGATTCCAATCCGATGCTATCACAGGCAAGCCTGCAATGTAAGCATCGATGATTACTCCAGGAAAACCCTCCCCTGGCCAAAATGTAGGGAAGAGCATCAAGTCATACTTTGCTAATTCATCGTAATTCTTGGTATTCTTTAAATTCAAGACTCCTTTGAATTCTACATTATCATATTTTTTTACATAATTTTTAAAATTTTCAAAGTAACCAGATTCGTCAGTCGTCTTGCCATAGAATGTGACATCAAACTTTTCTGCATATCCCTTTTGATGAAGTATTTCTATAGCATCAAAGATATCATCACAGCCCTTATATTTTTCCACTCTTGACAAGAATACAAAATGTGTCTTCTCGTCTGATTTTACCTTTTTCTCAGGTATATAGTCTATATATTTTGAATTTGGGACAAACGTAACATTAGTGAGCCCGATGTTCTTCATTGACATTTCCATGCTTGTGCCTTGCACGAAGATTCCGGCCAATTTGGAGTAATTATGCCAATTTCGAGAACCATTTTCGAGACTCTTGTGCAACGAACCTCCAACGACCCAATAGAACACACGTTGAGATACGTTCAGCTTATTCAGAACACGAATGACCATATCTGCACTACCTGGGTTTGCAGACACTACAACCTTTGTATTTCTGTAAAAAAATACAAAAAGCAATAATCGAAGCATACACCAAGGACGCTTTTTCCAATTATATGTATCTACAACTATTACCTTAGAGAATATTTCGGAGAACCTCTTCAAGAAAAGTTGATTTTTGACAGTATCTCCAGTACACGCAACATTTCCTTTATTAATCGGTCCGATAAATATCAAGTTCCTCCGTTCCATACCCTATAATTCAAGATTAATTAGATTTCCCAACTTCTTTTGCCAAATCACAGGAGTGAAGCTACCTATGCCAGAAGCAGGATAGAATGTCAATTCTCCAAAATAGATTCTCCCCTCTACAGAATATAAATCAACACGCAGAAAAGGTCTATCTTTTGCCAATTTCCGACAAATATCTATCATATCCTCAAGATGCTCGGGACGAGCAACAGGTTCAATCCCATTACGAGCAAAGAGTTCAATCCTTTTGCTCATAATGGGATTGAGTCCAACGAACTCCTGATGTTGCCACTCCATATCATAGAAATCGATAGTCTCCATAGTATTGCGGCCTCGAATTACTTGGCAATACAAGGGTTCTCCATTAAAACAAAAGAACTTATAGTCTGACAACTCCTTTGAGGTACCTGAGTTTTCAAACGAAATAAATTTTTCAGCAATGATACATTTCTCCACATTCTTATATGGCCATTCCCTACCATAGTAAAAACTATCATGCTTCAAGCTTTCATTTAGCTTTCTGGTAGCGTCAACTTTATCAAAAGTTGCCTTATCCTTACAAATTATTACGCCATTGTTACCACCGCTATGATTGGTCTTCATTACAAACTGATTAGGAAGAGAATCCCAACCAATATCTTCGGCTTTCTTCCAAACACCATAAGTAGGAATCACATACTTACTTCCAATGATATTGGCAACATATTCCTTTGCAAGGTATTTATCCACCATTATTGTGTATTGTGGATTTCTGTCATGCAATTTTAACCACATTATTTTCTCGCTAAATGTTTTTGGATTCTTCAGATTTGGCAAGTTATGGAAGTTCTTGTAGTACTGAAGTAATAAATATGGCTTGTCTGGAATCAGTTTAAGTATTTGGCTTATTACAATATTCATATTTATTTTTCAATAATATGTTCGAGGAAATTCAATGTACAATCTCTCTGAGATTCACAAACCAGATAATTATACAAACATGCTACACGGCTTTTTGAAAGGAACTGTGGGATCCATCCTCTACCAGCAGCAGCCCGTACATAATCATTAGAGTAAGGGGCAAGGGCTCCTATTACCGCCCTCTTCTTGCCATTCATAAACGACAACATCTTTTTTTCTAAAGCATTGTCATCTTGTATGAGGCTATTGATTAAAGATAGAGAATCCTTGAAAACATTCAACTTTTCGTCAGTAAGAAATACAATTGCAGGGTCTTCATTACATTGAGTGTATGGCAATATTTCAATGCCTATTGATGTCATTTTCTCTATGTTCATACTAACCATATATCCGTTATTCCAGTCAGAATTACGTCGTTTCGGATCATCGAACAGAAAGTTTCCAAGACCGTAAACAATAGGACTATCATTATATAATTCATACCCACTACAACAATGTTGGTGGTGGTTAATTACAGCATCAGCACCAATCTCTACAAAATAGCGGTAGAGATACTTCATCCGTTTACTCGGATATTGAAAATGTTCATGTCCACCATGTACAATAACAATCACTTTATCAGCTTCCTGCTTTGCTTCCTTTATCTGTATATAATTTGTATAGGTATCTATAGGGGCACAACCGGCTCTATCTGGTTTTGCGATTGAGAACTCAGATTCACAGATATTAACAATACCAACTTTTACTTCTCCAAAGTTCTTTATTAAAACCTTCTGAGATTCTGACAAATTCATACCTCCGCCTACATAATCTATCCCCTGTTTGTTAAATAGAGCTAATGATTTATAGATAGCACTATCGCCAAAATCACGGAAATGATTATTAGCCAATGTCACACAATCGAAGCCCACCCTTTTAAGCAAATCAATGGCTTGGGGCGTGCATGACAAATTTGGTCCACATTTATATATCGGCTTATCAGAATCGTCAGCAACCACCGTCTCAAAGTTAACAATAGAGTAATCAGAAGCTTCAATTACTGGTTTTATATTATCAAAGAGAGAATCAGCTTTCCTTTCTTCAATCAATGCCTTTATTCGATATTTAGGAGAAAAATCTCCTGCAACTATTAACTTCATACAAGTATTGTCTTTATAATTTTATAAGCTTCTTTTTCATTATTAAACTCATCAAGTGCAACTTTACAACCGTTATTTCCGATCTGACGTGCCTCGTTTTTGTTATCAATAGCCCACAAAAGGTTGTTAGCAAAAGCCTCAAAATCTCTTTGATTAGACAATAGTGCAGATTCTTTGTGTTTGAGGAAAAGAGGGATGTCTCCAACCTTGGTCACGACAACAGGATTGCCAGTAAGTAAGTACTCTCCTAATTTGGTCGGAAATCCACATTGAGCCTGAAGACTATCTGGACGTGCTAAAGCTACAATCTCAGCATCCTTAAGTTTTTGAGGTATTTCGATTGCAGGTATAATTCCAGTAAATACCACAGAATCAGAAATTCCAAGTTGCTCTACCAAGCCAAGATTTTCTGATTCATCTCCTTTCGTGGGAGCTTTGCCCATTATTACAAGTTTATATTCAGGATGCTGCTTGTTTACAATAGCAAATGCCTTGATCAGATCATCTACACCATCTTTATTATTTGATGCAGTACCGCAATAAGCTATGTATGGATAAGACCTCTGCTGTTTTTTTAAACTTTTAAATCTCGATGGATCAACAGTCATATTTACTATAGATACATTCCTTACTCCAATACTCTCAAAGTAACTTTTGAGAGCAGTTGAAATAACAAACATACCTTTTAACTTGCTACAAGCCTTCAAATAGGAACTCTGCAAAAATGATGGGAACGGAGGTACGACCAATGGGTGTTCTGTTCTCTCATGATATACACTCGCACGAGAATTGACAATGATAGACAAATACTGAGCACAACCAAAGCAAAAAACGTTGTCTTCTCTATTGAGCATTTTAATAAAACGCCATATATCAATGAAAGATTTTGCATATCGCAAATATTTATTACCGATATTTGAACCCTCCCAAAGATATTTTACTGTAATATTCTTGTATTCTACTTGAATTTTTGAGAGGCTTGAATCTGGATACACAAACACCATTTCGGTTTGTATTCCTGCCTTATCAAAAGCGACCAAAAAAGACAAGAGCCTGTTAAATGGAGCCGTATTAGGCCTAAAACATGATGAAATTACAATAAATCTACCCATATTAATAATGTGTATTCGTCAGATAATTTATGATGCTATTACCTGCAGCTGTCATACTAAAATTATTAATAACGTAGTATTTGGCTTTTTCTGCTACTTTGATAGCTTCTAAGTAATTATCTAATATGTACGATAATCGTTCTGCATAGCGCTGCGGATTTTCAGGTGTTACCAAGTATCCGTTTATTCCATCTTTTACATAATCTGCAATCTCGCCAACATCAGTCAAGAGAGCAGGAACTCCTGTCATCATATATTCTCCTAACTTTGTGGGAAACCCTCCTTCTGCTCGTTTAGTATTTGGCTGAGATGAAACAAGTACTTTTGCATTCTTAAGAATCTGCGGAACTTTGTCATAATCAACTCTTCCTTTAAGAAATACTCGATTTTGCAGACAATGCTTTGAAATTATTCTTTCAAGATACTGCTTCGTTTCCAACTTTGGGGTTCCAAATAGGTGGAAATCAATATCTAGATATTTATCTGCCACCAAAGCAAAAGCCTCGATAATATTATCAACATTATCCTTAGATAGTTCCATATTACCCATATAACATAAGTAATCTCTTTCTTGCTCTTCTTTAACGAGATCCTTAAATCTATCAATATCTACTATTGTAGAAAGAATCAAAGTTGGCTTCGGACACACATTTGTATCATAGAAATTCTGAAGTTTTGCAGTCATCAGAATCCGACCATCAATATATTGATATATAGCACGATACCTTTTAAGTTTTGATTCCGGCACAGAAGGTTTCAAGTAATGGCGAATTGGAATTGGATACTCGTCGGCTATAGCAATTACTTTAGCCTTTTGAAGTCGTCCTAGTGTAGGAACTATAGCTTCAAAACGAGATGGTTCATCAAAACTCATAATCACAGCATCGTACGGTTCTTTTCTATCCGATTCTTTAATAAATGCTAAGGCTCTTTTCTGGCTTAAATAATCACGAACACGCCATGCTACACTTCGTAGAATAGGGATATTACAACTTGGTGCATATGCAAAATGGTAGTAATTACCGCCGTCACATACTCCAAAAAGAGGTTCATCTTTATCGGATTCTTTCTTCGGTACGATTGAAATTATATCAACTTTTGCACCCGTCTGCAATAAGCCTTTACAGTATCCAATGATACGAGTTGTAGGAGCCATTCCTACGGGAAAATTGTATATATTAATAACGGCTATTTTCATAATAGTCATCTTGTAATGTAAAAGAAAGTGCTGCTAATGTCAGAATAAATAAACCAGTTGTAATAGTTTGGGAAAATGCAGTTGAAAGAATTACTAAATAAAAACTAACAAGCCTCCCCATGCTTCTTATTCCTGTAAGCTTACGAAATCCGTTATACATCAAGTAATAGAAGAATATAGCCAACGGTATTCCCCAAAACACAAACAAATATGTTAATCCATTAGGACTTATTAGTCGCTCCATTGTAACCATCACTCTATCAAAGTCTGTTACAGGAGTTACACCTCCTGCATATCCTACGATGGGAGATAGTTGCACCTTTTCCCAGTGATAAATCATTGCACCAAAACGAGAAGCCGACGAGTTAAGTGCATTATCATAATTCGACGCAATCTTATCAGCCATAAAATCTAACTCCATAACCGGCTGCCAAAGAAATATTATAGCTATTACGGTTATAACCTTATAGACAATCTTTTCCTGCATGAATAAAGAAAAAAGAATTATCAGTATAAAAGATATATAACCTGCACTTGAACAGGTTGATAATATAGCCAAAATGAGAGGAATATTGTCTCTGCTCAAAAGCCTTTTGTTTACACATAAGCTAAAAACCAAAGCAATATTCAGATACGATGCGAATAGTCCAGGCTCATAGAAAGGACCGTTATTACGAATAAAATTTGTATAGGCAGTTGCAGTATTGATTGGTAAATAATATAGATATAAACTGACACCTTCATTGCTTGTTGTTTCCAACCACTCTTCTGAGATCATCTGTGGTAATTGAGAAGCGAAGTTAGATAATAAAGAATGGATTCTCGGAAACATTATAACTGCCAGCCAAATTATTAACGACGTGACAGCAAAGAACTGCATCACTCTCACGAAGATATTAAGTAATGATCTTCCCATCATAACAGAAGCATACAAAGCAACAGCCATCGTTAACACTAAGGCTATTCCTCCAACTATAGTCAGATGTCCTAATGCCACATGTATTCCACTAAACAAGGTCATGAAAAACAAAACTATAGACACCTGCATGGGCACATAAATCCTCTTTTTATTGATTACATACAAAATAAAAGGTAGAAGTAGGAAATTATATTGCGACAGGAATCTAAAACTCGGAAAGCCTGTAAAAGCCAAAAAGAGCAAGACTACTAACACAAAGAAATTGTAGCCATACTCCTTTTGTCTGAAACCCACTAAACCTCTGTTTTGAAGCATAACATTAATTTATTTATACCAAAAACCACTCTTCGATGCAGAGTCTAATTGAATCAGTTTATTACATTGTATCTTAGACCAAGCATAATTGAAGAAGAATACCAATGAGTTGGCTATCAACACACCCGACAATCCAAATGTCTTACCCAAGAAAACCGCAAGCGGGATATAGCAGATTGCAATTACTCCAGTAATAACCATCTGAGCAAAGACCTTTCCGATACCGTTGATAATGGTGCCATAGACCTTATAGAGCATCTCAAACGATATGTATAAGTAAACAAGACCGGTTGTGGTATAACTGATGTCTATTGAATCTTTCCCCAACCAAAGAGTATAAATTGGTTTTGAGAGTATTGTCATCAACAAACCAGCAGTAATTGCTAAAAAGCAAATCTTACGTGAAACAGAAAGCGTCTTACGAATCCAAGCAAAGTCAGATCGCACATAGGCATCAGTAGTAGCAGACCAAATAGGAGTAATAATAATATTGAAAACCATGGTCAATACACTAATATATTTAAATGCCATATTGTATTCCACAACAGCTTCTGGACCTACTACTCGTGTGATAATTATACTATTAGCCTGAAAAAGAACGATTGTCACAATCTGAAGAACAAAGAACTTTACTCCCAGCGAAAGTATACTTGAAACTGATCTAAGATCAATCAACTTGAATGTAGGTGAAACATCTTTAAGTTTTGTAGCAAACAAGATAATAGAACCAATCAGCAGAAACAATGGAGGCATTAAGCAGTTGACTGCACCAATCTGGAAAACTGAGGTTACATTGAATACATATACCTGAACAGTCAAAGCAATAAATGTAAGCACTTGGGATCCAAAAGTAAGAAACGATTGCAAAGCTGGTATCTGATGTGCAAACAGAATAGAAAAAATTAAACCTAACAAAAATTGCACACAAAATGCAATAAATACGACAATTACCAATCCATTTATCTCTCCTGCATCGCTTGTAGGAGAATTAAGAACACTCAACCAGTCAATGAATGGAGTTGCTATCAGAAACACACAAATTAACACCCCCACATATAGAGCCAGCGCAGCATAACTACTACTAATGACTTTCTTCGCACCTTGCAAATCACCTTTTGCCAACATCCCAGGAAGTGTATTTCTAAGTCCATTACCAAGGCCAACATCCATCATACCCACCCAGTGAACTATAGATGTAAGAGTAAGAAGTACACCATAGTCTGCTCTGTTCACATGGTGGAGCATAATAGGTACTGACATTAATGATATCAAGATAGACGCACTCTTTATGAACATCATTGCCGCAGTATTCTTATACATCTTTTTACTTCGACCGTCAGTATTCCGTAATTTGTTCTTAATATTTGAAATTAAATACGGCATTTGTTGATTATTAAAGCATCTGTTGTTTTAATTGCTCTACTTGATTAACTCTATCAATCCATTTTCCTCCGTCTCTTTCAATCCACGATGGATAACTCTCTTTCTTAACAGATGCTGGTGAACCAGCTAATAACACATTTGAGCCAAAACTCCTATTCACAAGTGAGTTTGCTGCCACAGAAACATTATCTCCGAGGGATACAGGACCAATCATAATTGTACCTACAGCAGCGTAGAAGAAATTCCCTATTGTACAATTTGAAGCTGTCATAAATGCATGACCTTGAAAAACCGCATAGTTTCCGATTGTATTCTTAGAACCTATTCGATAACAATGAGCATGTGGCAGCACTAATCCATATCCGCAAACATTTTCATCCACATGGATTCGAAGTTGAAGTTCTATCGTATTGTATTTTCTTTTATAGTAAATGGCTATCAATTGATTAAATAGACCTGTCTGGTGCTCATAATAATTGAGTTTACGCATGTACTTCAGATAGTCTATTATGCGTTCCTTCTTAAGAAGGCGCACAATCAACCATTCCTTCACCGTCGCCTTTGGAGTACAGCCATTCATAATGCGGTCAGCCATTATGTAGAACTTGAGTTCTTTCTTTGTCTTAATAATTGCCATTATCCGATTCTATTTGCTAAGTATTGGGTATATCGTGATCGGGAAAATAGCTTTACATAAATCTCCCACTACGATAGCACTGAAGTGCGACAAGACTAATCCATATCCAAACACATTGGGTTCAATACTGAAGCCTAATTTAAAAAGAGAAAAAAAATAATTTTAATTTACTTATTATCAATAACATACCACTTTTTAAGAGAAACACAAAACCTTACACATTGCAACCAGATATTGCATAATATAGTCTGAAAATAAAAAATTTCTTACCCAATACTTTAATGGGAGTTTAAAATAACCTCTATCCATCGTATAGTCTGTCTTAATATAAAAATCAAGTTTTTTTCTTTGAATGTATCACATCCTTATTGACTTATCAATTATCACTCACATAACTCGTAACTTATAATTAACAACATATTGCAAATTGAAGCGTACGGAAGAATCGAACATTAACACAATTGTGTCCACCCATGAGCACATTTAACAGGTATAGAAAAGAATATCTTTCCCTTGTTCTATCTTTTTTACTTAGCGATATTAAATACACCATTAAGTTCGTTTTGAATGTACTCAAGAGAAGCAATCTTAGCCTTGGTCTCCTCGAGGTTCAAACGACGGGTGTTGTCGGAGTTAAACTCGGTGAGGGTGCAACGCTTACTGTCACCTTCAGTGAAAAATTGGTCATAGTTGAGAGAGCGGTTGTCAGCTGGTACGCAATAGAAATCACCCATGTCCTCTGCCTTTGCACATTCCTCGTTAGTTAAAAGGGTCTCATACATCTTCTCTCCGTGTCGGATACCAATAACTTTTATCTCTTCCTTCTTACCACCGAAGAGTTCACATACGGCCTCGGCCTGGGTTTGGATGGTACAGGCTGGGGCTTTCTGGACGAGGATGTCGCCGTTCCGACCGTGTTCGAAGGCGAAGAGAACGAGATTGACTGCCTCCTCAAGAGACATGATGAATCGAGTCATTTTAGGTTCTGTGAGGGTGATAGGATTACCATTACGAATCTGATCAATCCACAAAGGGATGACAGAACCACGAGAACACATGACATTACCATAGCGCGTGCAACAAATTTTAGTGTCACCTGAATAGCGACTCTTTGCTACTGCAATCTTCTCTTCAATAGCCTTAGTAATGCCCATTACATTGATTGGATACGCAGCCTTATCTGTTGATAAACAAATAACTGCATCAATTTTTGCCTCTATAGCGGCAGTAAGAACATTGTCAGTACCTATTACATTTGTCTTGACTGCTTCCATCGGAAAAAACTCACAAGAAGGAACTTGCTTGAGGGCGGCTGCATGAAAAATATAATCGACTCCTGGCATTGCATTACGGCATGACTGAAGATCGCGTACGTCACCTATGAAAAACTTGATCTTCTTTGCGTATTCAGGATATTTTGCCTGATACTCATGACGCATATCATCCTGCTTCTTCTCATCGCGCGAAAAGATGCGAATCTCGGCGATGTCGGTCTTGAGGAATCGATTTAACACTGCATTACCGAATGAACCAGTACCACCAGTAATCATAAGAGTTTTACCTGCAAAAATGCTCATAATTTAATTAGTCATTAATTATTTATATTTTTCTTTTTTTATTACGGAATCAAAAAAAGTATCAGGCTTCTGAGGGTTAAAGATCTCATTACAATACATGACAGTTACGAGATCTTGAACGTCCGAGAGGTTGATGATATTGTGGGTGTAACCAGGAAGCATGATGACACTCTGAATTCGGTCACCACTGACTTCGTATTCGAGAATTGGAGCATTTGAGTCAGCTTCGTTGCGCATCTGGATCTTGCCATGGCCGCTGACAACGATGAATTGTTCCCACTTAGTGTGATGCCAGTGCTCACCCTTTGTAATTCCTGGTTTGCTGATGTTGATACTGACTTGACCGCAATTCAAAGTATGGATAAGTTCGGTAAACGAGCCACGATTATCAACATTCATTTTGAGGTCGAAGATTGCCTTCTCTTTTGGAAGATAACTGAGATATGTGCTGAACAGACGCTTTGCAAAAGAGTCTACAGGAATCTCAGGAATCATGAGAGAGGTTGGCATCTTGGCAAACTTATGTAGAAGTTCGACTATCTCTCCTAACTTAACGTGATGTGTGACTGGTACGGCACAATAGCGACCATCTGTTGTTAGTACAGTTTCAACACCATCGAATTCGCAATGATGCTCCTCTCCTTTCAATGCACATATCATCTCCTCCACCAAGTCATCGATATAGAGGAGTTCCATATCAACAGTTGAGTCATTGACAGTGATAGGAAGGTCATTGGCTATGTTATGACAGAAGGTGGCTACAACTGAATTGTAATTTGGACGACACCACTTACCATAAAGATTTGGGAAACGATAAACAAGTACTTTTGCACCAGTTTCCTCTCCATACTGAAACATGAGTTCCTCTCCTGCCTTCTTGCTCTTGCCGTATTCGCTGGTACCGAAGCGACCTGCGAGGGTGGCCTGGATGGACGAGCTAATCATCACAGGGCAGTTATTCTTGTACTTCTTGAGGGTATTGAGGAGAATGGAGGCGAAGCCAAAGTTGCCTTCCATAAACTCCTTGGGGTCTTGCGGACGGTTGACACCTGCGAGGTTGAAAACGAAATCACATTCTTTGCACCACTTGTCAAATTGCTCTGGTGTAGAGTAAAGATCATATTCGAAAACTTCGTCTATAACCAAGTCGCCACAGCACTTTGCTTTACCAAACTTGATATTGTTGAGTTGAGCACAAAGGTTCTTACCCACGAACCCTTTGGCACCTGTTACTAGTACTTTCATATATCGAGGATTTAGAATTTACGCCAAACCATTTTATTTATGACACCTACATACGACTGGATGATCTTGACCACCTTAGTTGAGACATTCTCATCAATGTAGTCAGGCACTGGTGTGCCATAGTCACCGTTCTTGACGAGATCAACAGCGGTATCTACACTCTGGAGGAGACCATTGGTATCGATACCACCGAGGATGAAACCTGCCTTGTCGATGGATTCTGGACGCTCAGTAGAGGTACGGATGCAGACTGCGGGGAATGGACGACCTACGCTGGTGAAGAAACTGCTTTCCTCAGGAAGTGTACCAGAGTCTGATACCACAGCAAATGCATTCATTTGAAGACAGTTATAGTCATGAAAGCCAAGTGGTTGCAGTACCTGTATGCGTGAATCTAGTTGGAACGCTGAGGCTGCGAAACGATTGCGGCTACGTGGATGACAACTATAGATGATTGGCATATCGTACTTCTTTGCCATAGCATTGATAGCATTGAAGAGACTGAAAAAGTTCTTTTCTGTGTCGATATTTTCCTCTCGGTGGGCAGAAAGAAGAATGTATTTTCCTTTTTCCAAACCAAGACGCTGGTGAATATCACTTGCCTCAATCTCCGAGAGATTTTCATGAAGCACCTCTGCCATTGGTGAACCTGTGACATATGTACGTTCAAGTGGAAGTCCACATTCTGCAAGGTATCTGCGCGCATACTCTGAGTACGCAAGATTAACGTCAGAAATAATATCGACAATACGACGATTTGTCTCCTCTGGAAGACATTCATCCTTACAACGGTTTCCTGCTTCCATATGAAAAATGGGAATATGAAGACGCTTTGCACCGATGACACTAAGACATGAGTTAGTGTCACCGAGAACAAGGACTGCATCAGGCTTTGTGGCTACCATAAGTTTATAACTTGCGTTAATGATATTGCCACAAGTAGCACCAAGATCATCACCCACAGCATCCATGTAAACCTCAGGATCCTTCAATTTAAGATCCTTGAAGAATACACCATTCAGGTTATAGTCATAGTTCTGACCTGTGTGAGCGAGAATAACATCGAAATACTGGCGTGTCTTGTTGATGACGGCTGCCAAGCGGATAATCTCTGGACGAGTACCTACAATAATCAACAACTTGAGTTTACCATTATTCTGGAAACTGACATTTGAATAGTCTGTTCTGAGTTCCATAAATGTATGATATATTTTATGTTTCTATTATTCCAAGTAGCTAACTGATTCGATTACAAGAATCAAGCCTGTTGTCTACAATTCATCCTTAGTTAATCTTTAGTTCCGTAGTATTTTGCATACCACTCAGCAAATGCCCTCAAGCCATCACGAAGTGGTGTAGAAGGTCTAAAACCAAAGTCTTGTTCAAGTGATGAGGTATCTGCAAAAGTCTCAGGAACATCGCCTGGCTGCATCGGCACGAGTTCCTTGTGAGCCTCAAAGTCGTAATCTTGTGGAAGTACTCCGGCAACAATGAGCTCCTCCTGAAGGATGGTGACAAAATTCAGTAAATGCTCAGGCGAGTTGTTACCGATGTTATATATCTTGTAAGGGGGAATAGGCAAGCCGTCCTCACCGTTCAGCTTTTCAGGAGCATGTTGCATTATTCGAACAACACCCTCGATGATGTCGTCAATATAGGTAAAGTCACGCTTACTATTGCCATAGTTAAAAATTTGGATAGTCCTACCCTCACACAATTTATTGGTGAAGCCGAAGTATGCCATATCAGGACGGCCAGCAGGGCCATAAACAGTAAAGAAGCGAAGACCTGTTGATGGGATATTATATAGCTTACTGTAAGCATGTGCCATCAGCTCATTACTCTTCTTGGTCGCAGCATAGAGGCTGACAGGATTATCAACTTTATCGTCGGTTGAATATGGAACCTTCTTATTAGAACCATATACCGAACTTGAAGAAGCATATACTAAATGTTCTACTTCATGATGACGGCAAGCCTCAAGGAGATTGTAAAATCCAATTAGATTGCTCTCAATATAAGCGTCTGGATTGGTAATGCTATAGCGTACACCTGCCTGTGCCGCAAGATTCACGACAACAGCAATTTTGTTTTCAGTGAAGATTTTCTCAACAGATGCTTTATCGGCAATAGATGCATGGACAAATGTCCAATCACGATCAAGCGCCTCAATTTCTTTAAGACGCTCATATTTGATATTTACATCGTAATAATCAGTAATGGAATCAATAGCGATTACCTTGATGTCTTTTATGTCATGAAACAGACGTTTCACGAGGTTACTTCCGATGAAACCTGCTGCACCTGTCACGAGAATAGTCTTCCCCTCAAGATGAACATTATATTGTACCATATCTTTATCTCGCTTAAAATATCACGTGTATAAATCTTTGCATGCACATCATTAAAACAAGCATTATAACAATTTGCAGTCATTACCTTAGGCTTATGCTTGAACTCGTTAAAATCGTTGACTACTAGGCTACAGAAAAATGAAGTTTCATTCTCAAATGTTGGTTTATAAATAATCATCCCTGTACCTTTAGCCTTGATATGTTTCATAATACCTTGAATCGTGCCTTAGCGGAAATTGTCTGAATTTGATTTCATGGTCAAAAATACACTCCAATCACACACTCATACTCTTTTGATGCGTCACACAGCATTTTCATTGTAATAACCAGCCTTATGGCGAACACCATGTTCTGTGGAACGTTTGCATAGTTGGCAAGGAAGTGCTGATGTCCTTTGACAAACAGTATCCGCCATAACTAAAATAGATTGTTGTAGTGTAAACCAATACAAGGATCTCGACCAATACCCTTGATGATGGCAGTAAAATCTGAACCCTTAACCTCTACACAAGTATAAAGTTCGTTGAAGTAGCTGACACTAAAAGCTAGGTAGATGCTAGCAAAGAGTTTAACTAACTCTGTTTCTTTGAGCTCCACATAAAATGTATCAATATTTTCCTTGATGCACCTTCTTGAAGGAGTTTAGTAAAAATTTTAGTAGACTCTTTCATGTCGTTGCCCTAAATTTTGCAGATAGTTTCATTTCGATCCTCCCATTCTGCCCCATCATCTTTGGATATGTATTCATCCCACTCGCTTTGATTATCCAAGGAAAACCGCTCTACATCTTGACTGTCGTAAATAACTTTTATCTTTTTTACAGCAAAACGAAGAGACTGGTCCCTTACTCCCAATTGACTACTAAAAACCCACTTTACCCTATCTTATAATACATAAATCCCTGCCGTTCTATCTCTTCCCGATCATATATATTCCGACCGTCTATCACCACATGATTAACCATTGACTTGTTCAACACGCCCCAGCTCGGCATCCTAAATTCTTTCCACTCCGTAACAAGCATCAAAGCGTCAGCATCAACTGTCGCATCATACATATCTTTACAATAAATAACCTTATCACCTATACGTCTTTTACACTCATCCATGGCAATCGGGTCATAAACTTTTACCGTTACACCTTCTTTAAGTAACAAATCAATCAAAATCAACGAGGGGGCTTCCCTCATATCGTCTGTCTCCGGCTTGAAAGATAATCCCCAAATTGCCACGGTTCGACCTTTCACTTTTTTGTTAAAATGCTTCAAAAACTTGTCAAAAAGTACAGTTTTCTGTCTCTCGTTCACCTCTTCCACTGATTTCAAGACCCGCATTTCATAACCATTCTGTTCGGCAGTCTTGATCAACGCTTTCACATCTTTCGGGAAACAACTTCCACCATAACCACAACCTGGATACAAAAACTTTGTACCGATACGAGAATCGCTACCGATCCCTTTACGAACCATATTCACGTTAGCACCCACCAGTTCGCACAAATTAGCAATATCATTCATGAAGCTAATCCGTGTTGCTAACATTGAGTTCGCAGCATACTTGATCATCTCCGCACTTGGAATATCTGTAAAGATCATCCGATCATTTGTTAACATGAAAGGACGATAAAGACGAGTCATTATCTCCTTAGCTCGATCACTATCCACACCAACGACAACTCTATCAGGACGCATAAAATCCTCAATAGCAGCACCTTCTTTCAAAAATTCAGGATTTGAAGCTACGTTGAACTCTATATTTACACCTCGCCTATCCAGTTCCCCTTGAATTACATTCTTTACTTTTATTGCCGTACCTACCGGAACCGTACTTTTCGTTACCACGACAAGATATTTGTTTATATAACGTCCTACAGTCCGAGCTACTTCCAATACGTATTTCAAATCCGCTGAACCATCTTCATCAGGAGGAGTACCCACTGCACTAAAAACGACCTCTACATCGTCCAAAACTTCTCGTAAATCAGTCGTGAAATACAATCTCCCTGCCGCCATATTTCTACGAACCAATTCTTCCAATCCCGGTTCATAAATCGGAATAATTCCCTTCTGTAAATTTTGTACTTTATTTTTATCGACATCAACACAGGTCACATCCACACCCATCTCTGAAAAGCAAGTTCCAGACACCAGTCCGACATAGCCAGTTCCCACAATAGCTATTTTCATAATATATAATTTTATAGATTTAAAAAATATCTTCTTATCGCCTCCACATGCCTCATCCCATGTACATCCCCCGCATAATAATCGATCATCCCCGCATCATGTAACCTTTCCGCACCCCGTTGAGCCTCCTTCCCATAATACACTGCGAACGACAGAATATTCACCTGTAACCGACAATTCTTGTTCTTCAACTCCTCCCCGTGTCGAACGATATCATCCGCCCAGAAAACGTACCGCTCCGGATGAGCCAACACCACCTCGTATCCCCTAGTCTGTAATTCGAACACCACTTGATCAAAAAAAGGCGAGGGAGATAAAAAGTTATGTTCCACCAGTACCCGTTTCTCGCCCCCGGACAGAATCTCTCCCCGTTCGATCAAACTCAACATATATTCCCCGACACGATACTCGGCTCCCAAATCCAATTCTATCCCTATTCCCTCCTTTTGCAAACCAGCTCGAAGATCTTCCAACAAGGGATAAAGATTTTCCCGTCCATTCATCAAGGCAGGAAAATAAACGTGGGAGGTGCATGTCACTCGCTTCACGCCCAAACTAGATAAGCCTTTCAACACCATGAGTGCCTCCCCATAAGTCCTAACCCCGTCATCTACTCCGGGCAGAACATGCGAATGAATATCATGGGTATAATCAAAACGCACCTTCTCCCGTTTTCGAAACCACCACATGACTATAACTTACCCTCTTATCTATTTTGCTTGTTGTAATAATTACCATAACCGTACTTGTAATAGTGTATTCTCCTAGACACACCGTTAACCAGCACCCCGCAATTCGTCACGTGATGCTCGCTTTCCAGTACTCGCAAGGAAGATAACACCCCTCGCGGCAACACGTTCAAGCGAACGACACACAAACAAGCGTCCGCTTGCTTGACCAGCGTCAAGGCATCCGCTAGGATTCCCACCGGGGGAGTATCTAGGATAACGCAATCATATTCCCCCTTCATCTCCTCCAACAATGTCTTGAACCTATCACTTGAAAGCAAAGCTACTGGGTTCGGCGGGACATCTCCCCCAAACAACACGCTTAAATTTTCTCCTAGCGAATGTACCAGCCGTCTCCATTCCGGTTCCATTCCTGCCAGATAAGCCGACAAGCCACGGGAGTAATCCTTATGAAGATACGAGTGTAACTGCGGGTTTCGCAGATCACAACCAACCAATAACGTCTTTTTACCCGCCCTCGCATAAGCCTTCGCCAAGTGAGCAGCCACCAGCGTCTTCCCCTCTCCGGGTACCCCGGAAGTCACCAGTAACACGGGACAGGCTTTCTCACCCAGCATATAGTTCAGTTTCTCCCGGATCACTTGCATCGATTCCGACACGGAAAAATTTTCCCGTAACAGGGTAACCTCTTCTTGAGGTAGCTCAGGTATATCTCCCAGCACGGGGAACGGTAGTGCCCGTTTCACCTCGTCGATAGAACGAACTTTATCGTTCAGCATATCCAGCAAGAGGATAATCCCGACCGGGATGCCCACGCCCAGAAACAACCCCACGAGCATGATCAACGCCTTTTTAGGCTCTACAGGAGCATTACCTGCAGACGGATCCTCTATAATTTTAGCCGTCGCCACGTAGATCAATTTAGCGATCTCCGCCTCCTCCCGTTTTTGCATCAGGAAAAGGAAAAGGTTCTCCTTCAATTCCTGTTGCCGGGCAATATCTCGATACTGTTTCTCCTGCGTGGGAACGGAAGTTAACATCTCGTTCACCGATGCGTTCTCCTTCTCTACGCTCTTCAACTTGATCAACAGACCACTCTCTACGTTGGTAATTGTCTCTTGTATGTTCTTTTTTAATCCTTGCAACTGGGAGTTTAGCCCGATCACGATCGGGTTGCTCTCGCTGGCACTCTGCAGCAACTTACCCCGGCGCAACACCATCTCGTTGTAACGAGTGATCCCCGCATTCAAACCCTCGTCCGAGAGGCCCAAGTTTTCCGGCAACAGCGAGAACTCTTCCGCCCGTTTCTGCGTGATCGCCGCCCGGATGCTTCGCAACACGTCCAGCTCCGTTTGTAATTTCATCAACTCCGCCTCCGATTGTTTCTTGCGTTCCATCACGAAAGCGGCATCCGAGGTAATATCCGTTAATTTATTCGTCTTCTTGAAGTCTTCCGCCCGTCGTTCGATCGTTCCCAACTCTTGGTTGATCACGTCCAACCGCTCGTTGATGAACTCCACCGTCGCCTCTGACACGATCCTCTTGTTATCGATACCGTTCTGATTATACCGCTTGACAAGGGCGTTAATCACCGCAATTCCTCTCGCCGGTACGGCGTCTTTCAAGGAGACCAATACGGAGTTCGTGTTCTTTACCAAGATTTGCACGTTCAAGTTTTTTGAAAAAACATCTGTCGTTTTTCGAAAACTAGACAGGTCCACCCGGATTTTTTCCTTGGAAGTAACTTTCCTATTAGGCTCGATCGAGAGGTTATAGTCTCCCATAGGAACACTCTCCGAGTAGTGACCGCTCCACATTTTCTCCCCGTCAAGGTTCATCAATATCACGAGGTTCGCCGTGTCCAACAACACGTGAAAAGACGTGTCCCGGATCTCCCCGGGATTATCCACAAGAACTTTCACCGGCGAATCGTTATAAAGTTCTCGATCACGCAAGAAACCTTCACGGACGTAACGGACGTTCAAGTCCAGTTCCTCCACGACCTCCCGCATCAGGTTCTTCGACTGTAGCTCCACGATCTCGTTTTCCACAAACATATCCGCCGCCGCCAAGCCCAGCTCTTTCATCATCACGTTCGTTCCCAGTTCCCCCTTTTTCGAGTCGCTGATCATCACCTTACCCGTCACGTTGTAAATAGGCACGCGGCTCTGGCATATCAACAAAGCGATGACCAAACACAAAGGCACCGACACCGCAAACCAACGCCAACGGGTGATAAACTTTTCAACTAATACTTTTATATCTATACTTTCGGACTCACGTTCCCTGTTCAAGTTATTCTCTTCCATGTAATTCCGGTTCTAGGTTAACGAATTGCGATGGCAAGGATTGCCACCAACGTGGAAATACTCGATAAAACGTAAGGCAGAAATGCCCCGGCATTTCCTCCCACAATCCGAGCCTTATTGGGTTCGACATAGACCACGTCATTCTGTTGCAAGTAGAAAAAAGGCGAATGAATGATATTTTCCGATGTCAAATCCAGTTGGGCGAAAACTTTCTCGTCCCCGTCTTCTCGCATCACCAGCACGTTCTTACGCTTTGCATTAATTTGTAAATCTCCAGCCATTCCCAAAGCATAAACATTTTGGACCCATTTTAAAAACAAATTCTATTTCCAGGGACATTTCACTTTCACTATTCACCTTGTAACTCCCGGTAGCTTTCACTTCCCCCAACACGGTTACCTTGAAATTCAAGTACTGGATGGTCACGATCGGGTTCTTCAGGTAGTTACTCAACTCCTTCTTCAATTTAGCAGCCAGTTCCGTCCGGGATAAACCTTCCACTTTAATCTTCCCCAACACCGGGAAATCGATCGTCCCGTCCGTGTCCACCAGATACCCGTAAAGTTGATCGTTACCTGTTCTCGTGTTATTCTGTCCCAACCCGATCATCGGCGTGTTAAAAGGTAGCGCCGTCTCAATATCATCACAGGAAACCACGATTGATAATAGATCATCCACATGTATCACCGTGCGATACTGCAAGGCTGCTTTCACTCTAGAATTAATCTTCACATCTTGCAGGTACACCACGTCCTTCGGGGAAGCGCAAGCCCCCAACAAGCAAACCAGCATACCGATAAAAAACATTCTTCCAGTTCCCGTCATCACTTGTAAGTCTTTATTTTAGTTAATTATTTATTTTATCCAGTATTTCGAACCGGGAGTTCTTCGATTTAAACTCCGGCACCACCTGTTTCATCAACCGCACGGTATCCTCAATCCGTACCGCCAATGCCAATTCCGCAAGTTGATCATAAGCTCTCAACACCTCGTCCCGCTTATACTTCCGGACTCTTGCTACCCGAATTTTAGCATTCCCCGTCGGGATCGTGTTCTCTTCGTTACTTAAAACCTCCTCGTACAATTTCTCTCCCGGCC
>OGEE01000262.1_pt1 | contig 43739 bp, 38 predicted proteins | sample 1570571 | NCBI WGS metagenome assembly OGEE01 (sample SAMEA2582169, study PRJEB24529) | metagenome | biome: Human gut stool | place: China | collected 2011
TTTTCCCTTTATTAACCGGAAAACGGCTGATCTGGGCACCATTCAGTTCTACCGCCAGCCATGGCTCCATCGTGTCGTAATCAGCATTTACTTCCAGCCACAATTCACTGCCAGTATATAGAAATTCTATACCGCTGCCGGTCCAGAATAAATTGATCACATCTTTTCCCGTGGTCCGGCCCAATACCCGCACTTGCGGCAAATCCGCTATACTTATAATCTTTTTCTGCTGTTCCATTTTCCCATACCTTCTACTCTGTTTTCTGTTGCTTCGACATTTTCTGTTATGATCTTTCGATTGCCTGCTTTACTCTCTCCTGCCGTACTCTTCTGCGATCACATTCTCCGCAGGACGTCCGCATACCGCATAAGGGCTCAATCCTTCCAAATTTCCCGGCCAATCCCAGATGCCGAAGCCTTTCACCCAGTCACGTTTTCTGCAGGCTGTAAACATTGCCCGGTACCAGTCCGCCTGTTCCGCATCATCCTCTTCACCCTGCAGTTCCCAGTTATTCGGAACCTGCGCAGAACCATGAATATTCATGCAACCCGCTTCCGAAAACAAAAAGGGCTTCTGAAATTTTTTCACAACCTTTTCGATCCGGTCTAACTGGTTGTCCCAGTCGTCTATGGGATAATATCCGCTGGACGCAATCACATCCACGGCATCCCACCATGTAATATGATCTTCTCCATATTTGTCGCAATTATAACCGACAGGTCCGTCATATACCGTCCGTACTTCTGCGATAAGTTTTCTCCACTCTGTCTCCCGGTGCTCCGTCATGGTCATTTCACACCCCGCCAGGAACAATTCACAGCCTGTCCGCTGCGCAATCTGTGCATAATGTTTCTGAAAGGCAATGTGACTCTCGAACCAGTTGCCCCATTTGGGTTCGCAAGGTACATCATGGTCAAAAAAGCTGATTCGTGCCCGCCAGACACCATTGTCACAATTCACCGTCGGTTTCAAAGCAACTTTCAGTCCCAGGCTCTGTGCATATCGAATCATATCATACAGTTCCTCATCCGTACAGCTTTTCTCCCCATCATAACGGATTTCCTCACTGTAAGGTGTTTCCTGCATCCCCGATGGTGTGAATATCACCCAATTCGTATGGATCCTTCGTACCATTTCCTCCATACTTTTTCTGGATTCTTCCGAACCCAATACTCCTCTGTGCGGAAAAACCGCAAAATTCACAGCGCGAAATGCCTCCATACAATACCTTCCCTTCCAAGTATCCCATTTGTGTTTCATTTCCTGTATTGTATCATTTTTAATTTTATTTAGCTAGTAAAATTAGCTTTTATTTGCCTAAATTTATTTTCCTGCATTTCATTGTGTTCATTCACACGATATGCTACCATGAAACTATATACAGTGCTTTCAGAAAGGAGCTATCTGCCATGCATTTTGTACAGGCAAAGGGGATTCTGTCTCAGAATAACGGAATGAATATTTACCGCGGATGCTCTCACGGCTGCATCTATTGCGACAGTCGCAGTAAGTGCTACGGCTTTACACATGCTTTTGAAGATATCGAAGTGAAAGGAAATGCACCGGAGCTGTTGGAACAAGCGCTGCGCTCCAAGCGTCACAGGTGTATGATTGGTACCGGTGCTATGTGCGATCCTTATCTTCCGGCTGAAAAAGAGCTGCGATTGACCAGAAAATGTCTGGAGCTGATCGATCAATATGAATATGGTGTGACCGTGCTCACAAAAGCCAGCCTGGTGCTTCGGGATCTGGATCTTCTGCAATCTATTAATCAGAAAGCCAAGGCAGTGGTTCAGATGACGTTTACTACTTATTATGAGGATTTGTGCCGGACAATAGAGCCTAATGTCTCTACCACGAGAGAACGTTTTGAGGTGCTGATGAAATGTAAGGAATTGGGAATTCCCACCCTTGTGTGGATGACTCCCATTCTTCCTTTTATTAATGATACCCGGGAAAATATCGAGGGGCTTCTTGACTATTGCCTGCAGGCGGATGTGAAGGGAATCCTGCTGTTCGATGTAGGAGTCACGTTGCGGGAAGGAGATCGGGAATTTTTCTATCAGGCTCTGGATCGTGATTTTCCCGGCATTCGGCAAAAATATGTCCATACTTACGGAAATGCCTATGATATTCCCAGTCCTCACGCAAAAGAGCTTATGACACTGATTCAAAATACCTGCACAGCGAATGGCATGCTGTGTTCCCCGAAGGAATGCTTTACTTACCTGCATGAATTCCCCGAGAGATACGTGCAGCAGACATTGTTTTAGGTTCCAATGGCGATAATTTCTACAAAAAAGTTTATATAGACAACACAGTAAAATCGGGAGCTTTTGCTCCCGACATCTTGATAACGCAAAAACGAATATTTACATTCAGAATAGAACTACACTCAGAAAATTGGTAGCTATAGCTTCAGCGCCCAGAACAAAAACGGCATTGTGATCACGGAAAGCAATGTGGTCAAAGCCACGCCCCTGGATGTCAACCGATAATCGCCATTGTACTGCTGTGCCAACATTACTGTCATGCTGCCTACCGGTGTTGCCATCATTACCAGACAAACGCCTCGGAATATCGGATCCTTGATAAAAAAGCACAGTCCCCACAGAAGCAATGCCGGCAATAGTACCAGTTTTACTACAGAGAAAACGAGTAGGCGCACATCTGTAAACAAATCTCTTAACCGGGTCTGCGCCAAAGAGTCACCAATGACCAACATGCTTAACGGACCTGTGATGGCACCAGTGAAAGTTGCTGTATCTTCAAGGATCAATGGGACCGGAAGATTGGTGATATACAGAACTATCGCAATAATGCAAGAGCCTACGCCTATATTCACGAGTTGTTTCCAATTTATATTTTTCTGACAACCACCAATCTGCATTTTGTGGATGCCATAAGTATAGATCAAGACATTATATAACAAGTTGAAGATTACAGCGTGAATTATTGCATTGCTGCCATACATGACATCCAGCAAGGGATAACCCATAAATCCAATATTGGAAAAAAGCATCATGACCTGATAAGCGCCGTAGTCCTCTCTGTCTGCATGAAGCAATCTGGGCAATAGTTCCGCGACAGCAAACATAATTGCAAAATAGATCAGCGCAACACCCAGAGTAAACAACAATTTTCCTTTATTCTCCAGTCTCTCAGGATTCATACCAGAGGCAATAATCAGCGCAGGATTTCCAATATTGATTACTATACTTGAAATTGTTTTGCCTGTAGTATCTTTAAACACACCGATTTTCCGACAGATATATCCGATGAGCATAATCAAGAAAAACATTATCATTTTTTGGAGTAAAAGCATACAACACCTTCATATAGTAAATATATAAGCTCGCAAATTATACGTTCTTACAAATGCATCTCTAACCGCTGCCAACATTACTTTGCAGAGTCGCCCATTATAACACAGGAAGGAGAGGGAATTACAATTTCCTGTCCGCTCCACTTTAAAATCCCTTTATTTTCATCAAAGAAAAAGGTCTGTACCACATCTGTATGCTGAATACCCACTATCAGCATAGAGCCATCTGGTACAAAACAAAACTCCCGGCAGAAATCACCTGCCAACATTGTATGTCCTTTCAACATCAACAAACCGGTTTCCTTATCTACCTCATAGACAACAATTGAATTGTGCCCTCTGTTCCCAGCCAAAAGATATCTACCGGATGGATGCATCTGTAGTGCCGAAGTATAGTTCTCCCGGTCATAACCATCCTCACGTCTCGTCGATATTACCTGGACATTCCGTAACATATCTTTGCAATCCGGCTGATACTCAAACACAAAAATTTGACAGCTCAATTCAGATACCATATATAGATATTTTCCATCCGGACTGAAACGGAGTTGTCTGGGTCCACTGTCTTCCGGTGCTTTCCACTCGAAAACTTTTTGATACGTTTTTGCATCATAAAGATATATATAATCAAGACCACAATCCGCAACCGCAATATATTTTCCATCCGGTGTAGGCATGGATGCATGAATATGAGACATCCTTCCATTTGGTTCCTGGTGATGCTCTACTCGTCTTTCCTCCCCAATGCTTCCATCCTGATTAATGCCGTACACCACCAACAATCCATTACGAAAAACAGATACTAAAAGACTATCTTTTTCCTCATCCGCTATAACATGACATGGCCAGCCACCATAAGCATATCTGCTATTTAAAAATGAAAGTTTATTATCCTCTATGCGATAAGCAGCAACACCTCCACCCGGTACACCTTTATATTCCAGTGATTCCATAACCGCATACAGACATTTTCTCTTTTCCGAAACATATAAATATGCAGAATCGTCAGCCTCTACTGTTGAAGCTTCCCTCATTTCCCCATTTTGAGTATTTATCTCCAATGTGTAAATACCTTTCGATCCTCTCAAGGAGTTCGTTCCTACGTAACACTTCATCCATTTCTCCATATCTTTACCTTTCAGTTTCGTCATTGTACTCTCCGTTGTAAATTTGATAAGCTCTTGGCATTCTTTTTTCCCATAAACGTTTTCCCTCACATAGATCAAAAAGCTCCAGTCTTCCGGTTGATTCCGCAAATTCTTCATCAGCAATCAGCAAACAATCTAGCTGTTTCAGATACAGAAAGCTCCTGGGCCATCCCAGTGTTTGCAAAATTCTCCCTTCCCGGATCATTCCGTTTTGCTCAACGACCAATTCCCGGATCAGATTAGCTCCCCGTACTCCTACGAACAATCTTCCTTTTGTCCAATCTGGACACAAAATTGAAGAAAGACTTTTTCGTGCTCCGGCAGGGAGCAAACTGACACGCTGCTTTTCTTTCAAACCTCCGTCTGAATTTTTCTCCAACACGATCAATTCATTCGATAATTCTGTAACGAGGTATACGATTTTTCCTAATGGATGTATCTCCAGAAATCTTGGACCTGATCCCCGGGGCTGTTGCTCTATTCTCCAGTTGTCCCGGTTTCCCCAAAGTTGGCTCTCACTACTATGATATACTGCATCCGCGCCCAGATCGGCAATCCAGCACTCCTCCTGCATCCACTTTACAAAATGCGGATGAGACGCTTCCTGCCTGCTAACTACCGGACCATTTCCTTTGAAAATCACCCTTCCAGATTCTTTGCCGATGCGCCCCTCCGCTACGTCCACTGATACAACCATTTGTTCTCCATACACAGCAATCAAAAGAGCCTTTCCCTGCTCCCAAAAGCTCATATGGCTGATCCCTCTCCAAGGGAAACAGCTTTTCTCCAAAAAAAACAGTTCTCCTGTAAGTTGCTTCAAATAAAACGACTGAATATAACTTCCCCCTGATTCTTCCTGTCCTACCGCATACAGTATTCCGTTGGGCGCAATACACGCCCATTCCAGATTTTTCAGTGGTGCAGCCAAAGTTTCCCTGCTGTCATTTCTCCCCAGGTCAATACGATATATCCCATCTGTCGATGTGTTTCCAAATGTATTGCAAAAATAGAATGTCATTTAAGTCAGCTCTCTCCATTATGAAAACAAAAACTCTACTTCCTCTTGCGTTAATCTCTTTTCTGATGCACGAAGGCTCTCTTCCAGTTCCTTAACCCTGCAAGGTCCTACGATCGGAATAACCTGAAAAGGCTGCGCATAAAGATATGCTAATGTTATTTCCAATGGAGTGGCATTCGTGAGCTTGCATAGTTCGTCTACTCTCTCCGCTCTTTTTAAGGATTCCGCATTATAAAACATATCTCTGGGGAAAGCAAATTTATCGTCCTTGAGAAATCCCTCTTCCTTATGTAATACAAAAAATCCTGCTGCCTGAGAAGTATATGCAGTTACCGGTTTACCGGTTTTTTGGTGATATTCATATATGTTCTCTGTCATATGGGTCTGTACAGCTGCCTCCACTGCCTCGTCATTCGGTTTTGCCAAATTAAACATAATTTCATGCCCAACAAAGGATTTCAAATTATGCTCTTTCGCGTAAGCATCTGCAGCCCACATTCTTTCTGCCGACCAGTTCGAACAAGCAAAATATCTCACCTTTCCTTCTCTGACAAAGCTGTTCAAAGTTTCAATAATTTCACCAACCTCACGCTTCGGATCATCTGCATGTAAATAGTATAAATCTATATAATCAGTCTGTAAGCTTTTCAAACTGCTCTCCAGATCCTCTCGTATCTCTTCCGGCGCCAGCCTTTTTATGCTCGGTGTTTCAAGTGCATGGCAGGCTCCTTTGGTCGCAACTACCAGCTTGCTTCTCAATCTATGCTGTTTCATCCATCTTCCAATCAATAATTCAGATAGTGGAAGATTTCCTGGATTCCACCTTCCATACACATTCGCTGTATCAATAAATGTACCCCCATTTCCTACAAAACAATCGAGGATATCGAATGATGCCTGGTCGGAAATACGGCTCCCGAGCACTCCACCTCCCAACGCTATATCTGACACTCGCAAATTTGTTCCTTTATAATTTACAATATTCATCCTTCGCTCTCCTTTTAAAACACTTCTCAGCCTTTCACTGCTCCAACTGTCATACCTCTTGCAAAATAGGACTGGAAAAACGGAAATATCATCATAAGAGGTAAAATACCGATTACTGCAATTGCCATACGAACCGTGATGGTAGGCATTTTACCCAAGGCATTGGCAGCCTCTGCGCTTCCTGCCATACTTTGTGTCATAAACTGAATATCCAGCAAAATTCTATTCAAATAATTTTGCAGACTGAATAATTTTGTATTCGTAAGATAAAGGAGACCATTATACCAGTCATTCCAATAACCAATACCAATCAAGAATCCTACCGTAGCCGGGATGGGTTTCGAAATCTGCATAATAATACTAAAGAAAATTCGGAACTCCTTAGCGCCATCTACCATAGCTGATTCGATCAATTCCTTAGGCGTATTGTTATTAAAGTATGTTCTCACCAGCAGAACATTGAAACCATTTACCAAAATATTATTTGGCAAAAGTAATGCAAATATAGTATTTTTGACATGTAACGTATTTACATATAATAAATAGGTGGGAACCATACCTCCGTTAAAAAGCAATGTAAAAAACACGAGAAAATTGATTATCTTTCTTCCGGGTAATTCATTACGCGAAAGTGTATATCCCAGCATGGCTGTAAGCATCAATCCGGAAATCGTACCTATAAATGTAGTTAGTATTGAAATCCCGTATGCACGGAATATTGTCTGCCCCTGCGTTGCCATATAGCGATATGCTCCCAGACTCCACTCTTTGGGCCAAAAGGAATAACCATTTCGGAACACACTATCATTATCCGACAGAGAAGACGTTACCAGCAACAACGTAGGAAGAGTACAGAAAAGCACGAAACAAATTAAAACTATATGTGCTACTAATGCTGATTTGTTTACTTTCATTCGTTTCATCTCACACCTCCTAAAACAGAGAATCTTCCGGGCTGATCTTCCGAAGTAACAAATTTGTAATTAAAACAATTAAAAAGCCGACTACTGACTGATATACTCCTGCTGCTGCAGACATACCCACGTCTCCTGTCTGTATCAATGTGCGGTACACATAGGTATCTATTGTATTTGTAGTACTGTATATTGCTCCTGAGTTCTGCGTAACCTGATAAAATAAACCAAAATCAGAATAAAAAATCTTTCCTACCGCCAATAATATCATCATTATAATAACCGGTTTCAACAATACCAGTGTGATATACCGTACCTGTTGAAGCTTTGATGCCCCATCCAGTTGAGCCGCTTCATAGTAAGACTTATCAATAGAAATAACATTGGCATAATAAATAGTTGCCTGAAATCCAAATGACTTCCATGTATTTACGATCGGTAATATTATAGGCCAGTACTTTGACTCATTGTACCAGGATATCGTGCTTTTTCCCAAGGGCTCCAGGATCCCTTTATTAATAAAGCCTACATCCGTACTTAAGAAAGCAAATACCAGATAACTGATAATGACGATAGAAAACAAATATGGCAAAAGAATCACTGTCTGATATACTTTTAAAGCCTTTTTGCTTGTCACTTCGCTCAAAAGAATTGCTACTAAAATACCTAAAAATGTATTAATTATAATAAATGCCACATTGTACAATATTGTGTTTCTGGTAATAATAAAAGCAACTGAGTTTTTAAATAAAAACAAAAAATTTCTAAAGCCTGCCCAATCACTTCCATAAATTCCTTTGCTGTAGTCGAAATCTTTAAAAGCTACCACCATACCCGTTAGTGGTAAATAATTGTTAATAAACAAATAAACCAATGCCGGCAAAGCCATAATGTATAGTGGCAAAAGCTTTTTTATTTTTTTTAATCTTTTATACATACCAGGCTCCTTTGAATAGAAAGGTCAGTTGTGTTATACCTCTGACCTTTCCGAGAAACTTTACTTATTTTGTTGCCGCCCACTCGTCTAACTGCCGCTGCTTTTCTGCAATAACAGTATCAATCCCTGCATCCTTCAGTGCCTGTCGGAATTTCGGTAAATTTTCATCAGGATCGATTACTCCATTCTCCAGAGGCAGACGATACTCATCCATTACTGCCTGTACAGCCGCCGCTTCTGCCTTCACAGGAGTGGTGTCAAACACAAATCCCAGCGCTTTAGATTTGATTGCATTATCATTAAATTCCTCATATTTTTCATTTAAATCTTCGGGATCCGTATTCCAAATATAACTCAGATAACGATTTCCAAAAGCGTAAGTTGCACTCAGAGTATAGCCGGATGTTTCTCCAGTTACACCGTCCGGATAAGTAATCCACTTTTCGCTTCCTTTTACATGCTGATAGTGTGTACCTTCAATACCCCATACCAACGCATTATATACTTCTGCATCACTATAAAGCAGATTGACAAACTCCAACACTTTTTCAGGATTCTTACAGCTGACAGGGATCGACTGAATAACAGCTCCAACCGTTTGTGTATTTCCAAAAGCCGGATTTACAATTGCTGTACTGCATGGAATACCTGTCATATTGGTGCTGTCTGTAGGCACACCCGGATGAATCAGGGACATTGTGGATGCCACTTTTCCTGTTTTGAAATAAGCTACTCCTGTATCAGGATTCGTTGAAGCATCTGGAAGAATATAGCCCTTCTCATTCCACTCTCTGGCTTTCCTCACACACTCCTCGTAATATTCTGTATCAAAGAGATTTTGCACGGTCAGATCGCCCTGTCCCCAATCCATCAGGACTCCCATGGTATCACCCAGCCCATCATATGTTTTAAAAAGGCTTTCCAGAATGCTGGTTCCCTGGCTTTGCGGCTGCGTTACATACTTGTCCGGTTCTCCCTCTTTAATTCTGGCAAAAAGGTCATCTAATTGTTCTACTGTTAATCCTGCATCAGCATCAATTCCATATTTCTCGATAATATCATTGCGAAGAATCAGTCCGTATGCACTTGCCATATCACGTATGGTCGGAAATCCATATATTTTTCCGTCAACTGTGGTAGCTTCCATATAGTCGCCGATTACTTCCATTGCATCCGGTGCATATTTACGAACCGTTTCTTCATCCAGCCCAAGCAGTTTATTGGAAGTGACATCACTACTGAATGTAGTTCTGGCTGATGCATTTACCAGATCCAGCTTTTCGCCACTGGTAATCATCAGATTAACCTCCTGCTGATAGTTTGCTCCTGTCATAGGCAAAAGCTTAACCTTGGCACCAATCTTGTCATAAACAATGTTGCTTAGATTCTCCTCTACCAAATCCCAATCTGCCTGCTGTACCCATACATCAAATGCATAAACAATGGTATATGGTTCCTCTCCTTCCTGCACAGTGTCATTCGTTTCACTTTTGTCTGTCTGACCTACGCTCTGATTACCGCTTTCATTTCCACATGCGGAAAGCACTGTACATGCTGCCAACAATAAGGCAAATACTTTACTTACAATTTTCTTTTTCATATCATTTTCTCCTTCCTTTTATGTATGTTTTGTATCTTTTGTAATTAAACTATATCTCTTATAATTATTTCTTTCTCCCTGAATTTCGACCTTCACTTATGAATTTTATACGCTTTTTGTTTTATCGAAATCCAGCTCATGAAATGGATCTTTGTCCTCTCCATCATAATCCGTCAGCTTACTCGCGATCCTTTTCAGATAACTATTTGTGTTTGCAAGAGATCCGCTAATAATATCCTCTTCTGTTATTTTGGCAATTAAAATTTCTCTGGCGGAAGCCATCACCTCTTTCATATTGGATAGATAACTTCCACGTTCCCGATCATATGTTACATAGATAAATCCATCATCTGCTTCCTTTGCATCCGGATAAGAAACTTCTCTCTCGTCTAATAGTAATTTATAAGGGAACGTTTTTCCTTCATCCTCTGACAGCATTGCCGTAAGATTATTTCTTCCACTAAACTTAAAATGATTGATCAGCAGGATTCTACCTGAACGCAATCTTGTAATATGGAATCTCGAACAGGGACCACCATAGCCAGTGTCAAAATCTTTACTCCAGCTTCTTCCTCCATCATAAGAATTCGATGCGCCAATCCCATACTTTGTCCTAACAAACATTCTTAGGCTTCCATCCTTCATCTCCAAGATCATATGTTCATCATAATGCCGGTCTTTCACGTCTGCAAAGCCAAGCTTCTGAAAGGTTTTCCCGCAATCATTGGTAGCATAAACAAAGGAGCCTTTTTCCGTAATTTTAGTATCATATTCTTCTGATAATACTCTTATACCATCATTCCATACAGCAATCGGGAACAACCATTCACCAGATTTCACCACTATAGGTTTATTCATCATTACATTATGGCCTACCAGAAATTCTTCTCCCCAAACCAGCTCCTCTGCATCAGGATCTCGGCAAACAGATGCATATAAACCATCGTCCGGACACTTTGCCCATGTCAGCCAAAGTTCTCCCAATGAATCTATCCAAAGGCATGGGTCATAGCATCTTCCATTATCTTCTTTTACAATAACAATCGGTTCCGAGAAATGATTCCCTCCGTCATCCGACTTAATTACGATCACATAATTTCCTATTTCTTCCTTGACTCCACCTGAATAGAAAGTAAGGAAAATCCTTCCTCGTTTTGTCACCTCAATGCTTGGGATTCCTTGCCATAGGCGTTTTGAAGCCCTGTATTTTTGTAATTCCTTTGTTTCCGTATACAACATAATCGTTTCCTCCAACAGACTTATATCCATGTTTTCTGCATCTTCTTTAAAAATACAGGAGCTGTTATATCAACGGAACAACGGACAATGCAGCCCCTCTTTTTTCATTTTCTAAATATACAGTATATATAATATATAATTTATGATCTGCTTCATAGGCGCATGGGTAACACCACGCTTTTCCATAACCTAATCTGTCGGAAAAGCCATTTTGTAGTATAATGCCTGTCTCAAAGGTACTTTCTTTGGGTTTGGAGAATGCGAGTACAAGTTTTTCTCTTCCCGGATACCAATTTCCTATTATATAATTTCTACCATCAGAAAGCGTGCCCGCATATATTTTTGAATCTGAAAAAGGAATATCATAGGAAAAGGCATCCGACCATGTCTCGCCATAATCCTGTGATAAATATACAAGCGGAACTTTTCGCTCGTCATCTCTCGAAAACATGGCAATTTTATTATCTTCTATGATTGCGGTAATTTCCGGATGTACCAGCTTAGAACCATCAGGTAAGTCTCCATTTTCCTGAATATATACTAATCTCCAATCATCATCTATTTTCCCGGAATCCGAAATAAGTACCGCCGGAGTATTCGGGAAGCCATCTAGTTCAGCAATACGTCCCGGCAAAAGCAATTTCCCATTTGCCATCTTATACACATTCGTATTTAGCTTAAAAGGAATCGGTTTGGACCATAAAAATTCAAAACAGTCCTTTTCCTCTTGAAATACATAAAGATCAAGAGCATGAATATGATCTGCTGATACCATTTCATTAATAAGCATATATAGTTTATCTTCGCAAATACCGTACACTGGTGGGCAGAACAAAATTTTGCCGGTTTGATCCTCCGCTATCGTTTCAATATCACTCCATGTCTTTCCACCGTCTTTTGACCTTTTTTGTCTGATTGGAGTAGGTCCGATCAGTTCTTTTTCCTCGCAATTATACCAGGCAGCAAATAGCGTTCCATGATATTCTATAATAGCTGCTTCATGCAAAAAAGCATATTTATCATCCGGGCCGGCGACTTCATATATCTCTGTTTCACTGTTATCCTTTAAGCTTATTTCTTTTTCAGCCATATTCAGATGTCCTAACATATTATATAGTTGTTTATCTTCCTTTGAAAAAAAATCAAACATTTTGTTCCTCCCTTTCCATATCATTCTTTTCATTTAGGATCAACTATAGTATAATCTGCTATTATGTTCTGACTCTACTTGAAACTCGACCTTCACTTATGATTTTTATACAAAAAGACCTGATCCTCAAAGATCAGGTCTTTCCATCCCACCGTTTTTTCGATATTCATTTGGTGAAATTCCTACTTCTCTTTTAAACATTGCAGAAAAATTAGACATATTTTCATAGCCGCACCGGGATGCAATCTCACATACGGAAATCTTTGGGTTTAACAGCAATCCTTTTGCCATATTTACCTGTTCCCTTAAAATATAGCGATTTACCGAACATCCCATTTCCTTTTTAAATCGTCTATCCAGGTAATCCGGATTTAAATACAGTGCTGAAGCAACTTTTATCCTATTCAGTTCCTCATCGAGATGGGTCTGTATATAATAAATCGTTTGTTCCCTGATCCCACTTAAGTTCGATACATCCTGCATGATCCTGGAAACAGCTCCCATAGTTTCCTCAATCCATGCATCCATTTCCTCCAGTGAACCAATTGCTGTTACTCTGTTACATCCATTTTCTCTATCATATAAAAATTGATGTGCCTGAATTCCATTTTCCTGAAGTGTCGAATAGAACAACTGTTCCAAATCATACTGAAGCATTTGAAGTGCTCTCCTATTTAACTTTGCCTCATTGTCTTTTCCCCAAAGCCATTTTCGGATTATATCTTGAAGTTCCACAGTCTTGCCATTATCAATATATGCTTTCCATAGCGTCATATCAGGCATACCAATTGCTTCACTGTTTTTAGGCATATTTATAATATCCAAAATCTGTCTTCTACTGCAAACATTATTCCATGCAAACTGTCGAAGCTTATCTACCATGGACTGTACTTCTCTCCCTGTACACACTTCTCCTATGCATATTCCAATTTTTTCGTATAATCTTTCTGTCTTAAATTGCTGTAATATCGCATCTTTTAATATTATGCCATTTCTTTCAGTGCCAGAACTCAGCCACTCGTCTGAAATAAAAACCAGGCCTGCAAATTCTTTTTGAGACAATACCGGAAGCAGAAAGTCACCAGCCACTGTTCCCAAGTCCTCTTTTACCTTCTTCCTGGTCTGCTTTATGTCTTCTTCTGCTTTGTCATTTGCATATTGATAAAATAAAATTGGGATCAGCCTTCTATCTTGCTCCTCTTTCCATTGCTTCTCCTCATATTCTTCACACTCCCTGTTCGGATCATCACGTAGTCCTCTGAGCATTTCCTCCCAATATTTTTCTTTCCATACTGGTTTTAACTGGTTCCATACAATTCCTTCTTCCTGTAACTGCGCCTGATGACGCTCTCTTTCAATCTTAGTGACAAGATTTTTCATCACCTTAATAATATCATCTTCCATGACCGGTTTAAGCAGATAATCATAACATCCGTATCGCAAGGCAGTTCTGACATAAATAAACTCCGCATGGCTTGTCAACATGACGATTTCTAAATCCGGAAAATTTTCCTTTGCCTTTTTTGATAATTCCAATCCATCTGTCTGAGGCATTTCAATATCGCAGATCATAATATCAATTTTTTTCTCATTTAAAATTCGAACAGCGCTAACTGCATTTGTAGCAGAATAAATCTCCGTAATACCCAGCATCCCCCAGTCCGTTACTGTAACTACTTCTTCTACCACCAGATATTCATCATCTACAATAAGTAAGTTCATAGCTGATCTCCATTCCAACATCTTTTTCTAGTTATCTTATAGTTTCCCTTTTGTTCATTTTGGTACATTTATGACAACGCTAACTCCTCCACTGTCCCGATTTGTAACCTTGACACTGGCAGCCTCTCCATAATGCATGTGCATTCTATCTACTATATTTTTTATTCCAATATGCTCCCTATCGTTTTTCACAATTTTCTCATTTTGGTTTATTTTTTTAAGAATGTTCTCCTCAATTCCTTCTCCATTATCCTGAATTTCAATTTTTATATTGTCTCCCTCTACTTTGGCTGAAACGACAATCATCAAATCATTCGAGAAATCCGTGGAATATTTGATTGCATTTTCCACAAAAGTTAATACACACATAGCCGGCACCATGCTGATTTCTGCTTCCGGCTCTATTTCACACTGAAGATGCATAGCACCCGCAAAACGAAACTTTTGAATCGCCATATAGTTTAACATAAAATTGATTTCCTCCTTCAGAGGAACCATTTCTCCTTGACGAGCAAACACACTTTTAAAATAATTTATCAGATATGTTAGAAGAATATTTACCTGATTGTTATCTTTTCTTTTATTCAACATATAAATAGTATTTAAAGCATTTAAAAAGAAATGAGGGTTAATCTGAAGCATTAAATATTGTTTATACAGCTCAGACTGCTTTTTTTCTTTCTCATAAACATCAATTTTCAGAATTTTAATTTTTTCCATCATATTGTTAAAGTTTTTACTGACAATATGATACTCTTCCCAGTTGTCAAACTCCGGCATTTTAAGATCTATTCCTTCTTCATCCACCTTTTGCATTACTGATACAATCCTTTTTACCGGATTTGTAAACCAGTGATACATGGAAATATAAAGAGCAAAAAGCAGTATGATCAAAATCACAGCAAAAACCATACTGAAGTTTAATAACGTTCTGATTTCTTCAAATAGCTTTTCTGAAGGAATTACAATTCTTACACCCACATCTGTTTCTTGAATTGGCAGTTCTATTTTTAGATCTTTCCCTGACTCGTTGTCTAAAATCATTGTGCCTATTTTATAGTAAGAAACATAATAATCACTTAGTTGTACAGCTTGCATTGTTTCAATCAGTCGATTAAGGCTCACTGCACAGCCAATCCCCACACCATCCTTTGATACAACTCTGATTAAATATTGATAACCTTCTGCATCAAACAGCTCCCATTTTTCTGTAGGTTCTCTACTCTCCAATAACCTTTTCAACTGTTCTCTGATATTCTGACTTTGTATTTTTGCTTTCTTTTTTGCAGATTCCACCATCATGATATCTGCATATTTGTCTTGAAATATAAAAAAGTAATCCGCAGAACTATAAACAAGAATATCCTCATTCAATTGATTATACAGCCGCTGTCTTGACAAATTGTTCATAGATTCTTTATCCTCTTCGCAATTAGTCATACCATAATAATCCGCTGTTTCGCTTATTCGAAGAAGATAGTCCGAAATATTGCTCAAATTATTTTCTACATCGCGCGTATAGTACTCCACCATAGAATGATAAGTCTTTTTTGCCTGTTTCCAAGTCGTGCGAGCTGCACTGACGCAACTACATAAAAGCATTATTATCATGCAAAAAATAATTACAGATATAAGACTATTCATGCAAATTACAACAGATTTTTTCATTTTGCTTAACATGATTTCGCCTTTCTTAAGAGCACCAACCGTTGTGACACCAGCACCGTATATATATTTCTATCTAATATAGTATCATATTCTTGTGTAACTTCCGCTTGAATATCGACTTTTGATACCTAATTTTCGACTTCTTTTACCTGATTATCGACTTCTTTACAATATTGTCTTCTTTTTCATTTATTATTTCGAGTTCATGATACCATGACCTAAAAGAAGCCGCCAGTCTCTGTTTTCACATAACTGGCGGCTTCCTCTTGATATCTTATATTCTCTTACAGAAATTCTTTGACAGACTTGTAAACGCCCTTGGCATCCAGACCGTACTTCTCTACCAGAGCAGCAGCGGAACCGGACTCGCCGAAGACATCCTGCATCCCGACCTTCTTCACTGGTACAGGATAATGTGCACACAGGCAGTCGCAGACTGCGCTTCCCAGTCCGCCGATGACGGAATGCTCTTCCACGGTGACTACCTTGCCGGTCTTCTTCGCGCTGTTAAGGATGATCTCCTCATCGAGTGGCTTAATGGTACAGATATTTACAACCTCTGCGCTGATGCCTTCCTCTTCCAGCATCTTCGCTGCACCCAGAGCGGAATCTACGCAGATACCGGTGGCTACGATGGTGACATCTTTACCTTCGCGGACTACTGTTCCCTTACCGATCTCGAAATGATAACCGGGATGATCGTTGATCACGGGTACTGCGGCACGTCCGAAACGGATGTATACAGGTCCTTCATATTCCAGAGCGGCACGAACAGCGGCTCTTGCTTCCACATCATCGGAAGGGCACATTACTACCATGCCGGGAATGGTACGCATCAGAGCAATATCCTCGTTACACTGGTGGGTAGCACCGTCCTCACCTACGGTGATACCTGCATGGGTCGCACCGATCTTGACATTCAGATGAGGGTAACCGATAGAGTTACGTACCTGTTCAAAAGCACGTCCTGCTGCGAACATTGCAAAAGAGCTTACGAAGGGAATCTTACCTACCAGAGACAGTCCTGCAGCCACACCCATCATGTTGGACTCTGCGATACCGCAGTCGATGTGGCGGTCGGGATATGCCTTACGGAAGATTCCGGTCTTGGTAGCTGCTGCCAGGTCGGCATCCAATACGACCAGATTGGGGAATTCTTCTGCCAGCTCCTTCAGGGAGTTACCATAGCTTTCTCTGGTTGCGATTTTTTTCACGGTATTCTCTGCCATTACTGCTCACCTGCTTTCTCTAATTCTTTTTCGATCTTATCAAGGTCTGCCATTGCCACTGCATACTCCTCATCGTTGGGAGCCTTGCCGTGCCAGTCCACACTGTTCTCCATGAAGGAAACGCCCTTACCCTTCAGGCTATGGAATACGATACAGGTGGGCATGCCCTTGGTCTCTCTTGCTTCCTTAAATGCTGCACGGATCGCATCAAAATCATGTGCATCTGCATTGATCACATGGAAATTGAATGCCTCGAACTTTTTATCAATAGGATAAGGAGAACATACCTGATCGATGGGTCCATCGATCTGCAGATTGTTGTTATCTACCATAACGCAGAGGTTGTCCAGCTTACGGAAGCCCGCGAACATAGCAGCCTCCCATACCTGTCCTTCCTCGATCTCACCGTCACCCAGCAGTGTGTATACACGGAAATCACGTTTGTCCATCTTAGCACCCAGTGCCATGCCGACTGCTGCGGAAATGCCCTGTCCCAGAGATCCGGAGGACATATCCACGCCGGGGATATGGATGCAGGGATGGCCCTGCAGGTAGGAACCTAAGTGACGCAGGGTAGGCAGATCCTCTACCGGGAAATATCCTCTGTAAGCCAGTGCGGAATAGAGTCCGGGAGCTGTATGACCCTTGGACAGAACGAATCTGTCGCGTTCCTCCATATCGGGGTTCTTCGGATCAATGTTCATCTCCTCAAAATATAAAAATGTAAAAATATCTGCGGCTGACAAGGATCCGCCGGGATGTCCTGCTTTCGCACTATGAACTGCGGTCACAATGCCCTTGCGGACATCATTGGCACGCTTTTGCAGTTCTAAATTCTTCATTGTTTCCTCCATTCCGCCATATTGGCTTATCTGTTGCAATTTACGTTGTTATACTAGCATACTTCCCGATGCTAGTCTAGTAAAAGAATTGCTCTTCTACCGTAAAATATTGCGATGGCAAATTCCAGCATACAGTTCAGACCTCCATTCATAAATTTGTTCGTTCCACTCACAAATTCATTTCATGGAGGTGCGCTCCGCTAATAGAATTTGTCATATAGTGCTCTGTGTGCAAGCACCCTCGCACTATAAGCCAAATTCTATTTCTGAACTGTTTGGCCATAGTATGCATTCTTTCCATGCTTGCGATTATAGTGCTTATCCTGCAGTTCCTGCGGTGCCGGCTGAATTCTGGGGTTGATCGTCTCTGCACGATAAGCCATTTTTGCCACCTCTTCCAGTACTACCGCATTGTGGACAGCCTCTCTGGCATCCTTGCCCCAGGCAAAAGGCCCATGGTTCTTGCACAGAACGGCAGGCACTGCTTTCGGGTCCTTGCCCAGACGTTTGAACTCGTTGACAATCAAGTGTCCGGTATTTTCCTCGTAAGCGTCCTCGATTTCTTCCTTTGTCAGGCAGCGCACGCAGGGAACCGGACCGTAGATATAATCTGCATGGGTGGTTCCGTAGCAGGGGATGTCTCTTCCCGCCTGCGCCCAGCTGGTGGCATAGGAAGAATGGGTATGTACGATACCGCCGATCTCCGGGAATGCCTTGTACAACTCCAGATGGGTCGCGGTGTCGGAAGAGGGATTTAAATTCCCCTCTACCTTATTGCCGTTCAGATCCATGACTACCATCATCTCCGGTGTCAGTTTGTCGTAATCCACGCCGCTGGGTTTGATGACGAACAATCCGCTCTCTCTGTCAATGGCGCTGACATTTCCCCAGGTAAAAGTCACCAGACCGTACCGGGGCAGATCCATATTTGCTTCATATACTTTCTGTTTTAATTCTTCTAACATATCCTAAACCTCATTTCTTTCTATATCCTACAAGCTTTCCGATAAATGAGTGTCGTGCAGGTATAATTTTACGACCGAAAAATTATTTTGCGGCAACGGCTGCCTTCTCCGCAGGAAGCAGTCTCTTGTACTCTTCCAGGAAAACCTCAAATCCCTTCACATCCTCAGGCTCCGGTTGCAAGGTGGTCCCGGTCTGTCAAGCGAAGATCTTATCATTTAAATAAGAAGCAAGAGGCTCGCCGTCTTTTTTCTCTTTCATGAAAGCTGCCAGGATCGCCATACCCCAGGCGCCGCCTTCGCTTGCCGTATCCATAACAGTGATCGGTGCGTTCATGCCTGCTGCCATGACACGCTGTCCCACCACAGGAGTCTTGAAGAAGCCGCCGTGTCCCATCAGGGAATCTACAGCCACATGCTCCTCCTTTAACAGAATATCCATACCAATCTTCAGTGTGGCAACTGCGCTGTACAGATGGGAACGCATGAAGTTTGCCAGTGAGAAATCCGCATCGGGAGTTCTTACCACCATGGGACGCCCTGCATCCAGTCCGGTGATGGGCTCTCCTGAGAAATAATTGTATGCTGTCACGCCGCCGCAGTCCGCAGCACCTTCCAGTGCCTTGCGGTACAGCACGCCGTACAGTTCATTCTTATCTACTTTTACGCCAAAGCTCTCTGCACATTCGCCCAGAAGATTTACCCAGGCATTCAGATCGGAGGTACAGTTGTTGCAGTGTACCATAGCTACCGGCATACCGTCGGGAGTGGTGACCATATCGATCTCTTCGTGTACTTTTTCCATAGCCTTCTCCAGTACCACCATAGCGAAAATGGAGGTTCCGGCAGAGACATTACCGGTGCGGACTGCCACACTGTTGGTGGCTACCATGCCGGTTCCAGCATCACCTTCGGGAGGGCACATGGGTACGCCGGGCTGTAAGGTTTCGGTGGAATCCAGTAATTTTGCACCTTCCGCGGTCAGAACACCGGCAGGCTCTCCGGCTACCAGTACCTTCGGCAGAATGTCACGGATCTTCCAGTCAAAATTGTGTAAGCCATCGAACTGATCCAGCATCTTCTGATCAAAATCCATAATGGTGGAATCAATGGGGAACATACCTGCTGCCTCACCGATGCCCAGCACCTTTTCTCCGGACAGCTTCCAGTGAATGTATCCTGCCAGGGTGGTGAAGAATGCGATATCCTTCACATGATCTTCTCCGCTCAAAATAGCCTGATACAGATGTGCAATGCTCCATCTCTGGGGAATGTTGAAATTAAATACCGGGATCAGCTTCTTGCAGGCTTCGGATGTCTGTGTATTTCTCCAGGTACGGAAAGGCACCAGAAGTTCTCCGGCTGCATTGAACGGCATATAGCCGTGCATCATTCCGCTGAATCCCAGAGAGCCCAGGGTGGTCAGCTTCTCACCGTATTTTGCCTCTACATCGTCTGTCAGGCTCTTGTAGCATCCTTGCAGACCTTTCCAGATATCTTCCAGGCTGTAGGTCCAGATGTTGTTCTCCAGACGGTTCTCCCAGTCGTAGGTTCCCATGGCGATGGGTGCGTGGCTCTCATCTACCAGTACCGCTTTGATTCTGGTGGAACCAAACTCAATACCGAGGGCTGTTTTTCCTGTTCTGATCGCTTCTTTTACTGCTTCGTTCATTGTGTTCTCTCCTTTTCACTTCTTTATTTATCTCATTTTTTATTTCCGTTTTCAGTGCATTCCGCAACAGATTCCCGCTCTACGACACGGGTGTCAAATTCGTAAGTCAGGTCCTTTTTCCTGCCCGCGATCATCTGTAACAATGTCTCCGCTGCTTTTTTCCCCAGATTCTCCTTGGGGTGCGGCAGGGAAGTGATGGGCACCTCGCTGTGTCTCGCCAGATCCGAATCGTCGATGCTGATGACTGACACATCTTCCGGTACCCGGATATTGCGTTCTGTCAACATCCGAATCAACTGAAAAGCAATCTGATCATTGTATGCCAGAAGGGCGGTGCACTCCTCCACCCGATTCAGGATTCTGTCCCGGCAGTAACCAAGTTGCTTCGATTCGTCCGTGTCGATCCACACCATCCGGGAATCCGTCACAGTGAGCCCGGCCTCTTCCATGGCCTTCAGATATCCCAGATAACGCTGTCTGCCCTGACCGTCATCCAGCTTCAGGATTGCCCCGATCTTCTGATGCCCCTTGTTGATCAGATATCTTACGGCCTTGTAGGCCGCCTCCGCATCATTTAACGATACATGCGGTGCCTCCAGTTCGGGATAATAGGTATTGAAAAACAGAAGCGGTATCTTTCTGGCCATCAGGTGCCGGTACAGATCCAGGTTCGGATTCGGCAATCCGCTCTTTGTCCCCTCCATGATCACTCCGGCCACATCGTCCCGTTTCAACAGATCCTTCAGAATACTTTTCTCCCGGTCCAGCGTGTTGTTTGTGAAATAGATCTGGACAGAAAACCCGCTTTCAAATAAAGTATTCTGCATTCCCTGTAAAATTCTGGGGAAAATGTAGCTGTCCACGTAGGTAGTCACCACGGCGATGCTGTTGCGCTGTTCCAGATTCTTCCGGCGGTCAAAGCTCACATAAGTGCCACTGCCACGGATCCTCTGCACCAGCCCGTCCTCCTCCAGCGTGCCGATAGCTTTCCGCACCGTCTGCCTGCTGATATGGAACTGTTCCGACAGCTGATTCTCCGAGGGAACTTTCTCTCCCGGACCTAGTTGTCCGTCTGAGATCTGTTCCTGTATGTAATTAATGAGGTTTTGATATTTTGTCTCCATAATCACTTTCAGTATAATCAGACCACCGTACAAAGTCAATACATCTTTTACCTGTTTTAGGTACATTTGTATATAGTTGTATGGTGTACAACCTTGCAGTAAGTCTATCCCGTGGAGTATTCACATATACTCTTACCAACACTCTTTTTCATCAGGTAATCATCGTGCGTAAACGTCCCCCTCTCCCCTTCCCTCAACTACTCATATGTATTAGTCTTCTCTGCGCCCTCACCGGTGCTCTGACCCTTGTAGCTTCCCATACCTCCCCGGATAGACGTTTTGAGCAATTCACCTCTCAACTTTTTCAGGAGGAAATGACTGGCAGTACCCTGAATATGCACTACACCATTGCCGATCCAAAGACCTTTGGCATCTCCGAATATGAACCTGTGCTTCCGATCTACCACTCCGGCCAGCCGGAAGACAGCCAAGAACACTGTTCCGACTTATTGCACCGGCTTGACCGTATAGACCCTGACAGACTTTCCCCGGAAAATGCCTATACTTACCGGTTATTGCATCGCTCTCTGGAAAATGATCTGGCTCTGGCAGATTTTCCTTATTACAATGAGCCTCTGTCACCTTCCTCCGGAATGCAGTCCCAGCTTCCCGTTCTGCTGGCGGAATACACCTTCCGCACAAAACGGGATGTCACGGATTACCTGGCTCTCCTGGATCAGATAGATGACTATTTTGCCTCCCTGCTTCTCTACGAGCAGGAAAAAGCTGCCGCAGGCTTCTTTATGCCTGCCTGCTCCTCAGAAAAAGTCCGGAAGCAATGTGACACCATTGTCACAACCGAAGAACTGGCACAGGGAACCCATTTTTTACAGACTATTTTTGAAGACCGCCTGTCAGAGCTACAGAAGCAGGGACTTTTTACACCGGAGGAGACTGCCTCTCTGATTGAGACCAACGAACACCTGCTTGCCACGGTGGTGCAGCCCGCCTATGCCGCCCTGTCCGAAGGGCTTCTTTCTCTGGAAACTTCCACCAATGCCGATTCCACTGCATCCGAAACAACTGCCAATGCTGCTTCGGGCGAAAACAACAGTGCCCACAATGGGCTCCCGAAAGGGCTCGCCCTGCTGCCGGACGGAAAGACCTACTATCTCCATCTGCTGTTTTCCGAGACCGGTTCCTCCCGTTCCGAAAAAGAACTGGTGCAGATGCTGCTTGTGCAATTTCAGAAAGAGCAATCTGCGATCCGCAATCTGGCTTCCCAGTCCCCTTCCCTGATTACACTGCTTTCTGAAGAAAATACGGCAGTTTTCCCTCTGGCAGAACCGGAAGAAATGCTCTCGGATCTACAGGCTCGTATGAAAAATGACTTTCCTGTCAGCAGTCCCGTTCCCACCGTCACTGTCAAAGATGTGGTCCCCAGTCTGGAGCCCTATAGTGCACCGGCCTTTTACCTAACCACGCCTCTGGGAGATTCCGACAATAATGTCATATATATAAACCGCCGGAACTCCCCTCAGGGACTGGAGCTCTCCACCACACTGGCTCATGAAGGATTCCCGGGACATCTCTACCAGACCGTGTACAGCAGCCGCATCTTTTCCGACATGCACACGGATCCTGCCAGAAAACTCATCTGGTACGGCGGTTATCTCGAAGGCTGGGCACTGTATGTGGAATTTCTTTCCTATGATTATGCGGCCACTCTGTTGGAACAGGCCGGACAGTCGGATGCCGCACAGTCGGCCCGGCTGGAGAAGCATACCCGCAGCTTGCAGTTGTGCATGTACACTCTGTTGGACCTCCTGATCCACGGAGAGGGCGCCGGATACGATCAGGTGGCAGAGGTTCTTGGGAAATTCGGTATTGATTCTCCCGGGACCTGCGAAGCAATCTACACTTATATCGCAGAAGAGCCCTGTAATTATCCGAAATATTACATCGGTTATCTGGAGATTCTGCAGCTACAGGACACCGCCAGAAGTCACTGGAAAGATGCTTACTCCGACCTTAGATTCCATACCTTTTATCTGGAACAGGGAACTTCTGATTTTTCCTCACTGGAAGACCTGCTTTTAATGACAAATTAACGTTTTTGTGATAGGATAAAGTGTACGGATCATCAGGTTGGAGGAACCCATGACACAGTTTACAAGCAAGGCTATCGAAGAATCCTTTATCCGGTTGTTGAATGAACGGCCGCTGGATAAGATCACTATAAAAGACATCGTGGATGACTGCGGCATCAGCCGCAACACTTTTTACTATCATTTTCAGGATATCACCGCTCTGCTGGAACACATTCTGAATGCAGATGTGGAGCGGGTACTGTCACAGCATCTGGATATGGACTCCTGGGAGGACGGCTTTATCTCCGCTGCCCGGTTCGCTCTGGAGAATAAGCGTCTAGTCTACCATATTTACAATTCCGTCAGCAGAGAACGGGTGGAGCGCTACCTTTACAGTATCGCCGGAGAGGTCATGCGACTGTATGTATCCAGGATCACGGAACAGGTGGAACATGCGGCTCATAAAAAAGTATTTCCCGAAGATCAGAAAATGGTGGTAGATTTTTACAAATTTGCCCTGGTTGGCATGATTTTAGACTGGCTGAACACCGGAATGAAGAAAGATCCGGAGGGACTGATCCGGCGTGTCGGCGAGATTTTCCACGGAAATATCGAAGCAGCCCTGACCCGTGTGTCCCGTTAATTTGGACATTTGTCCATGTTTGCACATATTTTGGATTATTTAAGAGCAATGCGCAATTTTTGTGCATTGCCTTTTTTTGTCCGTTTTCAAGACTGGATTCCTTGCATACAATACCAATTGAGAAAGAATCGACAACGAAAGGAGCCCTGTTTTATGAAATTTGGTAAATGGGTCGTAAAATGCCGTATTCCTATTCTGATACTGGCAGTTGCACTACTGGTCCCTTCCCTGATCGGTATGATCATGACGCGGATCAATTACGATATGCTGACTTACCTGCCCGGTGATATTGACACGGTAGTGGGTCAGGATATTCTGATGGATGAATTTGGAAAAGGAGCCTTTTCCTTCGTTATTATCGAGGGAATGGATCCCAAGGATGTCTCCTCCCTTCGGGAAGATATTTCCCATGTAGATCATGTGGACACCGTTCTTTGGTATGACGATTTCGCAGATGTTTCCGTTCCCATGGAAATACTTCCTTCCAAACTATATGACGCTTTCAATTCCGGTGACAGCACCATGCTAGCGATCTTCTTTGATACCTCCACCTCCTCCGACGATACTATGGCGGCGATCACAGCGATCCGCAGCATTGCCGGCAAGCAGTGTTTTGTCTCCGGTATGTCCGCCATGGTCACCGACCTGAAGGATCTGTGCGAAAAAGAGGAACCGATTTATGTAGGTATTGCCGTTGCACTGGCCTGCGTAGCCATGATGATCTTCATGGACAACTGGATCACACCGTTTGTTTTCCTGATGAGTATCGGTATGGCAATCCTCTTAAATATGGGTACCAACTATTTCCTCGGAGAGATCTCTTACCTGACCAAAGCACTGTCCGCTGTCCTGCAGCTGGCTGTAACCATGGACTACTCTATTTTCCTCTGGCACAGCTACGAAGAACAGAAGAGTATGTATGAGGATAACAAGGAAGCCATGGCTGTAGCCATCAACAACACTCTGACCTCCGTGGTCGGAAGTTCCATCACCACGGTAGCCGGATTTATCGCTCTGTGCTTTATGAGCTATACCTTAGGTCTGGATCTTGGTATTGTCATGGCCAAGGGTGTCATCCTGGGTGTCATCGGTTGTGTCACAACGCTTCCTTCCATGATCCTGGTACTGGATAAGTTATTACAGAAGACCAGTCACAAATCCCTGCTGCCGGATATGGGAAAAGTTGCTTCAGGTATCACCAAAGTATTCCCGGTATTCCTGATCCTGTTCCTGGGGCTGGTACTTCCTTCTTATCTGTCTTATAAGGCAACCAACAATGAAGTGTATTACGATCTCGGTGAAACCCTTCCCGAAGATATGGCCTACGTGGTAGCCAACAGCAAATTGCAGGAAGACTTCGGTGTAGGTGCCACCCATATGGTACTGGTAAGCACCGATGTATCTGACACTGACGTACGTGCCATGATCCACGAGATGGAAAACGTCGAGGGTATCAAATATGCTCTGGGTCTGGAATCCGTAGTGGGCCCCCTGGTACCAGAGGAAATGCTTCCGGAATCCGTAAAAGAAGTATTAAAGAGTGATGACTGGGAACTCCTTCTGGTGAACTCCGAATATAAGACCGCTACCGATGAGGTAAATGCCCAGATCAATGAGCTGAATACTATTTTGAAAAAATACGATTCCAAGGGCATGCTGATCGGTGAAGCTCCCTGTACCAAGGATCTGATCGAGACCACCGACGAGGACTTCAAAGTTGTAAATACCGTCTCTATCGTAGCGATCTTCGTGATCATTGCTCTGGTAGAAAAAAGTATTACCCTGCCGCTGATCCTGGTAGCTGTTATCGAGTTGTCCATCTTCATCAATCTGGGCCTTGCTCACCTGACAGGAACGTCACTTCCTTTCATTGCCCCGATCTGTATCAGTACGATTCAGCTGGGTGCTACTGTGGACTACGCTATTCTGATGACCACAAGATACAAGCAGGAACGCTACGAAGGCAGGGACAAACGTGAAGCTGTCACCAACGCCCTGAAGGTATCCATTCCTTCCATTATCGTCAGCGCCATGGGACTGTTCTCCGCCACCTTCGGTGTTGCCCTGTATTCCGACGTGGACATTATCAGTTCCCTCTGTGATCTGATGGCAAGAGGCGCTATTGTAAGTATGTTTGCTGTTATCCTGTTCCTGCCGGCCATGTTCATGCTGTTCGACAAGATGATCTGTGTCACCAGCATCGGCTTCCGGAACAAGAATGCAGAACCCTCCAATACATTGAAAGAAAGGACGGCATAAGATTATGATCAATTTGAAAAAACAAGCCTGGAGAACCGGGGCTCTGTGCCTCGCCGGTGTGGTAGCCTTAAGTGTTACCGGTGTCTCCGTATATGCAAAAACTTCCGAAAAGAAAGAGACCGAGGTCAAGGAGCAGATCCGGGATGCCGTAGATGACATCTGGAAATCCGAAGATACCTCCGCAGCCTCCATTGATGAGACCGTCTATGTGATCCTGAATGCAGACGGAACCCAGCAGAAGATCTACGTCAGCGACTGGCTGAAGAATCAGGGAGAAAAAGATTCCTACACCCAGAGCAATCCCGATAAGGATGCTCCCATTTCCCTGAAAGTTACTTATACGTTGGACGGCAAGGAGATCTCCCCATCAGATCTGAACGGCCAGAGCGGTCATGTAGTGATCCGCTATGATTACACGAACGAATTATATGAGACCCGTGAGATTGCCGGAAAAGAGGAAAAGATTTATGTTCCTTTTGCGGTAAGGACCGGTATGATCCTGGATAATGACAATTTCCGCAATATTAAGGTGTCCTCAGGTAAGGTCATCAACGACGGCAGCCACAGCGTTGTCACCGGTATCGTCTTCCCCGGACTGGGTACGAACCTGGATATGGAAGAGGATTTCGACGATTATCTGGAGATTGAGGCCGATGCAACGGATTTCACCATGAATGAATCCTACTGCATCGCCACCAATTCCGTCTTCTCCCGTCTAGATTTCAGTAATGTGGATGATCTCGATGACCTGACAGAGGCAATGGATGATCTGGCGGATGCTACCAACAAACTGTTGGACGGGACTTCCGATCTTTATGATGGTGTCACAGAGCTTTATGACAAATCCGGTGACTTGCAGGATGGTGTAAAAGAACTGTCCGATGGTTCCAACGACCTCCGGGATGGCGCTTACAAAGTAGCTGACGGTACTGTCACTTTAAGAGGCGGTGTCGGTTCTCTGCGGAGCGGCATCGGTACACTGCAGGAGGGCACCAAGACCCTGTTAGCAGGTACACAGAGCCTGCAGTCCGGTACTAATGATCTGAAGAATGGTCTCGGTCAGCTGACTGCACAGAATGATACTTTGAACGGCGCTGCCGGCCAGGTATTCGATACTTTGTTGAAAACTGCAGCTTCCCAGTTAACGGCTGCCGGTCTCACGCTTCCGGAAGAATTGACAATATCTAATTATGCGACCATATTAAATACTCTGTATCAGCAAATGGAGCCTCTCTCGGATGCTGACGTTGCTCTGGGATATGTCCTCCAGCAGGCCGGACTGACAATTGAAAAATATCAGGGTATGATTCAGGCATCCCAGAGCGTATCCTCAGGTGATGCCGCACTTCAGGCAAATTTGAAAACCATTCAGGATAAAGCCACAAGTCTTTCACAAGCTGCCGGCAGCATTGCTGCCTTGAAAGCTTCTCTGGATGGCTATAATCAGTTCTACACCGGTCTCCAGACTTACACCGCCGGTGTAGCATCCGCAAGTGCCGGTGCTTCCAAACTGGCTGACGGTTCCGCCCAGGTCGTTGCCGGTGCTTCCCAGTTAAAGGATGGCGCTGACAAACTGGCAGACGGAAGTAAAGAGCTGTATGATGGTGCTGATACTTTAGTAGAAGGTGCCAGAGATCTGGCCTCCGGCAGCGGCAAACTGGCTAACGGCGTAAACGAGCTTTCCGATGGAAGCGATAAGCTGATCGATGGTATCAGTCAGCTGAAGGATGGTTCCAAGGAATTAAAGGACGGCATGATCGAATACAATGACGAAGCCATCAGCAAACTGACTGATATGGATACCGATGAACTCCAGGAAGTGATCGATCGTATGAAAGCTACCTCTTCCGTATCCGAAAATTACAACTCCTTCACCGGAGACAATAACGGTATGGACAGCAGTGTGAAATTTATCTACAAGATCAACGCTGTAAAATAAAACATCACAAGCCCGTAACTTGACAAAGCCCCTCTCCTTTTCTATACTTGCAAAAGGAGAGGGGCTTTTCACTTCCTATATTCCGCTTCCGATAACAGAAAGGCATACAAATTCCCATGGAACAACTATTATTCAGTTTGAATGCAACGATCCCCGTATTCCTGGTCATGGTGATCGGTTATGTTTTACAGCAGCTGCATGTTACCAACGACTCTTTTGTCAAAACCCTGAATTCATTCAATTATAAGATCACTCTGCCCGTACTTTTGTTTAAAGACATGTCCACTGCAGATTTTTACAGTGTATGGGATACCGGTTACGTGCTGTTCTGCTTCTTCGTGACCCTGTTCTGCATCATCATCACCTGGGTTGTGACAGGCATTTTTTATAAGAACAAATCCCGCCTGGGAGAGCTTGTCCAGGCAAGCTACCGCAGCAGTGCCGCTGTCCTGGGTATCGCCTTTATACAGAACATCTACGGAAACTCCGGCATGGCTCCCCTGATGATCGTGGGTACGGTTCCCCTGTACAATATCGCTGCCGTACTGATCCTGTCCTTCACCGGACCGGACGCGAAGGGCTTCGATAAAGAATCCCTGCTGAAATCCTTAAAAGGGATCATCACGAATCCGATCATTATCAGTATCGCCCTGGGCATGCTGTCCAGCGCCTGCCGGATCCATTATCCTGTGATCATTTCCAAGACCATCAGCAATGTTGCCGTACTGGCTACCCCTCTGGCCCTGATCGGCCTCGGTGCCGGATTCGAGGGAAAAAAAGCCTTAAAGCTTTTAGCCCCCACCGGAGTAGCAACCGTATTAAAGCTGGTAGTATGGCCCGCACTGTTCCTGCCGCTTGCCGTCCATTTTGGCTTTACCGGAGAAAAACTGGTGGCAATCCTCATTATGTTAGGCTCCCCCACCACCGTAAGCTGTTATATTATGGCGAAAAACATGAACCATGAAGGAACTTTGACTTCCAGCGTGGTTGTTGCCACCACTTTTTTAAGTTCCGTTACCCTCACGGTATTCCTGTTTATTTTGCGGAGTCTACAATTGATTTAGTTGCATGATGCCCCTGGCATCATCACATTTTCCCCGCAAGAAAAATGCTTGCCACTGTTCCCGCTAACGTTGCCAGCAGTGCCCCCGGCAGCGTGTAGCGGGTTTTCGTTACCTTTGCCGCCAGAAAATACACACTCATGGTATAAAAAATCGTCTCGGTACAGCTCATAAGGATCGAGGTCAGCATCCCGGCATAAGAGTCCGGGCCGCAGGTCTTGAAAATATCCAGCACCAGCCCGGTAGCCGCGGAGGAAGAGAACATTTTTACGATAAGCAGCGGGATCAGCTGCGTCGGAAGTCCCACTGCCTGTGTCGCCGGTCCGATCAATTTCCCCAACAATTCAAAAAATCCGGAGGATCGAAGGATTCCCACTGCCATCATCAGTCCTACCAATGTCGGAAGAATCTCCACCACAATGCGCAGCCCCTCTTTTGCCCCCTTCAAAAAAGTCTCGTATACTTTCACCCCTGAGACCATTCCGTAACCCACGATCCAGAAGATCACCATAGGGATCATAATATCTGACATATGTGTCAATACGTTTATCATGGTCCTTACCTATCCTTCCATTTACAATAAATCACGGAAATGATAGTGCTGAAAAGTGTAGCCACCAGTGCCGGAGCAATGATCACCGCGGGGTTGGCACTGCCGTACTGACTGCGGTAGGCGATCATGTTGACCGGGATCAGCTGTAAGGACGAAATATTCAGGATCAAAAAGGTACACATTTCATTGCTGGCAACTGACACATTCGTTCCGCGCCGTCCGCTCTCCAGTTCCGCCAGCTGCTCCATGGCTTTCAGTCCCGCCGGTGTACACGCCCATCCCAACCCCAGCACATTGGCGATCAGATTCGTAGCTATGTATTCCCCCGCCGGATGATCTTCCGGAAGTCTTGGAAACATAAATTTCAGAAAAGGCCGGATACCTTTTGTCATCTTCGTGATCATGCCGGATTCCTGCGCGATCTCCATCAGTCCCATCCACAATGCCATGACCCCCGCCATGGTGATGCAGAGGCTCACGGCCTCTCTGGCACTGTCTAACGCGCCTCCCGTCAGTGCGCTCATCTGCCCGGTACAGACACCATAGATCACGCCTAACAGGATCATTCCTGCCCAGATATAGTTAAGCATCTCATAAACCGCCTGCTATTCCTTCGTTTCACTATATGCGGGCAGCGGTATGTCCTATGCGGCACAGGTCACCTTTGCACGTTGCTCCCGACGGGATGTCACATGCAAAATGAGCCTTGCGGGCAGTGCTCCCTGCCAGATTCAACGCTTCTTATCAGGTGCACTAAAATAAACCTCCCGGGAATAAATTCTCCGGGAGATTTACTCTAAACTACATTTATAAGTTATATTTATTACCTTCGGATCTACAGAGTTCCCTGTGTGAACAGGCTTCTCACATGTGCCACCTCTTCCGCAGTTGCTTTCTCTGCCGGCACATAATAAGATTTCTCTCTGGCGATCTGATACAGCTCCTCCTGGGACTGCTCACAGGCCGTACGGAACTGCTTCAGTGTCTGTTTTAACTCCTTATTCTCCGACTGGGCGATCATTCCCGCATAACGGGTCAGCTCGCCGTTGATTCCGGCCAGAGTATCTGCTACCATTGTCTTTTCCTGCATTCTGCTGCCTCCTTACTGCAAAAACTTCATAAGCTGTTGTTTGTTCTCCATAGCGCTGCGGGCACCCTTTTCAAAAAACTGTTTTACCTTCGGGTCCTCCGCTTCCTTGGCGTACTCCTGCATTTTGCAGCGGGTCGTGTCAAAGCCGCCGATCAGATGGCGCAGATTCTGCAGATCTAATTCTGAAATATCACTCATGCTGTTAACCTCCTTTTGATTCCTTCTGTTCTATGCGAGGTTAGTATGCGCAGGATATTTTTTTCTATACTAAATAAAATTAGCAAATATGGATACGGAAATCACCGTCAGAATACCACAGACCACGATGGACAGGCTGCTCATGGCGCCTTCGATCTCGCCCAGTTCCATGGCTTTCGCGGTTCCCAGCGCATGGGCACTGGTGCCGATGGCAAGACCTTTGGCAATGGGATCCTCGATCTTGCACAGGCGGCAGATTGTATCTGCCAGAATGTTGCCAAGGATACCTGTGACAATGATCACGACTACCGTAATGGTCACAATACCGCCCATTTTTTCAGAAATCCCCATACCGATAGCCGTGGTAATGGACTTCGGCAGAAGCGTTACATACTGCTCATGGTTCAGACCGAACATCAGGCTTAAAGCAAAAACGCTCACCATGGCAGTCAGCACGCCGGCGATGATTCCGCCGAAAATGGCCTTGGGATAAGTCTTTAACAGCTCCAGCTGACGATACAGAGGCACTGCCAGGCTGACCGTTGCCGGAGTCAGGAAAATGCTGATATACTGCGCGCCGTTTGCATAGGTCTCATAATCTATATGGAACAATAACAATACCACCACGATCAGGATTACGGAGATCAGTAAGGGATTGGCAATGGCTTTTCCAGTCTTCTGTTTGATCCACAGACCGATCTCGTATGTGACCAGTGTAATGGCAATGCCAAAAAAGATAGACTGGCTCAATATTTCATTCATTTATCTGTCCTCCTTATCATCTGCGGCAGCTTCGGTTCCGACCGTCTGCATGGCTGCGGCACCTTTGTTGTTCTGCCCCCGGATAATATGCTGGGATACCCGGCCTGTCACGATCATGATCAGTACCGTGGATACCACCGTGATCACACAGATGGGAAGCAGCATTTCTTTTAAAGCATCCACACTTACCATGATTCCCACGGTGGCGGGCACGAACATAATGGACATGGCATCCACGAGGAAATCCGCTGCGGTCTCCACCTTTTCCAGCGGGATCAGCTTCGTGATCAGCCCCACCAACATGATCACCAGACCATAGACGCTTGCTGCGATGGGAAGCGGGATCAGGATCTCCAGAAGCTCTGCCAGAAAAGAGATTCCCAGGATAATCGAAAATTGTTTCACATATTTCATGATATTGTCACCCTACCTGTTAACTTTGGTATTTTAAAAGAAGCTGCGCACTATTTTTCAGCACGCAACTTCGTATTATACTACTCGATTTTTACTTTCACAATCAGCATTCTCTACCATTTGAGTAGACTTTTTGACCTTGCTTTCGTGAATTTTTCCCTTACATCTGGTGTCTTACCACTGCATATTCGTCATCTAGTCGGAAGTAGGGACACTCCTGCTGGGTTCCGGATAAAAAGCGGTACATTTCATCCTCATCCAGATTCACCATGCAGCAATAGCATTCATAATCTTCGTCATATTCATAATTGACACACGCGTCACAATTAGTCATTTTGCCTCTCTCTGCATATGCCTTTCACGGATTATCCTACATTATCCTCATATGCTTTTGTCTGTTTTGCTTCGGTTTCATTATGGTATTTTCACTGTTTCATGAGTTGCCATGCAAGTACTGATAGATTTCCCGTTTTCCGACACCCCTGTCTTTTGCCACCTGCTTCATGGCGGATTTATTATCCATACCCTGCTCTTCGTAATAAGCCATATGTTCTTCAATGCTCATAGATTCCCAGGATGCGATCTCTTCCTGTCGTTTCTCTTCCGGACTCTTCCCTTCTACTACCAGGACATATTCACCGCGGGGCTCCTCTGTCTTGTAGTAGTCCAGCGCCTTTTCCAAAGTGGTGGGAAATACGGTCTCGAACTTCTTGGTCAGTTCTCTGCACAACGTGATCCGCCGCTCCCCCAGTGCCGCATACAGTTCCTCCAGTGTCCGGATCAGATGATGGGGTGCTTCGTAGAGGATCATGGTACGGCTCTCGGTCTTCAGTTCCTCCAGAATCGCTTTCTTTTCCTTTTTATCCGCAGGCAGAAATCCTTCAAAGCAAAACCTTCTTGTACTGAGTCCCGACAAAGTCAGTGCTGTAATACAGGCTGCCGGACCTGGCAGGGAAGTGACGGGAACATTCTGCTCCTGGCACATCCGCACCAGTACTTCACCGGGATCGGAGATCGCCGGGGTACCGGCATCAGTGATCAGCGCAATGTTCTGTCCGTTTAACAGCTGTCCTACCAGCTGGTGTGCCTTCTCTACTTTATTGTACTCATGGTAACTGGTCATAGGTGTGTGGATGTCGAAATGATTCAGCAGCTTGATACTGTTACGGGTATCCTCCGCCGCGATCACATCCACCGTCTGCAGGGTCTCCACCACCCGCGGTGTCATATCCCCCAGATTACCAATGGGCGTTGCACACAAATATAAAGTTCCGGGCATGAGCTCCTGCCTCCTCTCCAAATCACTTTCCCTTTTTAATATCCATATATATCATATATTTCCGGCATATATACTCCCGGTGACTGATACACGATCAGCGGCTTCTCCACGGTCATGCGGGATCTGCCGCCTCGCACCGCCTCGATGAGCACCATATTGGGCTCCTTGTCGATGTAGGGATACACCAGCTGCATCCGCTTCGGCTCCAGCTTGTATTTTACCAGCATGGTCATGATCTCCGCCAGCCGAAAGGGGCGATGTACCATGTAAAAATGTCCGCCGGGCTTTAATAGTTTTGCTGTCCTGCTGACCACATCCTCCAGCGTGCAGAGCACTTCGTGTCTGGCAATCGCTTTTGGTTCCTCCGGGTTCGTCAATCCATGCTGTCCGATCATGTACGGAGGATTACAGGTAATACAGTCAAAAGAAGCAGCCTGGAATATCCGGTCTGCTTCCTTGATGTCTCCTGTCACGATGTCAATGCGGTCCTGCAGATCGTTCAACGCCACACTGCGTCTCGCCATATCTGCGCTCTCCTCCTGGATCTCCAGGCCGGTGAGATGGGAGCAGTGGTATTTTGCTTCCATCAGAAGCGGGATAATCCCGGTGCCTGTCCCCAGATCCAGTAAAATATCTTTCTCTCTGGCATTGGCAAATCCTGTCAGAAGCACCGCATCCATGCCGAAACAAAATTTCTCCGGATTCTGTATGATCTGATAACCGTTCCGCTGAAGGTCATCAATTCGTTCTTTATCCTTCAGTTCAACCTTCATTCGTGTTCTCCGGTTTTCTTCCGTTACCGTTATTACCGTTGTTGCCGTCTCTTCTGCCACCGTGTCTCGGTCTTCTGCGGAAGGAATTGTCTCTTGGTGCCTGTCCCTGGCTGCCGGACTGCTCTGCACCCTGAGCATCGCTGTTCTCTCTTACCTGCTCCGGACGGTTCTGCGGACGATTCTCACGGCGTCTGTCGCCGCGGTTATTATCCCTGCGGTTGTCACGGTTATTGTCTCTGCGGTTGTCACCACGATTCTCGTTGTTCCGATTTTCTCCACGGTTATCATTACGATTCTGATTCTCACCACGGTTATTATTTCTGCGGTTGTCGTCTCTGCGTCCGTCGCGTCTGCGGTTATCCCCGCGATTCTCGCTGTCAGCTCTCTGTTCTCTGCGGTCCTGACGCTCCGGGCGCTGCTCCGCACGTTTTTCTGCGCGTTCTTCCGCTTCTTCCTTCTCCTCGATCTCCTCTAACTTCTCGAGTTCCTTCTGTTCTTCCTTAGACAGTTCCTGACCGCCCTTTTTGCCGCGGCGTCTCTTGAATTGTAACGTGTCTGCCGCGTACTCCTTCAGTTCCTTCTCGTCGCCGACTTCTACCAGCACCTTGACCAGCTGGCGCAGTACGTTGACGCTCTGTACCTCGCCGTGCAGTCCGTCCGCCGTCTGGACATAGTCACCCACACCGGGAAGCTTGCGGTTCAGTTCTTCGTAAGTGTCTTCCTCATTTTTCAGGCAGCACATCAGTCTGCCGCAGACACCGGAGATCTTGGTGGGATTCAGGGACAGATTCTGCTCCTTCGCCATCTTGATGGATACCGGTACGAAATCCGACAGATAGCTGTGGCAGCACAGAGGCCTTCCACAGATGCCGATACCACCGCGGATCTTTGTCTCATCACGGACACCAATCTGACGCAGCTCGATACGGGTCTTGAACACACTTGCCAGATCCTTGACCAGTTCACGGAAGTCGATACGTCCGTCTGCTGTAAAATAGAATAATACCTTATTGTTATCAAACGTATACTCCGCATCGATCAGCTTCATTTCCAGACCATGCTTTAATATCTTCTCTTTACATATCTTGAAGGCTTCCTTCTCTTTTTCTTTGTTTGCAGCCTCCTGCTCGATATCTCTCTCTCCGGCGATCCGCATCACAGGCTTCAGCGGCTGGATCACCTTGTCATCCTCTACCTCATGCACTCCCGCTACGACCGTGCCGAACTCTATGCCTCTGGCGGTCTCCACGATCACGTGGTCGCCTCTCTTTATCTCCAGCTGCAGCGGATCGAAGAAATATACCTTGCCCGCTGTACGAAATCTCACACCGATTACTTTTGTCATATCTATCTACCTCACTGATGCCCATGGCATCTTCAAATAATTTAAAACAACAGCTGCCTGCGCAAAATGCGCCTGCAACTGCTATTTTATCATATCTTTTCTAAAATGACTACTCTAATATTAGCATCTTATGATACTCACATCTTATGATACTTAAGTTTCCTTAGGACAACACAGACCGAAATACTCTTAAAGCATTTAAGGAAAATACCTTATCGATTTCCGCGGAAGAAAAACCCTGTCGTTCCATCTCTGAGGCAAGCTGCTGCATTTTTTCTGCGCCGGACAACTCACACAGCTCTCCGAAACCATCAAAGTCACTTCCCAGTGCTATTGCGTCGATTCCTGCCAGGTTTTTAATATATTGCATGTGCTCCACCATTTTTTCAATCCGCCCGATCTTTCCACCATCCTCAAGAAATCCTACGAAATAGTTGATACCGATAACACCGCCCCGCTCTCCGATCATTCTGATATTATTATCCGAGAGGTTCCGCAGATGTGAGCAAAGTGTACGTGCGTTGGAGTGACTTGCGATCACAGGGCCATGCGTAAGTTCAAAAATGTCCCGTATGCCGGCATCATTTAAATGGGAAACATCAATAAGAATGCCGATTCTCTCCATTTCCTCCACAAAGCTTTTCCCAGTATCCGTAAGTCCATTGACCAGGTCCGGGATTCGGGGACTTCCCGGTGCGATTGCCGGATTGGGATACCCCAGTTCATTTGCAAAGTTCCACGTCAGGGTAGACATTCTGACGCCTTTGTCATATAGTGCATACAGGTTTTCCAGTTTTCCTTCATACACTCCGCCCTCTTCCACTGTCATCATAGCTGATAGCTTTCCCATCCTGGCGTTCTCTTCCATACTCTCTGCTGTTGTCACCTGTCCTATGATATCCGGATATTCCGCTATCTGTGTTTTCCAGAAATCTGCAAGCCCCAATACATGTGTAAATGGTGACTCGCCTCTTTTCTTCAATGCTCCCAGATGGGTAAAAAGGGAAAAGCACTGGCAAATATATCCCCCTTCTCTCATCCGGTTCAAATCGATTCTTCCGGAATTGGAAAGAAGGGAAATCTCCTTCCCTTCCCTGAAATCCGAGTACATATTAGGTATCGTATCACAGTGTAGATCAATTACCCGGTACATCTAAACTGCCTCCTTTTATTCAGATAGAGCTTCCTGCGCAAATTCAGTATATGCTTCATCCACAACCGTAATGACATAATCAGGCTCTGGGCTTCACGCCGGTTATGACACCTCTTTACAGTCCGAATTCTTCCAGTGCCGCATAGAATAACCTCTCATACCCTTTTGGTACTTGAGCATAAGAAAACAACCACACAGGAGAATTCTTACTCTTGTATGGTCGTTATTTCTTTTTGTCACTGCTTGAAGACGTCACTCAAAAACTGTTTTTTCTTATAATCCCCAAGTGAAGGCTTCATTCGGAGAGATTTTTAAATATTTTATGGTTCTGAATAGTTACTATGTTAAGATCTAAGCTCTACACCCAGCTTGTTGTTCAGGTTCTTCAGGATCTTCTTCACATAGCCGTCCACTGCCTCTGTGGTGAATTCTTCCTCCTTCGGAGCAAAGGTTACGGTGAATGCCATGGACTTCTTCTCGGGTCCTACCTGTAAGCCTTCATAGACATCGAAGAGTTCTACGGACTCTACGAAGCTGCTGGCTTCTGCGATTGCCTTCTCTACCTCGCCGCAGGTAACGGATTTGTTCATTACCAGTGCCAGGTCTCTGGTCTCCTTCGCGAACTTGGAGATCGGTGTGAAGGTGGGAACCTTGCCGTATACAGGACGCAGGGCTTTCAGATCGATCTCTGCGATGTATGCGGACTCACGCATGTCTTCTTCCTTCTGGATCTCGTAGGTCAGCTGCCCTAAGTAGCCGATCTCTTCGCCGTTGTACAGGATTTTTGCGGTACGATAAGGATGCAGGAAGCTCTTTTTGTCTTCTACATATTCGAAATCAATGAACAGAGTCTCTGCTACGGTGTCTACCAGACCTTTCAGAGTGAAGAAATTCTCTTCCTTACCCCAGATACCGATGCAGATAGTCTCTCTCTCATCGGGATACTCGGTCAGAGGCAGATCCTTAGGGATGAATTTATTGCCGATCTCGTATACTCTGCCTTCCAGACAACCGTTCTTCTGGTTACGGGCAATGGCATGGATCATCTGGGGAGCCAGAGTGGTACGCATCAGAGACAGATCCTCGTTGATCGGGTTGATCAGACGGATGGCCTTTCTCTCCGGTGCATCCTCAGGCAGGCCTAACAGATTCAGATCGGAAGGAGAGAAGAAGGAATAATGTACACCCTCAAATGCGCCCTGTGCACACAGTGCTCTCTTGATCTTAAGCTCGGTCTTCTGTTTGGTATTCATGCCGCCGCTGGTTACAGCTGCTGCCGCGAGGAAGGTCGGTGTTACATGGTCGTAACCGTACATACGGATCACTTCCTCTGCAATATCGGGATAGGATTCCATATCTTCACGATATGCGGGTACCTGAATGGTCAGTTCGTCACCGTTAATTACGGGCTGGAAGTTCAGGGATTTTAAGATTCTCTCAATATCAGCGGTAGGTACTTCAATACCCAGTACACCATTTACTTTCTTGATGCTTGCCTTCATCTCGGCAGGCTCGATGGAGTTGCCGGTGCTGACTTCTACGTGAGTAGAGGATACTTTACCACAGCCCAGTTCCTCGATCAGATGCAGTGCTCTCTTGCTTGCCATAACGGTAGCATACTCATCCACGCCTTTGGCATATCTCTGGGAAGAATCGGAAGACTGTCCCAGTGCTCTGGAGCTCTTACGGATATTGTCTCTTGCAAATTTTGCGGACTCGAAGATGACAGCCTCTGTGGTATCGCGGATCTCGGAATTTAAGCCGCCCATGATACCTGCCAGTGCTACGGGTTTTACACCATCGCAGATGACGAGGTTGTTTTCGTTTAATTCAAACTCTTTTTCATCCAAAGTCACAATCTTCTCTTTGTCATGGGCACGTCTTACATGAATGGCATTGCCTTCAATGTAAGAAGAGTCAAATGCGTGCATAGGCTGACCCAGCTCTTTTAAGATGTAGTTCGTGATATCTACCACGTTGGAGATAGATCCGATGCCTACCAGTGCCAGACGTCTCTTCAGCCATGCGGGGGATTCGCCGATTTTCACATCAGTTACATAGTGTGCGATATATCTGGGGCACAGATCCGGAGCATCCACAGTTACGGTGAAACCATCCTTAGTAACGCCGCTCTCGGTGTAATCCAGTGCCGGAGTCTTCACGGGTTTGTTCAGGATCGCTGCTACTTCTCTGGCAATACCGAAGATGCTCTCACAGTCCGGTCTGTTGGCGGTAATGGCAATGTCAAAGATCCAGTCATCCAACTGTAACAGGTGCTTTGCATCTGCACCGATCTCGGCATCCTCCGGCAGTACCAGCAGTCCGTTGTAGCCTGCACCGGGGTACAGATCCTCAGTCAGTCCCAGCTCGGTACCGGAACACAGCATACCGCAGGACTCATAGCCGCGCAGCTTGCCTTTTTTGATCTTCATGGTGCCCTCGATGGTCACATGATCTTTTGCGGTAGCGTATACCTGCGCACCTTCCAGTGCTACGGGGTATTTGCCGCCTGCATGTACGTTGTCTGCACCACAACAGATCTGCAGGGGCTCTGCGCCGCCTACATTTACCTTACATACATGTAAGTGGGTCTCAGGGATGGGCTCACACTCTTCTACCAGTCCGACTACCACGCCGCTGATGTCCTTACCTACTTCGTAGGATTCCTCTACCTCAAAACCACAGGAGAACAGCTTCTCTTCCAGTTCTTTGGCTTCTACATCTATATCCACATATTCTTTTAACCAACTAAGTGGTACTAACATATCTTTTACCTCCTTCGATGCCGTCTTGTACGACATCCTCTCGTAATGTTCCTTGCATCGTTACTGTTTTAAAATCATATTCCTGTGATCTTAGTCATCATTGATCTGATCCAGTACTCTCATATCAGATTGATATAACAGTTTGATATTGTTAATACCGTACTTTAACATTGCCAGACGCTCAATACCGATACCGAATGCCAGTCCACTGTACTCCTCGGAATCAATGCCACAGTTCTCCAGTACCTTCTTATTCACGATACCGGCACCCAGTACTTCGATCCAGCCGGTACCCTTGCACAGACGGCAGCCGCAGCCACCGCAGGCGAAGCAGCTGACATCGACCTCTACGGAAGGCTCGGTGAACGGGAAGTAAGAAGGACGCAGTCTTGTGGTGGTACCTTCACCGAAGATTTTCTGTACCAGTACTTCCAGCATACCCTTCAGGTCACACAGAGTGATGGTCTTGTCCACTACGAGACCTTCCATCTGGGTAAACATCGGAGAATGGGTTGCGTCGTCATCGGAACGGAATACTTTACCGGGGCTTAAGATCTTGATGGGAGGCTTCTGGCTCTCCATCACGTGAACCTGACCTGCGGAGGTCTGGGTGCTATGCAGGAATTCCGGAGACAGGTAGAAGGTATCCTGCATATCTCTTGCGGGATGATCCTGCGGGGTATTCAGTGCGGTAAAGTTGTAATAATCGGTCTCGATCTCGGTTCCTTCATATACGCTGAAGCCCATGGATGCGAAGATATCGATCAGCTGGTTTCGCACCTGGGTTACGGGATGCAGATTACCGGTCTTACGGCTCTTTGCCGGCATGGAGATATCGATCTTCTCACTCTCGTAGCGCAGCTCCATTTCTTTTTCTTTTAACTTCGTGTTCAGCTCGTCAAAATGCTCACTTGCCCAGTTCTTCAGTTCGTTGACTTTCTTACCGAAGTCAGCCTTCTCTTCCTTGGGCACGGAACCCATCTGCTTCATCAGTCCGCCGATAATACCGTTCTTGTCCAGAATGGTCTTCTTGTACTCGTAGACACCCTTGGTATTCTCAATCTTTTCCAGTTGTTCCCGGATGTCGGCTTTGATCTGTTCGACTTTTTCATTCAATTCGTTTAAATCTGCCATCTTACTCCTCATTTCTGTGTGCTATTCTGCACACTGTGCCTTGTTGCACACGTGTTTTTACTTGTGCCTGGGTGTGTATTGCATTTTCATATTGTAACTATTCAGAGCCTCATTCGCAAAATCGCATCTGCGATGCTTACTTGGAGAACAGGCTTACCTGTTCTCTGCTCATTGAGGCTGCTTCGCCATTGGCTCTGAATAGTTACAAAAAACCGCGCATACAAATTCACCCCATTGGGACGAATTTTATATCCGCGGTACCACCCAAATTCCTTATGTGAAAAATGAAAACTTCTTGAAGCTATCTTTACATTCACGATAAGACTCTTAACTCACGTAACGAGTGAGGAAACGTCATACCCTACCAAATCCATGACCTCTGCTCTCGAATTCTTCCGGTATGCGGCTCGCGTGGGAATTTCGATTCTGCTTGAACCTCAGGAAGCTTTTCAGCCGGTGAACTTCCCTCTCTGTCAGGAAAAAAGAATCTTACTGTGCACGTTCATTGCCTTTACTTTGATATGATAATACCGGAATAGCGGAAATGTCAAGGTATTTAGTTCTCAAATTTCCGTATAATACTTCATTTTTTTCATATCACTAACTCTACCTTATTAGATAATCGTTTGAAATAAATAAAAGAATACTTCTCCTAAAGTCTGGCAGAAGAACTCTTTAAGAGAAGTATTTCCTTTTAAATTACGTTTTATAAAAGTTCAAGGCTAACCTTCTATTTCGTTAATAGGTATTTTTAACAAAAAATGTTCCTGAGAGTTCTCACAGGCAATATAAATCAAATTCTTTTGCGAATCCACAAATCCATGCGGATAAAAGAACGGTTCATCAACCTTTGTCAATGGGATTTTTTTATTCCATGTCCTTGTTCCATCACTACTTACCCACATTTCCAATGGTTTTCTTTTGTTCCAGTCGCAAAATTCCTGACACATGGTAGGATTATGTATTAATAATATGTTATTTCCTGATTTCAGCAAGGTAATTTTTGATGCTGGATTTGGAATATCTGTTTTTTCCGGTTTGCTCCATGTTTTCCCGTAATCATCACTAAAAGAACGATAAAGATATCCCGTGAATTCTGCCCTCATAAGCATAACCAGCTTACCGTTTTCATACTCCGCAATATTATTTTCCCAAAGCGGTGTCTGTGCCTTCAAGTATCCTTCTATGTGAAAGCTTTTGCCATTGTCTTCTGTTCGCAGCACGCCGCATCGAAATGGCCAATTTTCATCAATACCATCATTTGGTACGGAATGAAGTTTCCAATCCCATGCTCCACAGCATTCCTGCCAATATATCGGAAATACCCATGCTCCATTGCTAAGCACAATTCCTTGTCTGACACTTCCACTTATAATTCCATTCGGAAGAGACTGTGGCTCTGACCAGGTTTCTCCGTTATCAGTGCTAAACGAACGATATAAAATCAGTTCTCTATATCTTGACGGAGCATAATACGTCATCAAAAAGAGGCACACTGTATTGTCGTGGCAAAACAGTTCTGTTGCCCACACGGCACGTTCACTATGTTGAAAAATTATTTCCGGTGCACTCCATGTACAGCCATCATCTTTGCTTCGGCTGATAATTACCAGATTTTGATTCGCCGGTTCTGTCTTACCTCCACTTAAGCCCACACATACTAAATCACCGTTTGGCATGCGCCTCAAAAGAGGTTCTCTTGCATACTCAAAGTCTGGTTTTGCTCTCAATATTAAATTAGCCGTGTAATTAAAAGGGTCTCTATTATTTGTCATATCTCTCTATTCCTTTACCGCACCTACAGTAATACCTTTTGTGAAGTACTTCTGAAAAAACGGAAAAACAATGATAACCGGTAATGCACCGATAAATGCCATTGCCATCCTGACCGTTCCTGACGGCACATTCGCTATAATGGAATTAACATCTGATGTAGCTGACATATTTTGTGAAAGGAACTGTAGGTCTGTCATTATTTTATTTAAAAAATTTTGTAAGGTATAATAATTAACATCCGTAACAAACAGCAATCCATTATACCAGTCATTCCAATAGCCAACTCCAACCAGAAGTCCTATAGTAGCTAAAATAGGTTTTGATATCGGCAGTACAACATTTCGAAAAATAGATATTTCTCCCGCTCCATCAATACGTGCCGCTTCCAACAGCACTTCCGGAATGTTTTCATTAAAAAATGTTCTTACCAGTAATACATTAAAACCATTCACCAATAAATGGGGAAAGAGTAATGCCCACATTGTATTTTTAATATGGAAAATTTGTGTATACATCAAATATGTTGGCACCATTCCACCATTAAACAACATTGTAAAAAAAACAAAAAGCATGATCAGCTTTCGTCCAACCAGTTCTTTACGTGAAATGGTATATGCCAAAAGTACGGTTACCATTATCCCTAAAGCAGTCCCCATAAAAGTAACTAAAATTGAATTTAGAAAGGATTTCGAAATTACCGTTCCTTGTTTAATCAGAAATTCATACGCTTCTAAACTCCATTTTTGGGGAAAATATGTATATCCGTATAAATTCAAAACATCATTATCTGTAAAGGATGCCACTGCCATCAAAACCACAGGAGCAATGCACATAAATGAAATGATTCCTAGCACGACATATGCCACAATAATCACTATACTATTTCGTTCTTTTTGTTTCCTCATAACTCCACTCCTTTAGAACAAAGCATTTGAAGGACTAATTTTCCGAACCAGAAGGTTAGTTAAAAACACCAGAATAAATCCAACAATTGATTGATATACTCCTGCTGCTGATGCCATTCCCA
>OGEE01000264.1_pt1 | contig 43706 bp, 24 predicted proteins | sample 1570571 | NCBI WGS metagenome assembly OGEE01 (sample SAMEA2582169, study PRJEB24529) | metagenome | biome: Human gut stool | place: China | collected 2011
AAGCGACAAGTTCTATGCTTTCCTCGACATTAGCCCTATCGGCAAAGGTCATACTCTGGTGATTCCTCGCAAGGAGGTGGATTACATCTTCGATATGGAGGATGCAGACCTGGCTGAATTTGAGGTATTCGCCAAGAAGGTGGCTAAGGCCATCAAGGCAGCCTTCCCATGCAAGAAGGTGGCTCAGGTGGTTTTGGGTCTGGAGGTTCCTCATGCCCACATCCATCTCATCCCTATGAACAGCGAGGCTGACGTGAACTTCCGCAAGGAGCACCTCAAGCTCTCTGAAGAGGAGTTCAAGGAAATCGCCGACAAGATTTATACAGAATTCAAGAAACTTTAAATTCAAGAAGTTTCAAACAGAAAAAGAGCTGCGAAGCATATTCGCAGCTCTTTTTCTATCTATATTCCATACGTTCTTACTTAAACAAACTCATCGCCCTTCTTCATCTGTATCTCGTTCACATATTTGCGAACCAGGGCAGAGGAGTCTTCTTTCTTGCATACCAGGAGCACATTGTCACTCTCGGCTACGATAAAACCGTCGAGACCGTTCAGCACGGCAAGCTTGCCCTTCGGCACCTTGACCACCGTGTTGCTGCAGTTCTCCATCAGCACATCGCTGTCTACTATCACATTGTCGTCCTCACCTTTCTGCATCGCCTCGTAGATGCTGTGCCAGGTGCCCAGGTCGGCCCATCCGAAGTCGCATCTCATCACGCAGACATTAGACGGCTTTTCCAGGATACCGAAATCCACAGAGATGTTGGGATAAGAAGAGAAGCTCTCCTTCATGTAGGCATTCTCCGTCTCCACGCTGAACTCAGGATACTTCTTGTCGTAGTCACGGAGCACCGGTGGCAATATCTTGCAGAAGCACTCACGCAGATAACTTACATTGCTCAGGAAGAGGCCCGTGTTCCAATAGAACTCGCCACTCTCTACGAAGACCTTGGCGAAATCACGCTCAGGCTTCTCGGTAAACGACTGCACATGATAGATGTTGTCGCTGCAGACATCGCCCATCTGAATGTATCCGTATCCTGGTTCAGGGCGGGTAGGCTTCACACCCATGGTCAGGAAATGGTTGTTCTCGGCTACGAAAGCCAAGCCCTCAAATACATTCTCGCGGAAAGCCTCCTCGTTGAAGATGGCCTGGTCGGAAGGTGTGGTGATGACACAGGCATCCGGGTTCATCATCGAGATGCGATGGTTGGCCCAAGCCATGCTAGGTGCCGTGTTGCGATGGATAGGTTCTGCCAGGATGTTGTCGGCAGATACCTCTGGCAACTGCTCCTTCACCAGATTCACATATTCCTCGTTGGTATTGATATAAATATGGTCGGCTGGCACTATCTTCGCCATACGATCGAAAGTTTGCTGTAACTGGGTTCTACCTACTCCAAAGAAGTCGATGAACTGTTTGGGATAGTTGCTGCGGCTGCATGGCCACAATCTTCTACCCTTACCACCTGCCAATATTACGCAATAATTGTTATTATCATTAATTGTCATATTACGGGTCTTAAATGTTGGTTACTGAAATCAAGTGTAAAGTTAGTAATTATCCCCGAAAAGACCAAATATTTTGAAAGAATTTAATAAAGATAGGACAAATACAACACATTTTTAGTATTTTTTCCGAGCAAAATATCTTTTTTCAAAAAAAAACAGCCAAAAAGTTTGTTATTTCAATTTTTATTTGTACCTTTGCACCCGCAATCGCCCAGATGGCGGAATCGGTAGACGCGCTGGTCTCAAACACCAGTGGAGCAATCCATCCCGGTTCGATCCCGGGTCTGGGTACAAAGAGCTGCAAGTTCTTCAACTTGCAGCTCTTTTTGTTTTTATACACCTTCCAAAAAAGGGTGTGTCTTGAACTTATGACACACCCTCATAGATTTATTTTCTAAGAAAACCTTATCGCAACTTGATATTGCTCCAATCATTCATACCTGTGGCAGGAACCACCGTTGGCGACTGGCTCTTATGGTTGATAACCACCGACTGGCGGCGCACCTCCCTGTTCACATACTCGCTCAACTCGCCCAAGGTTACGTCACCCTTGGTATCCTGCAACTTCTTCAACAGATAATAGGTGAACAGACCATGTCCCTTCTCCTTATATGGATAAGCAGTCTCGTCGCCCGTAGCAGCACTGAATACCACCATGTTGCCCTTTGGTGCATCCTGCTTCACCTTCAACGCTACACCACGAGCCGATGCCAACATGCCATCGCCACGCTGGGCACCACTGAAGCAGGCATCCATGAACACCAATACCCGCTTGGCATGGAGACCGTCAAGCGTATCATACAATCGCTTGGTGCTCAGACACACCTCTGTGTTCTGACCGCTGGCATCCACAGGAAGCAGGTAAGCAGCCTTGTCTGATTCGCTTGGTACACCATGACCGGCATAATAGAAGATGACATTCAGGTCGCCCTCGAAGGCAGAAGCAATGCTCTTGATGTCGTCTAAGGCTGAAAGCATCGTACCGAATGTTGCATCGCGATACACACGGATGTTCTCCTTAGGGAGACCCAGGGTCTTCTTGCAGTAAGAAGCAAACACCTTGGCATCGTTCAAGGCGTACTTCACCTTGGTGACACGCTCGTAGTTCTCGTTACCGATAATCACGGCAAAGGTCTTCTTGTTCTCCTCGTTGGTTTCAGGAATATTGATGTCGAGCGCATTATCCACTACTTCCAACTGAGAGTTCGCGGTTCTGGCTGCACTACCACCATGCAAATCTATCTCCAAAGGAGGAAGATTGGCAAGGAACTCGCTGGAACCATCGTTCTTATAGCTGGAAGCCGACTGATAAACCTTATCGCCCAACTTAAACTGGCAGGAAAGGATAGCCAGTTGGTCGTCTATCACACCATACTGAGGCTCAAGCTGAATCTGGTTCCAATATCCCTTGAAGAGATCAACCTCCTCGGCAGGCACCTTGGCATAGATGCGTCCCAAGCCATCAATGGAAACCGGATAAGTACCATAATCGGTATCATATACGCCCAAGTTTCCCTTCACCATATTGGTGGTATAGGCAGCGATGTAGTTCTTGCGCACATTGTCAATCACCTCATCGAGTTTCTTCTCACGGTTTTCAGGAGTTACGCGCTCCTTCCACTGCTGGGCTGTTTCGTAATCCTTCTTCTTCTGCCAATCCGCCATTCGGCTATTTACCATATCGAAAGCGAAATAGCTGAACGACTTCACTATCCTGCGCAGATTCTGACGGGCAAAAGGACTGGAGTTATATGGGAACTCAGGATACTCCTTGGTCATGCTCAGGATGTCCTTCACGGCATAGTTAGGACAGGATGCAGAAGAATTGCTTCTCACATCGGTCAGGGCTGGACCCTTGATGCCCAAACTGTTGTCATCCGGCAGGTTCTTGTCGATATTGGCAGAAGGCTGCATTCTTCTTGGCTTCTGGTCGGGCAAGGTGAGGCTCTTCAACTTGTTGCAGTAAAGGAAACAGCATACACCCAACTTCTTCAAACTGTTAGGGAATGCCAGTTTCTCCAGTTGCTGGCAGTTGTAGAATGCACCCGCACCAACGGTCTCCACGCCCATCGGGAGTTCCATCTCCTTCAAGCCGCTCGCCTCGAAAGCCAGGTCAGCAATCTTGGTTACAGAAGCAGGCACCTGCAGCTCCTGCAAAGCATCACATCCACGGAAGGCAGCCATCGGAATCAGGGTGAGCGAAGAAGACAAGGTAACCTCCTTCAGTTTCTTGCAATCCTCAAAGGCATGAGTACCCAGGTTCTTCACCGTGTTAGGCATCAGAATAGAGGTAACATCAGAGCCCTTAAAGGCCTCCTCGCCAATCTCTACCAGATATTTAGGAAGCACGATGTCGGTGATGGAACCCTGTTCGTCCTTGGCAAAAGCACGGGGAGCGATGGCAACCACCTTGCGTATCTTGCCCTTTATCTTCAAAGAAGAAGGAATTGAAAGACTGGTAGATTTATGTTCCCAGCCAGTAACCTTTGCCGTACTATCCGACAAAGCCTCATAAATGACACCAGCCACCTTGGCGCTGATGACCTTCTGTGCGCTCATAGGAATCAAAGCGCACAGGATGCAAACCAAAAGCAGAAAAGTTCTTTTCATCTAAAGCTAATTTATATTATTCACGTTTATATTCATTCACTATTCGACTACAAAAATAAGCAAACTTTTCGAGATAAAGAAACTTATTGGCAGAAAAATAAAAAGAAAAGCCAAAAAAGCATTCAATTGGCTGTTTCGAAAACGTTTACGATGTTTTCCACCCTCTATTCTACACTTTGATTTGGAAAATCAAAATAATATTTCTATATTTGCACACAAAAGGAAACTATTAATAAAGAAACTCTATATAATAAACCCAAATAAACAAAGTAACATTCATGAAGAAATTATTCAGTTTTGTTTATGCCTGTGTACTGGCTCTCGGAATCCAGGCGGCAGACATCAACAACTATGATGCGCTCTATGAGAATCTCCCGTTCAAGATGGAGAAAGTGACTCGACCACAGTTCCCAAGCAATGAGGTCAATCTGAAGGACTTCGGTGCCATCGGCGACGGTTCTACCCTCTGCACCGACGCATTTAGGAAAGCCATCGATGCCCTGGCTCAGAAAGGCGGCGGCAAGCTCGTCGTACCTCAGGGTGTCTGGTTCACCGGTCCTATCACCTTGAAGAGCAACATCAACCTGCATATAGAAAAAGGTGGTATCATCCTCTTCTCGGCAGACGTAAACCTCTACCCTCTCGTGGAGACTTCGTTCGAGGGTCTTGACACCCGTCGCTGCCAGTCGCCTATCTCCGGCCGCAACCTGGAGAACGTGGCTATCACGGGTCAGGGTGCCATTGATGGTAACGGCGAGTACTGGCGCCCTTTGAAGAAGGCTAAGGTTACTTCTGCACAGTGGAAGGCGATTACATCCCGTGGCGGTGCCTTCAAGAACCCAAACTACTGGTTCCCATCAGAGGCTGCACTCAAGGCTGACGCAAAAGGTGCCGGCATGAACGTGCCTCTCGGCATCACTACAGAGGAAGGTTGGAACGAGGTGAAGGATTACCTGCGCCCAGTAATGGTGAGCCTCATCAGTTGCAAGAACGTATGGCTCAATGGTGTCATCTTCCAGAACTCTCCTGCCTGGAACATCCATCCACTGATGTGTGAGAACGTATTGATTGAAGATGTTTTGGTTCGCAACCCTTCTTTCGCACAGAACGGCGATGGTCTGGACCTGGAATCCTGCAAGAACTCTCTCATCGTGAACTCTACCTTCGACGTGGGCGATGACGGTATCTGCATCAAGAGCGGTAAGGATGCCGACGGCAGAAACCGCGGCGTAGCTTGCGAGAATGTCATCGTTGACGGCTGTACCGTATTCAAGGGTCATGGCGGCTTCGTAGTTGGTAGCGAGATGAGCGGCGGCGTGAAGAACGTGATGGTAACCAACTGCCAGTTCCTCGGCACCGACGTAGGTTTGCGCTTCAAGAGTGCCCGTGGCAGAGGTGGCGTAGTTGAGAATATCTACATCAAGGATATGTCAATGTTCGATATCCAGACCGATGTGGTTACCTTCGACCTCTATTACGGCGGCAAGTCGGCTGTGGAAGTATTGAACGACGGCGACCAGAAAAAGCAGCAGTTGGTAGATATGAAGAAGGTGGATGAGACAACCCCAGCCTTCCGCAACATCGACATCAACCATGTAATCTGCCGCGGCGCCCGCCGTGCAGCCTACTTCAACGGCCTGCCAGAGATGCCAGTGCAGAACATCAGCATCAAGGACATGGAGGTGAACAATGCCGAGCAGGGCATCGTGATCAACCGCACCGAGGGTGTAACCCTGGAGAACATCAAGGTAAGCGCCAAGTCTCATACCTTTGATGCCAAGAACTCAAAGAATGTAACCGTAAACGGAAAGAAATACAAGAAGATAGATGAAAAGGGAATTACCCTTGACTTCTAGAAACTTGAGATAAAGACAAGAAACATAAAAAGAGCCGCAGAGGTTTGGTCCTCTGCGGCTCTTTTTATGTATTTCATCACTGAAACTGAAAGAATACACAACTATTTATCTGACGAAACCGTAATCTTTGTAGCCTCTATCAGATTGTCGATAGGACAAAGCTGAGAAGTATAGTCATGATTATCTACGATAAGATCAGTAACTATAAAGTTGGTTGTTATGATTTCCTTCTGAGGATTATAGGTTCCCTTCACCGTCAGATACATATATCCCGTATGCTTCACATCTTTAAAAGTATAAGAGAAGTCGAGCTTATTATGCTCCAAATCCTCCTTGGTTTTAAAGGTTAAATACCCTGCGCTATATCCCACGCTATCGATAGGACAAGAGAAAGTGAGGGCATCGCCCGAAAGATTTGCATACTGATATTCTCCGCCGCACAACTTCTCCATGACTGCATCCATCGGGAATGTAGCCACGTTGACATTGGCTTGCGAATCAATGTTGTACTTCACGGTTTTCTTCGTATTCAGAGGAGTGGTATAAGTACCTGCATAGCTACTTTTCATGTTCTCAAAAATACGATTAACCTCATTTATCTGGCTGTTCGGATCGTAATAATTCGAATCGCCATCACACGAATTTAGTCCTATCGCCACAAAAGTGGCGAATAGGACTATAAACATATTTACTATTTTCTTATTCATCAATCAATTATTATTTTACGGTCACCTTCATAGCTTCACCAGCCACACGGATGATATATACGCCATCTGCTACGCCCAAAGCCTTCACAGCATTCTGCACCTGAGCCTTTGTTGTTGTAACAGTACCTATCTTCATACCATTAACAGTGAAGACATCGCCAGTAAACGCCTCGTTGGCAGCCAAGTGAGAGATGCCTGTGGCAACCACAACCTTCAGCACACCAGTTGGCTTGTAAAGGTCAGAAACATCCCAGCTCAAACCTGTAGGAAGCTCTGGCAAAGTCAACTTAGAAGGAGCACCACTGAAGTTCTGAGCCTTCCACAAAGTGAACGTATCACCCGCCTTTGCCTTGTAGTTCTTATAAGTCTCAACTACAATCTCACCATTCATAGAGAATGTGCCTTCTGCAACAAGAGAAGTATGACTATTGTTCAAATCCTTGTTGTTATAAAGGAAGAACTTGGCAGTTGATCCCTCATAACAGAAAATAGATGAAGCAGACTTCAATGCGCCTGAAGGTATAGAAGAGGTATAATTACCTGGCTTGAGTGTTCCGCCATTATTCACAATGATGTTATGAAGCAAAGCCTGACCAGCCAATGTACCAGAACCACTAACCACCATGTCGTATGCACCGAAGAACTCATCCTTTGAAGCTGAATTATTCAAGTTGAGCACACCACCATTAACGGTAGTAGTACCTGAGAGCTTATTCATCAACTGGTTGACAGTCCATAAACCGGCACCCGTCTTGATAATCTTGCATCCCGTGATAGAACCAGTGAACTTCACATCATCACCCAAGGAACCGATGGTGAGAGTTCCGCTACCGCTAATGCTTCCGCTACCTACCAGGTTACCCATAGCAAGCGACTTGCCGCTGTTCTTGAAGTTGCAATAGATACCCACAGTAGCATTCTTCAATCCATTGCCATTGCTCCAGACAACCTCAGGGGTATAAGAGCCCGACTTACTTGCATTGAAATTGACATTTCCTGCAAACTGCGCCCAATTACCCTTCAACTCTCCACGGATGCTCGTTACATTAACACTCAAAGTACCAGAACCTGTAAGAGAACCAGTATAGCCACAACGGGAATCAAGATACCAGGCAGACTTAGCATCTGAAGGAACCTCGATGTTTGCAGCATTCGTAGAATATGAATACAGATCATCATGATCGCGCAAGGTAGCATTATTCAAGACAACAGTCTTTGGATAGCCATGCTTGCTAGAAGCATTCTCAGAGCTCTTCACCGTACCGCCATTGACAATCAGCTTTCCGTAACTAGCCTCAGGAGCCAAGACCAAAGTACCATTACCATTCTTTGTCAAGGTATTGTTAGTACCGGTAATCTTGTTATCCAAAGTCAAAGTAACACCATCGTTAACCTCGATTGTACCACCATTGCTTCCTACAGCAATAGGATGCGAGGTCTTTATGTTCGCTACTGGAACCAATGAACCACCATTCAAGTTGACAGTATTGGTATAAGAACCAAACGCACCATTATTAGCGCCATCTGCGACACCCAGACTAGCCACAGTAACAGAACCCTTGTTGATATTGACAGAGCCCTTGAAGGTATTGACGTTATTGATGTTCACATTGCCCTCACCCTTCTTTGTAATGCTGGAATTACCGGTAATGGCCTTTTCACCAGCCACCGTATATTCCAATCCGTTGTTATCGAAGGTAACAGTGGCAGGAGCCACATCCTCAGCAAGAGTAACCTTTCCGCTCTTAGCCTCATCATTGAAGATGACATTATCACCGGAAACAAAGACGTCGGCAGCATTATCAGCCTGCTGCTTGAAGTTGCTCTTGTCTGCCAAATTCCATACATCATCCTCTTCTCCTGTCCAAACCACAGAAGATGGAGCACGCAGGTCTTCTACATTCAAAGACAACACGCCGTCGGCATACTGCAGGGAAGCCTTATGGCCTTTCAGCCCCGTCAGGATGATATCCTTGATGTCACCATCAATCTTCTCTATCTCTGCAATTTTATAGGTACCCGAAGCGAGATTGTCTGAAATCACAAAGTTAAAGCGAGGTGCCAGATACTCTGGACCATTCTCCCAATCCTTCTTCTCTATCTTCAGGGTCTTTGCCTTGATTATATCTGCATTGCCGCTGCCATCTATGGTAAACTCAGCTATAGAACCGAAGTTCATGTTCAGGGAAGTGGTCTCGATAGTACCAACCTTATCCTTGCCTCCAGGACAGATGACAGAACCATAATCGGCAGTGATTCCACCCTTGAAGATACCACCATCTGAGTGCAACTCTGCAAAGCGGTTCAGCCATACTGGACTGCTCTCCATGGTTCCATCAAACTGTAAAGTACCAGCCCAGACATCCGTCTTACCGGTATATGTCTGAGTAACATGAGGGAGAACCAAGGTTCCATCACCCTGCTTTACCAGACGCATGCTGCCAGTGAATGCACCACCCGTCAAGGTATGTGTATAATAAGCATACTTAATCTCAGTATCCTTGGTCTTGCACTCGCTTGGTGCAGTACCCTGCACCCATGAAGGAGCATTATCTGTGAAGATTGCAGGAGAAGCTCCATCAGCAACGCTCACTGTAGCATCGCCTGTTGTTGCAAGAAGCGCATGCTTGCCATTGAGAGCTGCATCAATAGAGGAAGCAACGATCTCGCGACCAGTTGTGGTGAGTGGTGGAGGTGCAATCGTGATACCTTCCTTCTCGCCCAGGAAATAAGATGGATGAGGTGGCTGGTTATAGCCACATGGCTGCCATACCATCGCATTGCGATACTGATGATCATACCACAAAGAGTAGTTGCGCCACTCTGTTGGGATGGTTGAAGTATAAATGCGAATGTTATTGTCGGCAGTACGCATGATAACCTCTTCACGCCAATCACCAAAGATATCTCCCTGATAACATGGCGTTGACTTTGTATCATTATTAGTCAAACTTCCTCCAAAAGATTCGATACGTCCCTGTCCATACTTTAAAATCTGACCGGCAGAATTTCTCACTTCTGTTCCATTGAAGGTTTCATCAAGCAAGTCACCGTCCCAATAAATACGGAAGTTCAAAGATACATTCTTCGTATCCAGATCAGAATGCTTATTGGTTACACAGTTGATCAATTTGCTTTCGTGACCCGAGAAGAACTGGCCTCCTACAAGATCATTGGTAAAATTACCTGCCATACTGCGGCCATCATCGCTACCTCCAGAAAGACGATAGTATATCTTACTTGTTGTAGCATCACGATAGTTGTTGGATGGAGCATCCTCGTTACAAGCAGCCATCTCCTGTCCATGAACATAAGGATTGAAATCACCTATATGCTGGGCATCACCATGACCGAGACCTGTGGTAGAGAGTCCCTTACCGTTATCATCAATCACCATAGAACCCCATACAATCTCATCACGTCCATCCCAATCCACATCGGCAACGATATAGTTGTGGTAACCCTGACCATACCAAGGAGAACCTGGCTGGTTGTTGGTCCACTTCCAGCGGACATTCAAGTCGTGAGTCTTTGGATCTACATCGTATGCGATGAACTTGTGGCGGGTATAGATACCACGCCCCAGGAAGATGCTAGGATGCTTGCCATCCAGATAAGGAGCACCGAAGAAGTACTTGCTGCTGCGATGACCATAGCCATCCCCCCAAGCTGCCTTCAAATCAGTTTCTCCATCTTCCAGACGCTTCAATGGGAACTCAATGCACTGGTATGGCTTACCGGTAGCACCCTCACAATACCAGAGGAACTCCTTGCCATAATGGGTAAACCATTCTACGGAACCCTCTGCCTTTGGTTCACGATAGTTCTTCCAGGAAGTTCCATTTTTGCCATCGGCACCAATGGTATAAGTAGTACCATCAGCCATGTGGACGGTAGAACCTTCTTCGAGTCGCATTACGACCTCAGCCTTTCCATCCATATCCCAGTCGTAGCCAACGATGTTCTGCTCGTTGTTCTGGAAGTCACCCATGTTAGGACCACAGTTCACCCACCAAAGCACGGCACCATCCTGCTTCAGGCAAGCCAGCATAGAATACTCCTTGGTTTCAACGCCATCGATGGTTGGACCATTCTTCGGATAGCGCTGTGCACTCTCCTCCAGGTTGTTGAACTTCATCAGGATTTCCACCTCGCCATCGCCATCCACATCGGCACAGCAGGCATCATTAGGCTCATAAGTAGCCTTGAGAGACTTATCATGCTTGATAATAATTTCCTTATAGTTATTACCGAGTACAGTAGCTGCTTTAGAAGCCTGCTGCTCTACTCCATTCAATACCGCCTTCACGGTATATTGACTATTCTCAGAACCCGAAGCATCGGTAAAATTAGATACATCGAGAGGTTCTGCATTTACTCTCGTACCATCCCGATAGAGATTGTACTTCACATCGTAATACTCATCGGCCTGGATACGCCATGAGCAATAGACACCTTTGGTGGTTTTCACTGCCACCAATCCACGGTCTAGCTTATCGGTGAATCGCTGGGCATTGGCACCCATGCTAACCAACAAAGCCAAAGCTGATGTTGCAAGTAATTTCTTATTCATTATAATCGTAGGTTATTATGTTGTTTGTTTATTCTATAACGATGCAAAGTTACGAAAAAAAAATGAAGTAGCATCTATAAAATCTGATTAATTACTCTATTTTTTGAGAAAAAAAAACAAATCAATATAAATACAAAAAAGGGTGCATTGCTGCACCCTTCATTGTATGATATTCTTTTCGGAATTACTTCATCTGAGCACCAGCCAAAGAGAATGTCTTGTTACCCTTAACGATTACGAGACCATCCTTTGTCAGTACCTTCTTTACTACTGGAGCAGCCTCATCGGCAGCCTTTACACCAGCAATACCTGTAGACTCGCCAACTGCGCTGTAAACCTGGATACGAGCCAAGCAATCTGAAACACGATAGAGACCAATCTGCTCATTACCCTTCAATACCGCAGTTACAGGAGCATTGTTGCTTGCCAAGAACTCAGCCTCATCTGCAACCACTGGGTGGAGTGCATTAGCACCATAGTTGTTATAGCTGCTAACCTTGAGGATATCCTTATCTGTCAAACCATTAACAACCAAATACAAGTTGTTAATCCAGCCACCAGAAGCATCATCACCCTTTTTACCTTCAAGAACCATACCGACACCCTGATAGAAGTGTACGTTTACAGAAGGCTTTGCAGTAAATGCCAAGTTATCGTAAACAATTGAATCAGAAGCAGCCCAAGCAGAAGCTACCTTTGTATACTGAGGGATGGTAGTATATGCAGTCTTTACAGAATCTGCATCATACCAGAAGAGACGGCCGTATGTAGCATACCTACCACCGACTTCGCCATTAACGGCAAAATTCATGGCTGCAAAATCATCAGCTGTCAAGTGAGCCAAGTTATAATCCTTAGCCTGCTTATACTCAATATTGTTCTCCACAGAAGTCTTAGCCTCACCATAACCGAGAGCTGCAGTTGTTACAGTAAGAGTACCCTTACCAGGAAGAGTAACCTTAGAACCTGTAGGCAACTCCTCGCGTGTCAATGTAGCACCACCATCAGCTGGCTTGAATTCGTATGACAAGAAGAGTGTTGGCTGCAAAGGAACGTCAGTGTTAGAAACGGTCAAGGTGTATTCCTTAGCAAAGCCTTCCTCTACATTAGAGATAGTAGTTGTTGCAGTAGGCAATGCTACGATGTCGTTTTCAATCTCTGTAGAAATAACCTCAGAAGTTGCGCTACCTGCTGTAGTCCATGCCTCCAAAGTACCAGATGTGCAAAGATCTGTAACGTTTACATTATCTGGATCATAGTTAGGGTTGTTGCTCCATACATAAACACCATCAGAAGTATCACCATAATATACTTCATTCTCCTCACCATTATACTTCAGGTGAAGTGTCTCACCATCCATGATTTTGATGTTGTAAACACGCTGGTGGTTATTTACACCAACAAGAGCTACAGATGGGTTGTTAGCAACCTCCTCATCAACCTCTGCCTGAACCTTGATGTTGTCAAAGTAAGCTACGTTCTGATAACGACCAGCCAAATAATAGATACCAGCTGCAGCCATATCTGTACCTGCAGGAACCTCATAGTTGTCACTAGAAATGGTATTACCAACAAGGTCGTCAATTGAGTAAGAAACAACTCTTGCTACAGTATCGATGTCCAACTTAACGGTATACCAAGTACCTGAGTTCAAAGTTACCTGCTTGGCAGAATCACCATTGACAGCAAAAGGCTGTGCACCTGAAGCAGAAATATTAGTCTGCTTGTTATCAGCATCATACTGAGCCAACTGTGTCAAATCGAACAACCAATTAGCACTGTTGCCACGGAAATTGTTATTAGCCTTCTTTGTACAGGTTGTCTCATCAGAAACTACTGTAATTTCACTGGTTGTATGGTTATTACCAAAAGCCTTGAAATAGAAGTCAAAAGCTACGGAATATGAAGCTGTACCAGCACCCTTCACAATATCCTGTCCCCAGAGAGTATGGGCAGAACGGTCATTATTCGCACCCTGAGAAAACTGGATAAACTTACCATAATCATCACTCAAGATACTTAAACCACCAGGTACACTTGGAGAAGTCCAACCTGCAGCTGCAGCATCAGTTGCCGACTCAAAGTCCTGATTATACAAGACCTTGATTCCTGCGCTGGCACTCATTGAGAATGCGCAAAGCGCCAAGAAAAAGAGATAAAACTTTTTCATAATCAAAATTTTTAATTGAATTAATAGGTTATTATTGTTTCTATTTTAGGATGTCTTGACCAAGGTCACCCTTGGTTCAAGACATCATTAAATTTTTATCTTACCATCCAGGATTCTGTGTATAACCACAAACCTTTGTATCTTTCTGTGGCAATGGGAAGAGATTGTACTTATCATTCCAGGTACGAGTTTCGTAGATACCAGGAGTGAAGGTCAATGTTCCATCCTCAGCTTTGTTGATGGTCATCTTGCGGATACTGGTCAGATACTCAGCACCCTTCTTCCAGCGGCGCAAATCGTAGAAACGATGACCTTCGAAAGCCAACTCTACGAAACGCTCATTCTCATACTTTTTGGTGAACTCTTCGAATGAAAGTCCATTCTCGATGTTTGGCTGACCAGCACGCTTACGAATCTTATTGATGGCATCAGCAGCCGACATAGACAAACCAGCAGGCTTTTCGTAACCATTCTTGGCATAGTTAAGCACAGCCTCAGCATAATCGAGATAGAACTCACCCAAACGGAAGGTTACCCAGATGTGGTAGAAGCTGTTGGAACCAGTATTGGCAATGATGGTTGGTGCGTTGCAGTACTTCTTCAGATAGTAACCGGTAGGAGTACCATAGGTTACTGACGAAGAGTTTGCACCACCCACGTATGTCTCCAGAGCAGACTTTGCTGCGTTTGGCCACTGCTCACCATTGGTTGCTACAATCTGGGAAAGGCGCTTGTCACGATTGGCGTATGGGTTCTGTGGATCATAACCACTATCTTCATCATCGATAGCCTTACCATTCTTCATCTCGAAAGCATCAACCAGGTTCTGGGTAGGACAGTTACCACCGCCAGCATTCTCCATACCGATTGGGAAATTATACTTCTCGAAAGCATTGCTGGCTGCATTGCGGCGACCAAAGATAATCTCCTTCTGTGCATCAGACTCCTTCCAGCTATCACTTACGAAAAGCTTGCTATAATCAGAAGCCAAAGTCTTTGACTGCTTGGAAGCCTGAGTGAAGAGTTCCTGGCAGCGAAGAGCTGCTTCATACCATAACTTATCATCATTCTTGTCGTTGAACAATGGACTGGCATGGTAGAGAGCTGCACGGGCACGGAGAGCCATCACAGCCAACTTATTGGCACGACCAGTCTCAGATACGGTAGGATAACCAACTGCAGAATAATCTTCAAAGATAGAATCCTGTATAGCAGCGCACTCGTCATCGATGAACTTGAAGATGGTATCACAAGGCACCTGAGGCAAGGCATTTGCCTCGTTGGCACCCATGTGCTTGGTCTTCAATGGGATGTTCTTATACTGGCGAACCAATTCAAAATAGAAGTAAGCTCTAGCCCAACGAGCCTCGTACTGATAGTTGTTGTACTGAGCCATCTCCTCTTTATAATGGATATCCAACTGATAGTTAGGGAAAGTCTGTCCCTGGAACTCATCAAGCACCAGGTTGCAATAGCTGATACCATCCCAGCATGTACCCCAAATCTTACTCTGGTCGTTAGAAGGTCCCCAGGCGCCATTGAAGAAATCTTCAACGGCATTACCTGGATGAGAATATACCGACTCATCGGTGGCAGAACTCAACATCGCTCCAGAATAGTTACCGAAGTCAGTATCGAGGTCATTATAAATTCTTGTCATGAAGCCACCCACACGGCCAAACATCTCCTTGATGTAAGCATCGTCGTAGACATTATACTCCTTGTAGTCCATCTTGTCTGAGCATGAACTCAAGGCTGTCAAGCCCAATGTTGCAGCAAATAATATATTTTTCAGTTTCATATTTATACTATTTTAATCATTTAGAATGTTACAGATGCACCAACGATAAGACTACGTGTCAATGGGCTTGTTGCACCATACGAACCAGCATCGACTGTATCAAGATGATCAAGTGTAAACAAGTCTGTGCCTCTTACGTAAACCTTGACTGCGTTGACAAATCCAGTCTTCTGCAACCAGTTCTTTGGCAAATTATAATAAACCTCAATATTGCGCAACTTAAAGTAAGAACGGTCACGAAGCCAAAAATCACTGGTCTGATAGTTGTTGGCATTAGAGCTTGAGCTCAGACGAGGGAATTCTGCATTAGGATTCTCCTTGGTCCAACGATTATCATAAACATACTGTGACAGGGTACGATTACTGATCAATCCCCAATAGTAACCAGAGGTATTCAACAGAGCAGAATAGCGACTTACGCCCTGGAACATGGCATCAAATCCAAGTCCCTTATACTCTGCGCCCAAATGAAGTGTATAATGGATTTCAGGGCAAACGGTGCTATAACCAATCTTGGTATAGTCGTTCTTGTCTATCTTTCCATCACCATTCACATCCACATACTTGATATCGCCAGGATGCACAGTTGTGAAGGTATGCTTTGGCACGTAGTTTGGATCAGTCTCCGGCAAGTTCATGTTGTCAATGTCCTGCTGGGTAAGCAAGCCGTCTGACTTCAGACCCCAGATAGAGTTAAGAGGATAGCCCGTTGTTACCAGATTTTCGTAAGCACGTGGCTCCTCAGCCTGTTCCTTGATCTTATTCTTGTTCAGAGAGAAGGTTCCACCAATGTTAACCTGCACCTGACCAATCTGCTTGGTGTAATCCAAAGAACCTTCAAAGCCCCAGGAGTCAACGATACCAGCATTTACGTAAGGAGCATCGAATCCGATGACGCTACCATAGGTACCAGAACCAGAACACCAGATATCGGAACGGCGCTGGAAGTAGCCATCCAACTGAAGATTCAAGCCTCCAAAGAGAGTAGCATCAATACCAACATTGTACTTATCAGCCTTCTCATGAGTAGGATTCTCTGTTGCCATCTGACCCAAGTTGGTACGACCGAAGTCTGAATCATAACCCGAATTGAATGGATAAGTCACACCATCAGTACTATATGACTGAGTGTAATAGGTCCAAACATTGTCACCCGGCAAGTAATCGCAGTTGATTCTACCGTAAGAAGCACGGAGTTTCAGAAAATCAATCCACTTCGCATTCTCCAGGAATTTCTCGTTGCTCAACACCCAGGCTGCACTCACCGTAGGAGAGAATGCCCACTTGGTACCTGGAGCCAAACGGCTGGAACCTGTCTCAACCAGAGAAACCTCACCGATATAACGATTCTTGTAAGCATAATGACCCAACCAAGAAGCCACCTGACGATATACTGTGGTATTCAAACCCGTCTGGTCTTCATACTCATACTGCCAGCGCAAAGAAGAATAAACGTAATGCTTATTATTGAAGGTACGCTCGTAATTCAAGCCACCATCAAAGTGCATACGGCGAGAATAAACATCCGTATTGGCACCCGTTCCCTGTGTACCATTCTCACCACCCGTGCTATACTTGCCAGCAGCAGGAACTCCATTTGCCCATGTTGAAGGAGCATAGAAACCATAGAGGAAGGTCTTGCTATGATTCTCGTAGATGGTTGAATAGGTGTCATAACCCAAGCGGAGGGTAGCACTCAATCCTTCGAGGAACATCCCCAGGTCCTGACCCAATGTCATATCGGCATTCAAGGCACGCTGGTGAATCTTATAGTAAGCAGCACCCGCAGTGTTCGCTACAGGGTTGTTGGTTCCTGCCCAGGCAGAACTGCCACCCCAATCACCATTCTGGAACTTAACAGGGAAAGCAGCAGAAGGCAAGGAATAAACCAAGCCCCACAGATTGACAGCATTACCCGGCTGCGACATCTCACCCAACATACCCATGGTATTCACCTTCAATGTTGTTGTAGGAGTCAGATCAATATCCATGTTGATACGCAAGTTACCACGTACATACTTGTCCTGGGTATTGTTGCCATTATCATCCATCGTATTGTTGATGAATCCCTTATCCGACAACAAGTTAATACCTGTATAGAAGCGGAATCTCTGAGCACCGCCAGTTACTTCGGCACCAATCTTGTTGGTGATGCCATGATGGCGGAAAGTTTCATCCACCCAATTTACGTTAGGATAGAGATCTGGATACTTTCCACTGCCGAAAGCAGCAATTTCAGCATCAGTATATTTTGGTGCAACACCCTCGTAACCCAAAGCTTCATTCATGGCAGAAGCATAAGTCTGGGCGTTGATGAACTTAGGACGGTCTATCTGATAGTTAATCAGATGATCATAGTTAACCTTGATTTCACGAGAGTTGTACTTACCTCGCTTCGTTGTAATCTCAATAACGCCATTGACACCCTTATTGCCATAGAGAGCCACAGCCGCTGCATCCTTCAGGATAGAAACATGGTCCACCTCATTAGGATCAACATAGCTTAAGTCTCGCTCAATACCATCCACCAGAACCAAAGGTGTGCTGCTGCTCAAGCTCTGCAATCCACGGATATAGAATGTAGGGTTGGCAGAATAATAAGTTCCGGCACCCTGCAATGATACAAGACCATTGCCACCCTGACCGATGATGGAATTGCCAATGTTCTTGGCAGAGCGCTTATTGACATCCTTGTTTTCAATAACAGTAACCGCAGCAGTTGACTGAGCACGAACAAAATCCTTATTCGCTCCCACTTCTATCTTCTGAAAAGCAAAAGAAGAGCCTGAAGCTATGCTATCTGATTGCGCATTTACTGGTAGGACACTGCCTACCAATAAAGAAAGCGCATATATATTTTTCTTGTTCATAATTGAATCTAATTATTGTTTTAATGATTGATGATGCAGAATCATATATCACTCATGTTTACCATCCAGGGTTTTGAACCAAGCCATAGGCCTTGTTGATTTCAGTCTGTGGGAATGGCCACAAGAACCACTTGGTTACAGTCTGAGAATTTGAGTCCTTGTTCCAGAGAGCATGTGAACGATTTCGGATTTCAAACTTCTCGTACTCAAAACGAGATGGTTCAGTAACATTAGCATCTTTATCTGCACCCATCCATGGACGATATACGCGTACAAAATCACCCTTAGAGTTCTTCTGCAAGCGGAATGTAACCAGTCCGTGAAGAGGCTTAGTCATCCAATCACCACGCTTATAACGAATCATATCATAATAGTGGTTATTGCTGATACCCAATTCGCATGCACGCTCACGAAGGATTTCGTCAATCAGCTTATCCTTGTAGGCAGCATCGGTCAGATTGATGTTGGAACCATTGGCATCCTTGTAATATCCTGCTGTATTCAGGCTGCCCAAGCCAACACGCGCACGTACGATATCCACCTGCTTGATGGCTTCTGCAGGATTACCGGTCTGTGCAAGACATTCAGCATACATCAGGTACATCTCGTCAAGACTCAAGTAAACCCACTGGGTAAACTTACGCAAGTAATCCTGATTCATATAGTACTTGTTGCAGTCGTATCCCGTGGCATTGCGAGTAGCAAGAGCCTCGATGATTTTCAGCGAGTCGCCTTTCTCATCCCATGCTGCTACAGCGTTACCTTCGTGATAGCCACCTACCCAAAGTTCATAAACATCACCGTTTGACTTACCAGAAGTCCAGTCAAGAGAAGTCATCTGTCCGTTGACAATACACTCTTCATAGAGGCGAGGGTCGCGAGAGGCTTTCTTTACAACACCACCACGTACCGACTTATACTCATAGAACATTCTACCTTTAGAACCTTCCAGTCTTCCAGCCTTCATATCTGCATCCCAATCAAATGGCTTACCATCACTCCAAGGGAACATTTCTACATACTCCTGAGTTGGCAAGCAATTCTGGCGGGCAGGATTATCATGCCACTGGTGCCATGTATAAGTACCAGCCTTATAAGCATCAATACCACCCACACGGGTAGAATGAAGTATTTCTGTACTACCCTGATAAGCATAACCCATACGGTAAGCCTGGCGATAACTATCTGGACTGTTGCTCAATCCCAAAGAAGCTGGGGTAACAAGAGCATAGGTGCCTGGATTGGCTGCCAACTTGTCAAAGAACGCCTTGCAGGCTGCCAAAGCGGTCTGCCAGCGAGCCTGGTCATAGTTACCATACCAAACCAAATGCTTCTGCTCTGCCTCAGACTGGCCGCCATAGTAACCCTGGTCTGCATTATAAAGAGGTGACGCAGCAAAAGTCAGGATCTTCGCCTTCAATGCCATGGCTCCTGCCTCTGTCCATCTACCCGTATTGTTGACAGCATCGGTCTCTGTGGTATTACCATTATACATCCAAGGAAGTTTACCTGAATTGATTGCCTCATCAAGCATCTTCACCATGAAGTTAACGGTCTCCTCTACGGTTGCACGTGGCAAGTCATAAGAAGTCTCATTACCAGTATAGCTATGATCTACGATAGGAAGTCCACCATATACAGAGAACAGGTCGAAATAGCGGGCTGCGATAAGGCACTTAGCCTGTGCCACGAAAGAGGCTTTCTTCTCCTCACTCAAATCAGGAACCTTATCTATATTCTCGATCAAAATCCAAGCAGCACGAACTGCCTGCCAGACATTGTCACCCGTAAAGGAAATCAATGGAGTCTGCGTTGCATCCAGTGTACCTGAATAAAAAGCGCTATAAATGGTATTGTCTGCCCAGTGCATCAACCAGCAGTCTGTTACCTGGTCCAATTTACCAGTCCAAGGACTGGCACTATTGCCACAGTTATTATTATATGGCAAACCATAATACTGCAAGGCATAAATTGAATTCAAAAACTGCTCTGTATATACAGCCTTATTGAATACAGTATCAATGGTTACAGATGAGCCAGAAGCTTTTTCCAGGAAAGCATTACCAAAGGCCACCTTATCTGTACAAGCAGTGAAAGTAGATGCACCCAGCACCAGTCCTGCCACGCCTGTCATTAATTTATGTTGTAATTTCATATTGTTTACTTGCTTTTAGAATCCAACCTTAAGACTTGCTGTATATGTTCTCTGAAGTGGGTAAGAAGGTGCATTAGAAGCACGAGTCTCTGGATCACCCCACTTGTATGGAGAGAATGTCAACAAGTTATAACCACTCAAAGAGAGCTGCAACTGGTTCAGGCCTAACACCTTCATGAATGGGAAGTGGAAGTCGTATGCCACCTGAAGAGTCTTCAGACGCAAATACTTGGCATCCTTTTCATACAATGTTGAAGTAGCATAGTTCTGAGATGAATTTGTCCATGTTGCACGTGGATACTCGGAACTCTGTGATGGATTGGCTTCTGTCCATGTATTATCTACGTGATACTGGAGCAAACCACCCTCAGAATTAGAGTTTGGGCTATAGAATGGCCGACGGAACACGTCACTCAACATACGGGTAACATTCCAGGCACCTGTCAACTGAGCATTGAAAGACAAATCCTTCCACTGAAAACCGAAAGAGAGACCTGCAATATACTCTGGATCATCCGTATAACCCAACTCGCGGGAATTATCATTACCATCAATGTAACCATTCTTATCCAAATCTACGAATACACAGTCACCTGGCTTCAATTTATCCACCAACTGAGTAGGGAACTTATCAACCCCAAACTCCTTCATATAATCAGCTTCACAACCCTCGTAATAGAATTTCCAGAACTTATACTGGCTACGAGAACCGATACGATGTCCCTTCACATACTGATAATCGTTAGGCTGTGGAACCTCCATGCGCTCAATAATTTCATTCTGGTTGTATGAAAGGTTGAACTTTGCCCAATAACGGAAGTTCTTACCTATCTTATCATTCCAGTTCAAGCTAACCTCATAACCCCATGACTTAGCCTCACCCACGTTAGCGTATGGCAAGGTAAAGCCAATGATACCTGGAGCAACCTCAGGACGCCACAAGATATCTGTACGATGCTCACGGAAGTAATCGAAAGTACCACGCAAGCGGTCGTTCAAGAAGTTGATGTCTACACCATAATCCTGCTTGAAAGCCTTCTCCCAGGTTACTTCATGATTGTGCTTTGAAGACTCAATGGCACCCATCTTGGTAGTTCCGTTTTCTACACCGAAGTTATAACCATACGCACCACCATCCTTACCGGTACGGTTGAACAATGCGTTCTGGTTTACATAGTAAGGGTCTGGAGTATACATGAATCGGTCACCACCAATCTTGTCGTTACCGACAAGACCCCAAGATGCACGAAGCTTCAAGAAAGAAACCACCTTCTTCAAAGACTTGAAGAATGGCTCATCACTGGCTACCCATCCCACAGAACCTGCAGGGAATACACCAAATCGCTTCTCAGGAGCAAAGTTCTCTGAACCATTGTAACCAATGTTGAACTCTGCCATATAACGGTTGTTCCAATCGTATGTAACACGACCTACCACACCAACATATCCGTGAGGGATATCAGAGTATGATGATGGATAGTATTCCTTACTCTGGTTGTAGAGCAGCAAGCCACTTACGGTGTTCAAGCCAAATGAGCGGTTGTAGTTGAAGGCTGTCTCAGCATACCAGTTTCTTGACTTGCTCTTATATTCACCATAAGCAGGGCTCGTAGTATCACCATTCTTGCGGTAAGCATAAACGTTCTCTCCATTTTCATCTACACTCTGCCATACAGGAGTATAGGTAGCAACAGAAGCCGAACCACGCTTATCTGCATTATAAGAACTGTTATATGAGCCCTTCACATGCCAAGAGAGTCCCTTGGTGATGAAATCCAACTTCTGCTTCAACTGCAGGTCGATGCTCATCTTATTATTATTGGTATTCATGAAACCAGAGCCGTAATAAGACATGGCAGCACCGCCAACGAAAGGCAATACATTACCATCCAAGTTATCTGCTGAAGATGTGGTATTGATAATCCAACGGCCATCCACGATACCAGGGCTAGAGAAAGGAGTTGCATAGTAGATGTTCTTAATCATACCAGAAGAGCCCTGTCCTGTATAAGGCTTCTTAGCCTCATCAATCACACCAGAAAGGTTGGCGCTCAAGGTAGTCGTTTTGGTCAAATTGATATCCAGGTTAGAACGGTAGTTGAAACGATGGTAACGGTAATCGTTCACATAATCCTGATCAAACTGATTGAAGAGACCTCCCTGAGTAAACATACCAGCACTGATGAAGTAACGCACATCCTTGGTACCGCCAGAGATGTTGACATTATGCTGAGTCTGGAGGGTTACGTCCTTCATGATATAATCTATCCAATCCGTATTAGGAAAACGGATAGGGTCACTTCCATCCTTGAATTTCTCGATGACAGCTTGTGAGAAACGGCCACCAACACCATCATTAGCACTCATCTGATTATGGAACATGGCATAATCATAAGAAGAAGCCTGCTCCACCATCTTAGTTGGAGTCAATGCAGAGAAAGAAGAAGATACGGAAATCTTAGCCTTACCCTCCTGACCACGCTTGGTGGTAATGAGGACAACACCATTGGCACCACGAATACCAAATACGGCAGTTGCAGAGGCATCCTTCAAAACTGTGATACTCTCAATTTCGTTAGGGTCGATATCATACATATCACGCTCAACGCCATCAACCTGAATCAATGGTTTTGAATCTACCCATGTACCCTGACCACGGACAAAGATGTTGGTACTGTTAGCACCTGGCTCACCTGAGTACTGAACGGTTGTGACACCAGAAAGCTGACCTGCCAACACATCGTTCACAGAAGCCACAGGAGTTCTCAACAAGTCCTCGCTCTTGATGGAAGACAAAGCACCTGTCACGGTCACCTTCTTCTGAACACCATAAGCAACGACCTCCACTGCTTTCAGGCTCACGGCACCACCTTCCTTCATGGTTACCTTCATGCCATTCTTTGCAGACACAACCTGGTCATCAAAGCCGATATATGTAACCTTCAGCTTTGCACCTGGCTTCACCTTGATACTGAAGTTACCATCCATATCGGTAACAGTACCCTGGGTTGCGCTACCACCTACGACCAAAACTGTGGCACCAATAATAGGCTCACCAGTCTCGTCGACAATTGTACCTTTAACAAGTTCTCCCTGTTGTACATTCTGTACCTCAGCAATAGCCTTCGACACCAAGATTGGTGAGAAAGTCATCGTCGTGAGACACAGCGCCAAGGGTAGAACAGAACTTTTCAGGACTTTGTTTTTGTTCATACCTGGTTTAGTTTTTAAGAAGATCAGCAGCAGAATCCAACGTCCCGCCACCAACTTTCATGTTTGTATTTAATTTTGTTTAATTCTTTGGTTTAAAATTTGTTGCTGCAAAAGTACGAAATTCATTGTATATATATAAATGCATATCGTACAATTATCCGTCAGATTGTACAAATATACATAACAAACAAACAAAAAGACACAATAAATAACAAAAAATAGCACGGAAAACAAAGGAAAGAGACAATAATACCTAGTTTATCTAGTGGATTTAGTTTTAGTCAGTAGGCGTTCTATCAATCCTTGAATTCCAAGGAGAGTTCTCCTGTTCCCAGAAGATTATAGCTCATGCGATGGTATGGCGTAGTGCCAAACTCCTTGATTGCCGCACGATGCTTCTTCGTAGGATAACCCTTGTTGCTCTTCCAGTCGTACTGAGGATATTCCTCGGCAAGGGCATCCATATAGTCATCACGATAGGTCTTGGCAAGGATGCTTGCCGCTGCTATCGCCAGATACTTTCCGTCACCTTTTACTATAGTAGTATAAGGTAAATCCTGGTAAGGCTTGAAGCGGTTGCCGTCTACGATGACTGCCTCTGGGCGCACCTTCAACTGATCCAAGGCACGGTGCATCGCCAGAAAACTGGCATTCAGAATATTGATCTGATCGATTTCTTCGGGAGTAACCACCCCCACAGCCCAAGCCACCGCATCACGCTCTATCTGCTCGCGGAGTGCCTTGCGCTTCTTGTCGGTGAGTTTCTTACTATCGTTCAAATCTGCATTCTGATAATTGGGTGGAAGGATGACGGCGGCAGCATATACGCTGCCTGCCAAGCATCCACGGCCAGCCTCATCGCAGCCAGCCTCTATCATATCCTTATAATAATGACTTTCTAACATAGACATTAAGTTTTTTACAAGAGAGCTTCAATCCTTCCTTAGAACATCATGGCTACTCGCTTCACGCCAGCAACCAGCGCATCAACCTCCTCCTTGGTATTGTACAAGGCGAAGCTGGCACGAACGGTGCCGAGAATGCCATAGCGGTCCATCAAAGGCTGAGCACAGTGATGACCGGTACGAACGGCGATACCCAGGCGGTCGAGCAAGGTTCCCATATCCATGTGATGAATATCACCAACCAAGAAGCTGACAACGGCATCCTTGCCCTCCTGCTCACCAAAAAGCCTGATTCCATCGATGGTTCTCATCTGTTCCATGCAGTAACGGGTCAGTTCCTGCTCGTGCTTGGCAATGTTGTCCATACCGAGCGAAGAGACATAATCGATGGCTTTAGCCAAACCATGGGTAGCTACATAATCCGGAGTACCAGCCTCAAACTTGAAAGGCAACTTCTCGAAAGTGGTCTTCTCGAAGCTTACACTCTCGATCATTTCGCCACCTCCCTGGTATGGAGGCAACTTCTCCAGCCATTCTTCCTTGCCGTAAAGCACACCGATACCGGTAGGACCATAGATTTTATGACCGCTGAAAGCGAAGAAATCGCAATCCATATCCTGCACATCCACTGCAAAGTGAGGAGTACTCTGTGCTCCATCCACGATGACAGGCACATCATGCTCGTGGGCAATCTTAATCATCTCTTTCACCGGATTCACCGTACCGAGCACATTGCTTACCTGAGCAATGCTCACAATTTTGGTGCGTTCGGTGAATAAATGGGCGAATTCATCGAGGTTTATCTCACCCTTATCGTTGATTGGGATTACACGGATGGCGATACCCTTCTTGGCTGCCTGCAACTGCCAAGGCACGATATTGGAATGATGCTCCATGGTAGAGATAATCACCTCGTCGCCTTCGCTCATAAAGGCATCGCAGAACGATGAAACCACGAGATTCAGACTCTCGGTAGTGCCACGGGTAAAGATGATTTCCTCAACCTTCGGTGCATTGATAAACTTGCGCACAGTCTCGCGGGCTGCCTCATGAAGGTCGGTAGCCTGCTGAGAGAGATAGTGCACACCACGATGCACATTGGCATTCACGTTGAGATACTCGTCGCGCATGGCATCGAGCACACACAAGGGCTTCTGCGTGGTTGCCGCATTATCCAGATACACCAATGGCTTATCGTATACCGTTCTCGATAAAATCGGGAAATCTGCTCTTACTTGATTGATATCATACATAGTTTTAAGAACTTAACTCCTTTAAAAGGATATTATCTACTTGCAAAGCTTGCAGCCCTCACACTTATTGAGCTCACCACGGAATCGCTTCTCTACGAGATGATGCAGGCGATCGCGCAATGGCTCCAGCTCCATCTTGTCGATGACTTCGTTGATAAATGCAAACTGAAGGAGCAACTTAGCCTCCTCACGGCTCACTCCACGCTGCTGCATATAGAACAATGCCGCATCGTTGAGCTGACCTACAGTACTTCCGTGCGCACACTTCACATCGTCGGCATAAATCTCCAGCATCGGCTGGGTGAACATACGGGCTGTCTTCGTAGCACAAAGGTTCTGATTGGTTTCCTGCGAAGTGGTCTTCTGGGCACCATGACGAACCAATACTCTACCGGCAAAAGCACCACGTGCCTCACCATCGAGCACATACTTATAAAGCTCGTTGCTGGTGCAATGACCCACCTGGTGGTCGATGAGCGTATTGTTATCTACCACCTGGTTCTTATCGGCAATCACACAACCATTGCAGAAGCACTCAGCTCCCTCGCCCTTGAACACGAGGTCGAGTCGGTTGCGGGTGATACCGTTATGAAGCGTGATGACGTTATGGTTTACACGGCTGTTAGCCTGCTGCTCAATGTAAACGTTGCTGACACGACGGTTCTTGTAATGAGTCTCCTCCAGACAATAGAGGTCGAGACTGGCATTCTCGCCAACATAAGCCTCGATTACCTGGGTAGCGAGGAAGTTCTTGTCATCGGCTGCATGATCGCAGAAGAGGAACTTAGCCTCAGCGCCCTGTTCCATCACGATGAGGACACGGCGGTTCACCATCAAATCGACATCCGAACGAAGGATATTGATTACCTGAATGGTTCGCTCCACCTTCACGTTCTTTGGAACGTAGATCAACAAGCCATCCTGTGCCAGAACAGTATTCAATGCCGTGATGCCATCTTCATCGGTTTTGGCAATCTTAGCGTAGTATTTCTCGATGAAATCGGGGTTTTCTGTAGCAATCTTGCTCAAAGAATCCACGATAACACCCTCTGGCAACTCCACCTTTGGCAATGCCTTGTTATAGAAAGCATCGTTCACCACGAAGTAGAGCGAAGTGCTCAGGTTAGGCACATCGCAGCGGAAAGCCTCGTATGGATCTACCGGAATTTCCAGACGGTTCAAGTTCAAGCCATAGTCTGGCTCGAAGATGGCACTCATATCTGTGTACTTATATCTTTCTACCTTTCGGGAAGGGAAGCCCAGGCGACGGAAGTCCTCGAAGGCAGCATCACGCACCGCATTGAGAACCTCAGCACTGTTCCTCTTGATCATTCTCGAAGAAGACTGATACAAGTCTAAATATTGATTTTCTGAAAGCATAGCCATCCTCCTATTATTTCTCATCTACTTCAGCCTTGATCCAGTCGTAGCCACGAGCCTCAATCTCCTTGGCAAGTTCAGGACCGGCAGTCTTCACGATTCTACCCTTATAGAGTACGTGAACCACACTTGGCTTAATCATATCGAGCAGACGCTCATAGTGAGTAATGACGATGGCAGATGTCTGGTCGGTATGCATCTTGTTCACACCGTCAGCCACGATACGCATAGCATCCACGTCGAGACCCGAGTCGGTTTCATCGAGGATAGAGAGCTTTGGCTCCAGCATAGCCATCTGGAAAATCTCGTTGCGTTTCTTCTCACCACCCGAGAAACCTTCGTTTACAGAACGGCGAGCCAACTTGCTGTCCAACTCCACCAACTCGCGCTTCTCACGCATCAGTTTCATGAATTCGCTGGTGTTCAATGGCTCCAAACCCTGATACTCGCGCTTGGCATTGATAGCCGCACGCATGAAGTTGGTCATGGATACGCCAGGAATCTCCACTGGATACTGGAAAGAGAGGAACAAGCCTTCACGGGCACGATCCTCTGGCTTCATATCCAGGAGGTTCTTGCCGTTGAAGATAGCCTCACCCTCGGTTACAGTATAGAGAGGGTTACCTGTGAGCACAGCGCTCAAGGTTGACTTACCGGAACCGTTAGGTCCCATGATAGCATGTATCTCACCATCATTAATAGTCAGGTTGATACCTTTCAATATTTCTTTGCCTGCAATAGTAGCATGCAGATTCTTTACCTCTAACATAATTTTAGTCAATTTTTATCGATTTCATCGAGAATAATGATGATTATCCTACGGTTCCTTCGAGTGAAACACTCAGGAGTTTCTGTGCCTCTACGGCAAACTCCATAGGCAACTTGTTGAGCACATCCTTGGCATAGCCGTTTACAATCAGACCGACAGCCTCCTCGGTAGGAATACCTCGCTGATTGCAATAGAAGAGCTGGTCTTCTGAAATCTTCGAGGTAGTTGCCTCATGCTCGAACACGGCTGTGTCGTTATGGGCATCCATATATGGGAAGGTATGCGCTCCACAATCGCTACCCAGCAACAAAGAGTCGCAGGAACTGTAGTTGCGGGCATTATCGGCATTGGATGTGGCACGAACCAGACCTCGATAGGAGTTCTGGCTATGACCAGCCGAAATACCCTTCGAGATGATGGTACTCTTGGTGTTCTTACCCATGTGAATCATCTTGGTACCCGTATCAGCCTCCTGATAGTTGTTGGTTACAGCCACACTGTAGAACTCAGCTACAGAGTTATCGCCACGCAAGATACAGGAAGGATACTTCCAGGTAATCGCAGAACCTGTCTCTACCTGAGTCCAGCTCAACTTAGAGTTGACACCACGCAAGTCGCCTCGCTTGGTTACCAGGTTCAGCACACCACCCTTACCATGCTCATCACCAGGATACCAGTTCTGAACGGTAGAGTACTTCACCTCAGCATTATCCTTGACAATAATCTCTACGATAGCCGCATGGAGCTGGTTCTCATCACGCATTGGCGCTGTACATCCCTCCAGGTAAGAAACGTAAGCATCATCATCGGCGATGATCAATGTACGCTCAAACTGACCGGTGTTACGGGCATTGATGCGGAAGTAACTGCTCAACTCCATCGGACAGCGAACGCCCTTAGGAATATAAACGAATGAGCCATCACTGAATACGCAACTGTTCAAGGCTGCATAGAAGTTATCACGATAAGGAACTACGGTTCCCAAATATTCTCTTACCAAATCAGGATGCTCCTTCACCGCCTCACCGATACTGCAGAAGATGACGCCCTTCTCACGGAGTTTCTCCTTGAAGGTAGTCTTCACCGACACAGAGTCCATGATGGCATCTACGGCGGTGCCGCTCAAAGCCAGACGCTCCTCCAGAGGAATACCGAGCTTGTCAAATGTCTTCTCCAGCTCAGGATCAATCTCCTTGTTCTTCGGCTTCTTTGCCAAAGGGTCGGCATAGTATGAAATCTCCTGGTAGTCAATAGGTGGCACGTGCACGTGTCCCCACTTTGGCTCCTTGAGCGTCTTCCAGTAATTGTAGGCTTTCAGACGAAATTCGAGCATCCAGTCTGGCTCTCCCTTCTTCTGCGAGATCAGGCGCACAACATCCTCATTGAGACCCTTTTCTATGATTTCAGTATGTACATCGGTGGTAAAACCATACTCGTATTTCTGGTCTATCACGTCCTTGACAACCTGATTCTGTTCTTTCTCTATTTCTGCCATTTTATTTAGAATAACCTTTCGTTATTTTAACCCTAAATAGGGATAAGCCGCTGAGGACTCATCCCTACCTTATTATATATAGGATAGAGCGAAAAGACAAATGAATTCTTCACTTTTCGTTCTTCACTCTTCACTTTATTAAAGTTTCTGCTCTACCTCGATTTCTGTGAAGGTCTCGATAATGTCGCCTTCCTGGATATCGTTGTAGTTGACGAGGCTCAAACCGCACTCCATACCGGTAACCACCTCCTTGACATCGTCCTTGTAACGCTTCAAGGCACCGATTTCTGCAGTACGGATTACGATACCGTCACGGATGACACGAGCCTTATCCTTAGCATGTACCTTACCCTCGGTAACGAGACCACCGGCAATAGTACCCACCTTGGAAATCTTGAAGGTCTGCTTCACCTCTACCTGACCGGTAACGATTTCCTTCTTCACCTTGTCGAGCATACCCACCATCGCACTCTTGATATCGTCGATAGCATCGTAGATGATAGAGTATGTGTTGATTTCAACACCCTCACGGTCGGCAGCCTTGCGAGCATCGGCAGATGGACGAACCTGGAAACCAACGATGACTGCATCTGAAGCAGATGCCAGCATCACGTCGTTCTCAGAAATCTGACCCACAGCCTTGTTGACTACGTTCACCTGAACCTTCTCGGTAGAAAGCTTGATGAATGAGTCGCTCAATGCCTCAACAGAACCGTCGGTATCACCCTTTACGATGACGTTCAACTCGTGGAACTCACCACGTGCGATACGATGAGAGATATCACCCAAGGTCAAGCGCTTCTGAGTACGCAAGCCCTGCTCACGCTGCAACTGCTCACGCTTGTTGGCGATTTCGCGAGCCTCCTGCTCAGTCTCGATTACGTGGAACTGGTCACCTGCAGTAGGCGCACCGTTCAAACCGAGGATGATAGCTGGCTCAGCTGGAGCTGCTGACTTGATGTTGGCATTACGCTCATTGAACATCGCCTTCACACGACCCCAAGAAGTACCGGCGAGAACAATATCGCCTACCTTCAAGGTACCGTTGGCAACCAATACGGTAGAAACATATCCACGACCCTTGTCGAGAGAAGACTCGATGATGGTACCTGTTGCACGACGGTTAGGGTTAGCCTTCAAGTCGAGCATATCAGCCTCAAGGAGCACCTTGTCGAGCAGATCGTGAACACCAATACCCTTCTTGGCACTGATTTCCTGGCACTGATACTTACCACCCCACTCCTCAACGAGCAGGTTCATGTTAGCCAAGTCCTCACGGATACGGTCTGGGTTAGCACCTGGCTTATCAATCTTGTTGATAGCGAATACCATTGGCACACCGGCAGCCTGCGCATGGGCGATAGCCTCCTTGGTAGTAGGCATCACGGAGTCATCGGCTGCGATGATGATGATGGCGATATCGGTGGCCTGAGCACCACGGGCACGCATGGCGGTGAATGCCTCGTGACCTGGAGTATCCAGGAAGGTTACCTTGCGACCGCTGTTCAGGGTCACACTATAGGCACCGATGTGCTGGGTAATACCACCCGCCTCACCGGCAATCACATTGGTATTGCGGATATAGTCGAGCAAAGAGGTCTTACCGTGGTCTACGTGACCCATTACGGTTACGATTGGAGCACGTGGAACCAAGTCGTTCTCATCATCCTCTTCCTCGCTCACGGCCTCCTGAACCTCGGCACTCACGTATTCGGTCTTGAAACCGAACTCCTCAGCCACCATGTTGATGGTCTCTGCATCCAGACGCTGGTTGATAGAAACCATGATACCTACACCCATCAGGGTAGAGATAACCTGAGTAACGCTGATATCCATCATCGTAGCCAACTCGCTAACGGTAACGAACTCAGTGAGCTTCAGGGTCTTGCTTTCCCTCTGCTCCTGACGAGCCTGATCCTGCAACTTCTCCTGAACAGCCTCACGCTTCTCCTTACGATACTTAGCACCCTTCTTGTTCTGGCTCTTGCTGGTCAAACGTGCAAGAGTCTCCTTTACCTGGCGTGCTACAGCCTCGTCGTCCACCTCAATCTGGCGCTGGTTGCCGCGGTTGTTGTTATTACCCTTGTTATTGTTGTTATTATTATTATTTCTGTTCTTGTTTCTGTTCTTCTTGTTGCCACCATTGTTGCCATTATTGCCCTTATTATTCTGGCCGTTACCGTCGCCATTGTTCTTAGCTTCGGCATTGATGTCAACACGCTCCTTGTTGATACGAACACGCTTCTTGCGATCGTTGTGCTGCTGAGCCAATTTCTCCTCACGCTCCTTGCGTCTCTCCTCCTTCGATTTTTTCTTAGGACGAGTACTCTGGTTGAGAGAAGAGAGGTCAATCTTACCCAACACCTTAGGCTCATTGGCAGAGAACTTCTTCTCACTCTTAAGAGTGAATACACTTGAAGCCTGACTGCTAGCAGCAGTATTCTGCTGTGACTTCTGCTCAGCATTCTGGTGCTGAGCGTTTCCATTCTGTTTACCCTGTGCAGCATTCTTATGACCCTTGGAGTCATTCATCTTTGGCTGCTGTGATTTTTGCTGATTCTCTTGTTTCATCTGTTGTTTTTGCTGAGAGCCCTGTTGATGAGGTCTCTGATCATGTTTTGGCTCAGCCTTACGAGCTTCTTTTACTGGCGCGTGACTGACGGCAGCAGTCTCGTGCTTAGGTTTCTCTGACTTATGGGCAGCAGACTCTGCAGAGTTTCCCTTGCCGATGCTATCCAAGTCAATCTTACCCAGCGGCTTGAACTGCTGCTGCTTGCTTGACTCCAACGAGTTTTCGGCATGAAGGTCGTCCTGCTCTTGTGCACGCTTCTTATCCTTGCCCTTTTTGGAAAAGAGTTTCTCGGCCTGATCGCGAACCTCCTTATCATGACTGAAGGCATTAGTCAATGCCTGATACTGCTGGTCGCTGAGTTTGAAGCTCGGTTCGGCCTTGACCTCTCCCAGGTCTTTCTTTCGTTCTAGGAATTCAACTGCCGTCTGAAGTCCTATATTCAATTCACGTAGTGCTTTGTGTAATCTGATGCTCATATATATATTTTAATCTCCTATTTTTAAAGTTTGATTCCCCTGTAGCACCCGCCAGCAAGGGAAAATTATTGTTCGAATTCAGCTCGCAATACCTTGAGAACGTTATCAACGGTCTCCTCCTCAAGGTCAGCCTTCTCTACAATCATGTCGCGTGGTGCGTTGAGCACCTGCTTGGCTGTATCGTAGCCGATACCCTTGATAGCATCGATAACCCACTGGTCGATCTCGTCAGAGAACTCATCCAGGTAGATATCCTCATCAGCCTCATTCTCGCCCACCTCGCGGAATACATCGATGGTGTATTCTGTAAGCATAGAAGCCAGCTTGATGTTCATACCGCCACGACCGATGGCCAGGCTTACCTCCTCTGGCTTCAGGAACACCTCAGCCTTCTTGTTCTCCTCGTCGATGGTGACAGAGGTGATAGAAGCAGGAGCCAGGGCACGCTGGATGAACAGCTTGGTATTGGCGCTGTAGTTGATGACGTCGAGGTTCTCGTTGCAGAGCTCACGAACGATGCCGTGAACACGGCTACCCTTTACACCTACGCAGGCACCTACTGGGTCGATGCGCTCGTCGAAGCTCTCCACTGCAATCTTGGCACGTTCTCCCGGAAGACGGGCGATGCGACGGATGGCTACCAGACCCTCTGCTATCTCAGGAACCTCTGCCTCCAGCAGACGCTGCAGGAAGATAGGCGCTGTACGGCTCAGGATAATCTTAGGGTTGTTGTTGTCGTTGTCAACACGGAGGATGACGGCACGCACTGTCTCACCCTTGCGATAGTTGTCGCCAGGAATCTGCTCTGTCTTAGGCAACATCAACTCGTTGTTCTCGTCGTCAACGATAAGCACCTCGCGCTTCCATACCTGGTAAACCTCACCAGAGATTACCTGACCCACGCGATCCTTGTACTTATTATAGAGAGAGTCATGCTCAAGCTCAAGAATCTTAGAAGCCAATGTCTGGCGAAGGGTCAGGATAGCACGGCGGCCGAACTTGTTGAAGTCAACCTTCTCGCTCACATCCTCGCCTACCTCGTAGTCTGGCTCAATCTTCTGAGCTTCGGAAAGGGCGATTTCCTTGTTCTCATCCTCTACCTCACCATCGGCAACAACTACACGGTTGCGATAAATCTCGAAGTCACCCTTGTCTGGGTTCACGATAACATCGAAGTTTTCGTCACTACCGAAAATCTTAGCAAGCACGTTGCGGAAACTTTCCTCCAACACACTTACCAAAGTAGTACGGTCGATATTCTTGGTTTCTTTAAACTCGCGGAATGTATCAATCATACTCGCAGTTAATTCTTGCTCTTTTTTAGCCATAGCTTATTTGAAACTGATTATATATTTTGTATATTTTACTTTATCCATCTGGTAAACGTGGTCCACTTCCATCTTTACAGGACGCTTCTTACCTTCAACCTTTACCTTTTCTTCCACGCCAACTGTGAAGTCGTTACCGTCCACAGCCTTCAAGATGCCCTTTACCTTGATGCCATCTGCATCGAGCACCTCTACCTCCTTGCCTACGAAGTTGATATACTGCTGTGGAACCTTGAATGGCTGACCGAGACCTGCGGATCCTACCTCCAGCTCATAGTCCTCGTCATCACGACTCAAACGTTCTTCAATATATCTACTCAAAGCCACACAATCCTCAATCCATACACCGTCAGCGTGGTCAATCTCGACTACGATGCGATTGTCCGGACTGATTTCAATGTCTACCAGGAAATATTCCTGATCCTGGAGCCATTCATCAACTAATTTTTTTACGACGTTTTTATCAATCATATATACCTATTTAAAATAAAATGAGGAACTCTTGCGAGCCCCTCATTCCACTGAACGGTGCAAAATTACGAATATTTTTGAGAATATCCAAAGATTTCCCCGTTTTTTTCTTCATAACCTGCGCATTTTTAGGTAATTGTGCAGGATTTTGCACTTATTTCTTTGCCGGACGCAATATTTTGCTGTATTCTTCAGGTGAATTCAGCAACTTTACAGCTTCCTTAATCTGCTTGTCATAACGCAGAGAGTTCTGGATGGCACCAGCCTGGAAATAATAGGCTGCAACAATCTCATTTTCCAACAGTTGCTTGATATACTCCTTGTTGTAATCCAGGTCTTTCGCCACATTGTGGCTCAGCTTCTTCTTCAAAGCCTCAAACTCCGGTTTGGCATCGTCGTAATATCCCTCGAACTTGGCGAGTTTCTCCAAATCTTTCAGATACTTCTCGGTCTCTCGGTCGTATTTGAAATCCGCCTTCAGCACTCTTGCCTTGAACTCATCGTAATCGGCATCGGTAAGAGCGAAATCCTTGGCTGGGGCGATGGTAGGATGCTTGGCGATATAATCCACTTCGTAGTTGAGCATCACCTCGTTGCTGTCTCTTGCGCCCGCCAGATAGAAGGCGATGTTAGGAAGCGAATCAGGCTTTACCTCCACATCCGGTTTCACGCCGCCGCCATCACGCACCTCTCTGCCATTGGCGGTATAGAATACCTTGGTCAGGGAATCAGGCACATGCTCCACATAGCCTCCCTTGGAATGCTTATAGTTCAGCGCCTGCACGCATCTACCGCTCGGAATATAGTATTTGGCTGTGGTCAGCTTCATCTGTCCGTTGTAAGGCAGGTCCATCGTGGTCTGCACCAGTCCCTTGCCATACGTGCGCGTACCTAATATAATAGCACGGTCATAGTCCTGCAGACTGCCGCTCATAATCTCGCTGGCGCTGGCAGAATTGCCATTCACGAGTACCACCATCGGCATTACGGAGTCTACAGGCTCCACGCTGGTCTTGTATTCCCTGTTGGAACGCTGCAGTTTGCCCTGCATCTTCAGCACGGTCTTTCCCTTTGGCAGGAACATGTTGATGATGCTCACCGCCTCGCTCACCGAACCGCCGCCATTGTTGCGGAGGTCGAACACCAAGCCCTTGGCACCCTGCTTCTTCAGGTCGATGAATGCACGGCGCACGTCCTTGGCGCAATTGTCGGTGAAGGAATTGAAGTTGATGTATCCGAATCCGCCCTCCAGCATACCGTAATATGGGAGGAATGGCATCTGGATGGTACGGCGGGTTATCTTCATCTTCAGAGTCTTGCCCGTACTTGGCCGCTTCACCTTAATGATAAAGGATGTACCCGGGTCACCACGAAGATGATCGCTCACATAAGCCACGTCCTTATTGGTCATATCCTCATTGTCGATGCTGAGGATGATGTCGCCCTTCTTCAATCCCACTTCGGCAGCAGGCATATTCTCGTATGGTTCGCTGATGCAGACACGCTGCAACTGGAAATTGTAGCGCACCACGGCACCCACACCGGCATATTTACCGGTGAGCATATTCTTCAGTTCGTTGACTTTCTCCTCCGGATAGTAAGTGGTATAAGGATCCAGACTACCCAACATAGCCTTGATACCATTGCCCACCACCTCTTCGGCATCGAGCGTATCCACGTACATGAGGTCCAGATTCTTGTAGATGGAGTTGAATATATCCATATTCTTCGCCGTCTTGAAATCATGATCTCTATCTATCTGTGCAAAAGCAGGTGCTGCGAGCAGCACCATGAGCAACGAAATCAATACTTTTTTCATGCTTATCTTTATCATCATTAATTATTTCTCATTTCTTTCTCCCCATCATCGGTTTAGAGGATAATCCGAGCGGGGTTGTAATTCGCCCACAAAATTACTCATTTCTTTGCTAAAACTACCATTTTTGGCCTAAAAAAGTGGCTCTAAGCCCCCAAAAATGCACTTTTTTGAAGAAAAAGCAAAAAAAGTTGGGGAAAAATTTGGCAGAATGGAGAAAAGTTAGTACTTTTGCACACGCAAATAAGGAACGTCATGTTTCTGCAATGCGAAAATGCTTCAATAGCTCAGTTGGTTAGAGCACCTGACTGTTAATCAGGGGGTCGTTGGTTCAAGCCCATCTTGAAGCGCAGAAGATAAAGCCTTGCAAGTCAATTACTTGCAAGGCTCTTTTGTTTTTATACATTTCAAAGTTGCACCCTATTTGCACCCATAATTCATAGACCTCCATTTCACTTGCCCCATTGCAGAATCTTCAACATGTAATTCTGCAAAATCAGAGGATTTGCACCCAATATTTATAATCAGTTCTCTCTTTTGCACCCATTGCAGAATCCCTGAGCATATAACTCTACAAAATTGTAGAGTATTATAAGAAACCTAATGATATGACACACAACAGTGTCAATAATAACATCCAATATTTACATTTACTATCCATACGCATTTATTCTTTAGAATCTCTTTTGATAAAAGTAAATCTTGTCTTCAAACATGGACGAAGGGAAAGATCGTAGGTTCCCATCTGGAAGTAGTTACGACTATCCTTGCTTGGATTCAAGTTCTGATAGAAATGAAGACCACGACCAAGGGTGATGTCCCAATCATTACTAGTGCGGATGTAACGGTCATGAGAGTTTTCATCAAATTCATATTCAAATGTCATTATGTTGCCATTCATATCAGCCAGGGTTTCCTTGATACCACTCAAACTATCTTTTATATAAGATGACTCTTCTACCGTATCGCCGAGTTTTGTAATCAACTTAAAAACTTTACAGTCACCTATCTTTACCAATAATTCGATGAATCGAACCAAATTGGTTACCTGATAGCCATGTGACAAGTAAGGTTCTTCGAGCATAACCACCTTTGCCCCCTTCAGATAGTCAGCAAACAAGTCATCATAACCATAACCTATATCGCCATATTGCACATCAATTGTCTTCTCTTTAGGAGAATCATCTTCAACAATTAGAGGTTTCATCATAGGACGATCCTCCATAACCTTTGAAGGTGCATTCTCAAAAGGCATTTCATCATAAGCTTCGGTCAAAACTGCCACTTCAGGATCTTTACGAGGATTCTGGGTTGCCTTGCTATACTTACTTTCCGGACAATATACTATAATTTTCTTTCCATCCCTATTTATATATGACATATTGATACGAGCGTATTCCTCATCAGGCTTACGCTTATTCAATTGTTCCTTCACACGACGACGGCCTTCTATCGCATATTCCACTATTTCATCGAACTCCTCATCAGTTGGTTGACCTGTCGGAAATAACAACTTGATAAAGCCAGATATCGTTTTTTGTAAGGCACGGTTATCACGGCCTTCAATATTATCACCCTTCTTCAAACGGGCATTGACTACCCCCACGTAGTCACTATCATGCACAAATAAGTAATGCAGTGCCTCTGACATATAATCCGTGATCAATCCAAAACCGTTATTATAAGCACTGTCATCAATCTTCGGTATCTCCCACCCTGGAATATAGTTGTAGATACGATCTATTACAGCGAGATCGAAAGCTTCAGGCAAAGTAACCAGCAAATCTTTATCATAATTATTAACTATCTGCTGGATATTCAAGTCAAAGTTACCAACAAAAGAGAAACTGGCATAGCCTGTCACTTCCCTACCACGCGAGAAACGACCATTAGCCATATAATCTTTCATGATTTGCACGGTATCGGCATCCTTGATTTTCATCTTGGCAACCTCATCAAAGGCGACATTATCCCAATAACCAACAGCACCCACTTGCTTGCGTTGATTATTATATAGTAATGTGGCAGTTGAAGCCTGTCCACCAGACAACAAAGTAGAATAAGGAGAGAACTCCGAATAAAAATAGCTCTTACCGGTACTTCTGCCTCCCAACTCAATGCTATTATAATTACTTTGAACCAATGGCAGGAAGCGGGAGAGAATATGAAATTTCAATCTTCTACCATTCTTATCGCTATTCAGCTGACGTGATCTTTCAGAAAGCCAATCAGGATTAATGCCAATACTACGAATCAGAACATCCATCCACTCATCAGTAGTAAATTGCTCACGACCACGAAAGAACTTTTCTGCATCAAAATGGGCAATTTGGATAGGGCGCAAATCTTCGATGAAGAAGGCATAGTCATCCTCCTCCACTTCATTATATGCCAAAGTTATCTCAGCCCAGATGCCACTCTCGAGCAATTTTTCGTTTTCCTGATAGAAACAAGGATTGATGGCAATACGCTTGGAGGCAAAGTTCTCCATCTCAGCCCAGTAACGTTTTTCCCGCTCCACATATTTCACATGAATCTTATCAATGAATTTATGGCGTTTTTTCTGCTCTACGATTGCCTGTGCCTTGTTAGATTCATCTGGTCGAACATAACATTTTTCTATGGTTTGCAGCACAGCTTTCTTTCCCTCCTCTATTTCTTCGGGATCCTCACTGGCACAATAACGTGACAGCAGGAACTCCAAGACAAAGGAAGGAACGTTCACAGCACGCTTAATATCATGCAGCAGGTCCTTGCGAACCACCTTTCCTGGGAAAGCATGGTTAAGTTTCAAATCTAAAGCATCCATTTACAAATCATTTTCAAAGTTCAACTTCAATGTAGAGAGCGTAGCATGGGTATCGGCATCCAACGCAGACACAACAATACTATCACCCCCATATTCTTCATCTATGACTATCGGCTGACGGTATTGAGTAACACCTGAAGGTATTTGTGCAGTCTGCGTAACATCATCATAGAATTTGCCACTCGGTGCGCCTATTGCGTGGCCTTCGCCATCAGCCACTATTAATCTTATATTTACTCCATCTGCAAACAAATCATCCTGATGGATATTAATATCAATCAACGGACGGCAAGTATAAACTGTACCAGACGTATTCCCTTTATACTTTAATTCCACGCTATACTTCTGCTTTTTTTGCTTATTCTGCAACTGTACAGTTATCACAGGTACCACATTCTCCTGGAGCGACAAGCCTTCATGGTAAAACACTTCACCTTTTCTAAACACAGTAAAGTTCTTGGCATAACATAGTTTCATAACCTCCGCATCCAGTCCCAGTTCTTCAGGAGTAAAGGATAAGGTGTCCTCGCTGTCATTCAGATTACCAACCAACAAACGACTTTCTTCCAGCAAGACATCACTACCCATAGGTTTATCTATCAAATTACCCACATGGAAACTTGACTGCACCATAAATCCATGGTCAGCAACAAAGACAGCCATATCAAAGCCTTTTTGCTTGCAGGCATTCAAGGTACGCGCCAAACGCACCAACACCTTATCCATCACGGCAAGCCCACTCAACTTGATTTCTTCTCCAGCAGTATCCATATCCTGACTTCTTACAACCAACAATTGTACATTGTCTTCTATGGTAGACATATCGAAATTTTCCAAGCGCACATCTTGCGTTACTACATGGGTTTTCTGCTGCAAATAATCTAGTCGGTCATCAGGCGTTATAATCACTCTGCCATCTACAGAAGGTTGCAGTTTTCCGTTTTGTTCCACAACTTTCACATGTCCCAGATGAGCAGCCATACCAAATCGAGTAACAGAAGGCAGGAAAGACAACTTTGCCCCTATCTTTACTTGCTCTGGTTCATTGCGCATCATACTATCAGCAAAACATTTACCCATCTCATAGCGGAAAGCATCCACAAAAAACAAAGCCACCCGCTTACCTTCTTTCAAGGCAGGATATACAATATCTATACATCCCTGGTTTCGCAGTTGCTCATGATTCTTGATTTCCCCGGCACGCATCTGATACTCCTTGACACTACGCTCAGTAAAGTCTGCATACAAGCCTTCTACATATTGTGTCATTGTCTTTACTGCAGCAGGAAGAGAGACTACTTCCTGGCTATCAGTCAAATATCTACGGTAAGCTTTATCAGCTTCCTGACCACTGCCAACATACCATTCCACCAAATCCTGGATATCTCCATCACTCTTTACTCCCCGATTCACACAATCAGCAATTTGCAAGGCATAACTAGCCAATTTCCAAAACGTTGACACCTCAGAATCTTCCTGATACCAAACGTCTTCGATATTCTTTTTGAGCAACTTATGAGCCTCTCCTAACTTACCCTCTTTGAGATAAGCTACGAAACGTTCGTATTCCACCTTATTTTCAAAAGCAAAAGTCACGCGGTCACCCAAATGTTTGGACTTCGCAAACAAATCAGCAAGTTGGAAAGCATCCGCCGTTTTACGTGCCATTCTTACATAAATCTCACGCAAGTCGCTTCTACGACGCAGATGGTCACACACCGAATAGATCTTATCCTTGATTTCAACCGGTGCCATAGCAACCGTCTTCAAGCTATCAGGCAAAGCCGAAGGCAAATCGAAAACGAACTCACTAAACAGCAAATACATCCATAGTTTCTGCTGAATATCCTGAAGAGAGATTCCGTTACTATCAAGACCCGGATATTGAATCTCCGCAAAACGAACCCATTCAGGTAACCATGCCATATCCGAAGAAAACGTTTGAGCCAACAAGCCCACCGTCATCTCAACAAAGCTCTTGCCACCAGTCAATTGTTCCAAAGCAGGATAAGCCGCTCCATCAAGCAAGGCATTAATCATATTAAAAGATTTTGTTCCACTTGCAAACAGGCGTTCAATCTCATCTTTCTTGGTTGGCAAAAACGACTGACAGATGTACTTATAGTCATCTTGTGGACCTACAGGAAACATTGCCGCTGCATTTTTGAAAGCACTATAAGGCTCCTCTACCCACTGACGGTCGGTAGTTGGTTGAGGCATCTGGCGATAGATAATCATACGCAAATCATTATTCTCTGCCAGTTCACCACACCAAAAACGAGACGCAGCCAGCCGAGCATGCAGTAAGCCCTTGGTGTTGTCTATGACCTTCACTCCTTTTTCCTCAGCTAGAGGCAAAACACTATGATAAAGCGCATTACGGTCGTAGATGACGAGCACAGGCTTCTCTGCACTCATCTTCCCCAACCAGTGGTCTATGATATATCCCTGTATGTCCATCTTCTTGAATTTTATTTGTATCCATTTAAACTTTCGCTCGTAATTTCGCTCGTAATTTTGCTCGTAATTTCGCTCGTAATTACAAGCAATTTAAGAGCGACGCAATTCTTGATTTTCAGGCACTTACAATCAAGAACAAAACTTTTTCGCTCTTAAACTGCTCGTAAATCGCTCTTAATTTTCCTCCCTTACGAGCGACCACTTGGAATAATTACCCACAGTTTCATTCTCTATCAGCTTTCTCTTTCGCAAATTAGTCAATATGTTTCCAATCTTTGACTTCTTCTGCTTATCATCCAACTGATCAGAGACTACATTCCATAGTAAAGAATCAATCTCTGTACGTGATAATTTGCCATGCTCTTTTAGAGTAGTAAGCAACAAACTCTCACAAGATTTCACTTCAAGACCTTTATGCTTAGAATACTCTACCTTCGTACCCGTATTCTGTGCCAACTGTTTAGCAACAAACAACCGTGGCTTACGCCCCTCGATAAGATGCTTCTTTCTCAACATAGCAATGGCATTATCATTTGGAAGGATGCCCTTTTGTACCTGATCCAGCAAAACAGCTTCAGTCAAATTTATATTAGAGTTTTCCAACAACATAATGCTATACTTCTCATCCAAAACAGTACCTGGCAAATGCATCACGACACGAGAATCATCCGATCCTTCATAATCAGGCATTGGCAGATACCGCTCCTTCTGTCGCAAAAACATATTGTGGATACCATAGCCTTTTGAATCTACCATCTTCACGTTATCCATTGCCTTTGCCAAAAATGGATTGCGATAACGTTTAGGTGTTTTTTGTCCGGTAATATACTCTTCATAATCACCTTCATAGAAACCACCGGCATTTTCAAAAGTCAGCTTATCATTGTCTTCTATAACCAGAATACGCTCATTGCATACATAATCTTGATGCAAAATGCAATTATGCATGCCCTCAAGAATACTACGGGTGTCATATTTAAGCACTTCCGCTGGTATCATAGAATTATGCGGATATATCTTGAAACGATAATTACGAATACACCCCAAGACATCCGTAGTTGCCTTAATAAATGGTATTGTAAAAATATCACCGAATGTTTCTTTATCTTGATAACACTTCCACACTATCTGTGCTATGTGTCCCAGTTTATGAGCTTTTTCTCTCTTGCCCACAAGCAACAATGCTGTACGTGTTATCATTCCATCTTGTGTCAAGTTTGCCCTATCAAGGAAAACGGAATCCGCCCAATTATCTACATCTGCGGAAAATTGGGGAAATCGTTCTTTAAATCCTTTTCTTGCAATCATTATTGCCTCGGGTTCAAGGTCTTCGAGTGTAGCATCCTCTACTATCTGTGCCGACCAGTCGATTTGCGAAGTATATATTTGGCGCATCCAGTCAACATATGGAGTAAGGTCTGTCACATGGCTGTCCACTCTGATATAAGGCTTCTGCTTATAAGTGGTTGGCTCATTAACAGCAGCAGGTATTTTGAACAGCACTACACGCTGTTTCCCTTCATACATGAACTCTATTATGGAGAAATTCACTTTAGGAACAACCATTCTTCTCAGGTACAGTTCCAAAGCCTCATTACCTACTGCCTTCACTTTTGCACAATCAAAGGTGGTTCCTTTTATTTCAAGCGTTTCATCATCCACCCCAAAATACAGATAGGCAAAATCCTGATGATCAAGGCATGCACCATTCGATAAGGCTGAAATGTATCGTCCCAGCTTATCTACTTCCTGATAATTGGATTTGAACTCCAAATATCTACATTCCTTTCCTATTTTGGCAATCTGCTCATTGAGCTGACTGGTATATTTCTGATTCACATCCATATTCTATTCTGTTTTTGATGTCTTTAAAATGGTAACATAGGTTGGGTAGGTTCATTGCCTTCACCTTTCTTCTTTCTTGCCTTCTTTTCCTTCGGCTTGTTCTCACAGATGTGTTCCAAGCCGTGGGTCAGCGCCATGCACCAGTCTTTCTTCGCCTTTTGGGTTACTCGGGCTGGATACATGCTCATGGCAAGGTGGCTCCAGTCGTAGTCGCCTTTTTCCAGCAGTTCCATATTTTTCTCGCATTCCACTCGCCATGGGCGGCTGGCTGCAAGATGGAGCAATGGGGCGGCTGTCACCGGCACTCCGTCATCATGGTTAGGCACATAGCCTGCGGCAAGGATGCGGTTCAGCTCGTCCATCATGCCTTCCACCTGTTCCTGCTCGGCACGAATCTGCGACTCCTGTGTCTTGTCGTGGGCTGCAAGGGCGGCATTCAGACGAGTGCGCAACTGTTCCTGCTGTTCACGCAGACGGATGATAAGCTGCGGCAAGGTGTTCTTGCTAAGTTTTGGATAATACACCCAGTAGTCCACGGTGCCGTCTTCCGAAGCAAGGAGCCAGTAGATAGGTGCCTTGCGGCGGCTCTTGGTATAGCGCATGACCACGATAGTAAACTATTAGCTTCTAACAGTATTGTCTTTCTTAATATGCTTT
>OGEE01000267.1_pt1 | contig 43331 bp, 24 predicted proteins | sample 1570571 | NCBI WGS metagenome assembly OGEE01 (sample SAMEA2582169, study PRJEB24529) | metagenome | biome: Human gut stool | place: China | collected 2011
GTGGCGATGTTGTTACAGAGGCTTGCAAGAAGCATGGTGGTTTCTACCTCGGTACCATCGGTGGTGTAGCAGCCGTTCTCTCTCAGAGTTCTATCAAGAGCATCGAGTGCGTAGAGTACCCAGAGCTCGGTATGGAGGCAATCTGGAAGATTACCGTAGAGGACTTCCCAGCATTCATCCTCGTAGATGACAAGGGCAACGACTTCTTCAAGCAGTTGAAGCCTTGGACTCCTTGCACAGAGTTCCAGAAGTAATGATACAGAAATCATGATATTAAAAAAGCTCAGGGCTGATAGCCTTGAGCTTTTTTTATTTCTCACTCCCCATGCATATAGTGTATAACCATTCCATCTTTTTTAGCTATATAAATAGAGGCGGCATCACCGTAACTATCTGGTGGTAAGCTTCCCTCCATCAGCCAGCTATGTTGAAACTCTATAATGTTGAAAGGAATTTCCTCCTTTATGACATCTTTGCCATAAATGTCATTTAGGTAGCAAATGCCTATTTGGGCTGCTACCTCAGATGTATTAATAAGCTCTTTTCCGAATCTTCTTAATGAAGAGTCTGAACAGAAAAGAGAATCTTTCTCCATACTAAAGCACATTTTTTCTTCACTTTCTTTTAAATGTACAATTTTAGGAATACTCTTTTCTGCTGGAGTACGTCTCATATTTATATATAATCCGATAACAGTACCAGCTATTGCACCTAATAAGAAATAAAATCCTATTTTACATGTTACTTTTACCATATCTTTTCAATCTTAGAATTCGACCATCATGTTTTTGAATATAGACTACCAATGAATCTTGCCCGACAACACTGATTTTCCAAACCTTTTTGCCTGTAGAAGTTATGTAATACCTTTTTATATCGCTATCTTCCTTTCCTGTATGTTTGTACAAAATATTCGCTACAAAGATAGCAGTCTTTTCTGTAGAAACAACATCTTTAGAATATATTTTCTTACTTCCATAAATAGCATTTTCTGATTCGTGATAACCTTGACGATCCCCTGTTAATTCTTGATATTCCTTTAAGGATATTTTTTTGTATGATGGAGATTTATCCTGTCTTTTACTATTGAAAGACAAGATAATAATCAACGAAATGATGAACCCCAATAAAAAACTAATAATTTTCATTTTTATTTCATTATCAATAATTGTTTGCGATACTGTTCTATTATTTCAAGGGGAGTTTGAATACTATTTCTTACCCAGCTTGAATTGTTGTTTTGGCGAGTTGGATCCTTGTAGTCACTTGGTAACTCTCTGCTTAAAATAGTAATTTCACCTCTTTGAAATTCATATTTTTTTAGAGAACCATTAGGAGTTGCTAAATATATATTTTTTTTGTTACGATTAGCTATTCCAATGTCTCCAGACCGAGAATTACGCAAATCAGTATACTGCTTACCTGTGCGTTTTGAATATGTGCCAGAGAATTCGTTGTCATAATACCCGGGACTATACGCTCCATGACTATGTACTGTTGCCACCGTTATTGCCCCAACAGGTGGTTTGCTTTCGGTACTGGTATGAGCTTTTCCTACGTTTGCAATAGTATAAGTGTATCTAATGTCATCATTCTCATCTTTTACCATATATATACTAGAGGCATATTCTCTATCTTCTCTAATAGAGTTGTCATTGTAGTATAGTCCAAAATCATATGCAGCATCATCTGGAGTTTTAAAATAGTCACCAGGTGCCTCTCCATTATAATCAATAAATCTAATTGGATTATTTAAGCAATAAGCATAAGGGCTGATAGAATAATACTTCTCCGCCAATGGATCCATTGTGGTAAACCTGATACCATCATAGAATCTAGCCCCATAATCATATAAGAATAGCCCCTGTAATGACTCCAGTTCTTTTCCATTGTAGAAATATCTTTGGAAGTCTACATCCTGGTCTGTATTTAGAATGCTTCCAAAAGGATAGTAGCTTATCCATTGTATGGCTTCATCATTTTTGGCATTATATATGACTCGATTGGAACCTTGATAATCTTTGACATAATGATAAAAAAGTGGCGATGAAGTATGTTTGTAAGACATGTATCCACCATCAAAAAAGACTGTTTCCAAGTTGGTGTCATCAAACACGGCCTCTCCACAATAGTTTGTGATAATCGCTTTATCGCCAATACTTGGAGTGTGCTTTACTTGAAGCTTTTCGCCCGTAGCACTGTAAATATATTCTGTCTTGCCGCCTCCCTTGAAGCTTATGCTTTTAGGCATTCCTATTTCGTTATAAGAGATAGAGTCTATATTTTTGTTTAAATTCTTTGTCATATTGCCATTTTCATCATAGGCGTATTCTGTCTCCAAGTCTACGTTATCACTAAAGAATACATGACTTGCATATGATGTTTGTGCTACATGATTGTCTGCTTTGTATAACTGATTGCCAATGTATTCATAAGCAATGTCATCGCCTAATCCCCATTGCCCATTGTCCAATAACCTGTTACGTTGCAATGAGAGAATGTTTCCCATGCTGTCATAATCATAGCTTGAGGTATATCTGTTTGTAGGAGTTGCACCGCTATAATACTTCGCCTTGGTAAGTCTTGATAGCTTGTCATATTCGTAGGAGTAGCCTTCCTGGTATGGTGCAATCTCCCAGCTATGAGCAGAAATGTTGCCATTATAAGACGACTTTGACTCATAAGGATTGCTATTGTAATATAACTTTTCCGAGAAAATTGGTGATGAAATGCCCGTGAGTTGCGAACGCACATTATAGCTATACGTAGTATTGAGCGCAGCGGCTCCTGTCCGAGAATCATTCACTAAACGGCCAAGCTCGTCATATTGATTGTCGGCAATGGTTAGATGTTTTCTGGAATTCACTACTACATTTTCTCTGAGAAGCCTACCTTGAATGTCATAGTGATATTCATACCTAAATGTTGCAAATGGACCACACTCCACGTATTTTTTTAGGGGCTGCCCATTAAAATTATATGAAATCTGCTCTAGATTATAACCTGCAAGATGATTGGACTTCAATGTTCCATTTGTCAATCCTCTATAGTCATAAGCGTATATATGTGTATCATATTCAAAAGGAAAGAATTCCTTTTTTAAACGCAATGCTTTCATGCCAACCAACTTTCCTTGGTATATGTTAGAGCCACTTAGACCAAGTATACCTATAGGTAAGTCACAGCCTTTGGCAAAATCGTAATTATCATAATAATAGGTCTTTAATATGGACATAATCCCAGAGTAAGCACTAATAGAGCATTGATAACCATTTGTAAATTCATTCTTTCCATCGTAAAAGACTGTGGAATTTTTCAAGTCAGTTTCTGCTGTTGCGATTCCTGTTAAGCACTCACGACCATGTACATCGTAAAGATGGAAAGTCTTTTCTCCATCCTTGCGCTGGACACCATCTTGCTCAGAAACTAAGCGATCATAATTATCATATTCCATAGTTTTCCATTCTATGCCAGGTAATTTTTTAGCGACGAGTCTGACTTTGGAATCATATTGGTAGAGATAGGCATAAAGATTGATTCGGTCTTCATCAATCTCTCCCTTTGTTATTGATGTTGAAACCATTGCAGGAAGCACAGCTCTCAAAAGTCCATAATCATCATAGACATAGTATGTGTCAACACGTCCTCCCTCATTGTCAAATTGCCTAGAAAGCACAACATTTTCTTGCCTGTCTTTAAATTCTATAGACATGCAATCGTCTTCGTCTTTAGTTACAACACCCTTTAATGTTCCTGTCTGATATAGACCGTTTGCCTTGATGGAACAATCAAGTCCAGTCTTGTCCAATACTGACAAATGCCAAACTTGGCTATCAGGATTGTTCTGTGTATTTGTGAGATACTGAATGATTTTCTTCTTTCCTCTATTGTGCCAATCTTCTCCTGGTCCCGATATTGCTGCTTCACGCATCAAAGGCGATGCCTCGTATTCATATACCGAATATGGTTCTGCGTCATTGTTACTACTTACCGAAGCTGCCTCTACATTTTCTTTGTTTACAAAATTACCTATGGCATCTTGAGATACAACTCCATTTAGCCATTCTTTAATTGGCTTATTAAAACAGTTGTACTCTGTATAAGTTGCCCAGTTGTTTTTGTTAGGGCTGGCATTACAATTTACAGTTTCTATAGGTCTGCCAAATCCATCAAAATATGTTATTACTTTGTCTCCTATAAGTCTATCTTGTACTCTATTCTTTATAGACACGACGTAATTTTCATTGGAATTGTTTTTGTGTGATATGCAAGGTGTTGTGTCTGCTGAGTGCACAGATGGGTATGCTGGAGTAAAAGAAGTAGTATCTTCCTTTATGTCGCCAGCAGAACAAGTTAACACAATTGTAGACATATTATTAGTTGTCATATTGGGAAGGCTAAAGAGGTGAATGGGCTCATCAGGCTCCTTCAAGATTCCCAAGAATCCTAGATAGCTTATAGTGTAATCACCCTCCATCAAGTCTATTGTACATTCGTTGTTGCATATCACGGCATCACCAGATTGCTTGAAACCAAAAGGTATGCTATAAGAATAAGGATATTCAACATCTCCCTTTGATTCCTGAGCTAGATTAAGAATCAGTTGATAATCGTTGTTGCCTAATTTCTTGCCATTAACTCCTGGATTATATGTAAAGTTTCTACAATAAAGTGTAAGGCGTTGAACTTCGCCAATGTGAATTTTTATTTTGTTATTGTTGTTTGAAGATGCCCCCATGACATAGCTTAATGTCGCACTAGCAGAGTCAGTTTTGCTAAAGTTCCAAACAGGTTGCGCATCAATAGGGTCCAAGGTATTGCCTGCCAGAACCATCTTATGGCTCAGCATATACAAGAATAAAATCAGGGCAATTCTATATGAAATATTGTCTATCATAAGTCTTTGCTATTTTTGATAATGATAATCGTATGACTCTAAGATCTGTTTGCTCCCTTTAAAGAAATACTTTTCCCTTAATCGTCCTAAGAAGTCGTACTTGAAATAATTGGTGAAACCAGAGATGTCTGTTAGCGAACGAAGTTGCATATTGCCATCATATTGATATATTGTAGACTGCATCGTTGGTATTTTTCTTCTCACTCCCAATATTTTCTGATAATCCAATTGGTTCAATGGAAGTCTAGAAAATGTCTCAGGTGCTGTGCCTAGTAAGATTTGCATCCTATGATAGGCAACATTGTCGAATCTTGCAATCTGCCTTTGCCCATAATGCCCCCATAGCAAGATGGATGTTCTTCCGTCTTGTGTTATCTCCAGAGGATTCCCGAAATCATCGGTTTTAGTTATGAAATATTCTTCTCGATAATTACTCTTGTCTCTGCCATAACGCTTACTTCTAATATAAGGAATGCCATTTTTATTCCCATATACATTCTCTTCATAATGAAACTTGCCATTTTTGCTTGTCTGCATTGATACCAATGGTGATAATATATGCTTGTCTGACATCCATTTATAGTTGCTGACATCAGCGGGATATGTATAGCTTTTCACAATCCAGTTGTTATCACTACATAATGTACTGTCTTTGGTCAAAAGTTTGGAAGAGTTATATGTATAAGTGCAAGTTTCCGAGTATGTTCCTCCGTCATAATTTTCTGTTATGATTTTCTTCGTTGGCAAATAGGCGCATAATCTTGTCCCATATACAATACCTGCAAGAAGATTTTCCTTGGAAATAGCAGGATAACCTCCAGTTACCTTAGAATAAGAGAAGAGATTCTCGCTGAGCATCAACTGCTCATTATCATTTACGCGTGTATAAGCCGTTTTTTCGGTTCTCAACAACTTGCCTTCCTTAGAATAGTATTCTTTTGAAAGCAACTTTCCACGCTCGAAAGAGCGGCTACTGAATGCTGCCAATGGCGTATGAGCCAAGCCTTCTGTTGAATAGTAACAGTCAACATCCTTATGGGTATTCCCCCAAATGTCGGTATCGTAATTGGAATACCGATACTTAATGTAGCCTTGCGAAACGTTAGCGGAGTCAAGAGTTTCCTCTATCACACAAGAATAGCTCACGTCAGGAGAATTATAATTGGTTATATCTGGGAACATGCCTCCTTCAGAGGCTTGCACATAAGTCAAGTCTCCTTGCTGTATACTATATTTTATACATGGGCGTCCCTTAGAGATACCACTACTCTTATAATCAGCGTCTCCGATGTTTTCTTTATAATGGTAACGTGTTATACTAGTTGTTGCTCCATCTTTATCAATATTCTGGATCTCCTTAATTCTTAATCCTCCAGAAGGATTCCAAGAATGATTCAATATGCTGTGGGACTTGTCGCTTACAACTTTTGAGTAAGAGTTATATTCGTAGTCAAAATTAGAGCGTCCTCCAGTTGGGTAACAAATAGAACTCAGAACACCTTTCTTCATGTAAATTACGTTTGGAAGGTGTATGCCAAAACTAGGAGTGGCAGTTATTGAATTTGTACCACCACGATAATACCCCCATGAATCAACTTTTGATATGCCATAAGCCACTTGTCCTTTATCTTGTGAGATATAACGGAATTTATACTCTGGTACACTGACGGTATCTGGCAGTTCTGGTATGTCCAAGACTGTAATGCAATCTTCAGGGTGAGGGGCTTGAATATCATGCTTTATCAAATCGGGAACCCCTTCTCTGAAGGTAACTAACGATAATAGGTTCTCTTGATATAATTTATAATCAAAGTAGATGCTCCTGGATTGCCCACCACAAAGATTTCTTATGGCTATGCGATGCAGGTAATAGTGTTTGAGACTATATGCAATTGCCTTATCCATAGAGAGACTTCCTAGTCCTTCATCTATTTTAAACAGAGTCAAGAACTGATTTTCTGGTCTATCTGATGGAAGATAGATATCTTGGCGATCATATCCTGCTGTATTCCAATATAGACAGTTTGAGTGACTACCAAAATTCGTGGAGTATGCCAAATCCCTCTGGTAATCCAATGTTATGGTTTCATTTTGGGTTGATATACTTTTTAAATTAACAGGATACAATAAAAAACCTGTAAATCCTTTCAAGCCTGTTTGCATAAGAATTTCTTGATTACTAGAATTTCCTTTGTAAACTTCGCTATACTGAGGTATATACTTTATATTTGCCATTACAGGATTTGTGTCGTATGTGAATGAAACGACACGATGAGAGGGGGTGGTAATTTTTGACAGCATCCAAGTCGAAGCTACTAAATCGCTATTGTTTCTTGCATAGTAGGGTATGCAAAATTCCATAGCATTAATGCCACCAAACTCATAACGGCATCCATCGGGAGTTATCAAAGTAAAGCGACCAAAAAAACGCTGATTCGTACTCCGCCAATTCCAGTTGTTTATCGGAATTCTCTTGCTTACATCATCCAAGGACAAAAAATCTGTGGTAGGTACAAATTCTACCTTGATGTCTTGGTCAGAAATAACAGCCCATTCTCCGTTGCCTTTATAATAAAAGTTTCCAGAGTAGCCACAGAAGTTAAAACTGAATTCGTCGGCAGCTAATTCATACCAATTTTTATTCCGTTGATTATGACTATTTATTTCTAGATAATTGACAAAATGGGATTGAATGTTACTTTCATCTAATTGTGCTATTTTGTCTGCATGTGCATAATACCCATGCTCTATACCTTGATCATCCATACTCTCATCTGTTCGCCCTCTTACAGAACGGGCTATATAACCACCAGCTTTCAAGCTCCATCCTGCTCCTAACATACCAGGGGCTGTTGTCGGTTTTACAGATGCCAAATGATAACTCAAAGATATAGGCAATTCATAATCTCCTATTTGAACATTATAAAGTGGTATGGAAATGTCAGGAACTCCTGTATAATGACCGACAGGTATGGTTCCATACTCTCCCAAATTTGACACTTCAGGACCAGATACATTGAATACAGGTTTTATCTGAGCCTTTATGCAAAGACTCAGGCAAAAAACAAGCACTATCAAACCTATTTTCCTTTCCATATTGCTATTTTTTATCTGTTAGTAAATTTTTCCGATAATCTTTCCCCATTGACTTCTATATACAGTACGTATTGCCCATAAGCTAATCCAGAATAGCTTATAGCCATCAGGTTCTCACCTACATTAGATTTTTGTTGCTTCTTTTTGTAGATGATTCCCTTAGTATCAGCTAGGATAAAAAGGACATTTGCTGCTTCTGACAATTCGTATTTTATCAGCAAGGATGCCTCTTCCTTATTTTGGACAATACTATATTTTGAGACAACGCTCTTTGTACTTCCCGTATTATCATTTTCAGAAACTTGTAAGCGTATAGCTTCATTTTCAGAATCAGACATTGAATTTTGTTCGTCTATAGGACAAAAAAATGTATAAGAATTTTGAAGTATGCCTATTTCATTTTTCAATGTATAATGCTCCAGTATAGGATAACGGTACCCTTTGGCATACCAACGAAGCTCTATCTCCGTAACAAAAGATTCAGTGGAATGGAGATTGTAAAGAATACTATCCGTTGTAAATTGGGGCAGAGTATTTGAATACAATGTATCTTGTGATAAATATTTGACGACATATCGCCTAGACGTAAGCAATCTAGAGACATCATTCAGGGTATCTCCGTTGAAGACAATTTGATCATATCCAACAATTTTGGTTTGATAATCGCCAAATTTTCGATAGGGTAATCTCTTGCAGTATATGCCTATTCCATTAAATAGACCATAGATACTGTCTTGGGACAAAAATATGCATGGTAGCCATTTCTCGGGCATATCATAATTGCACTTAGACAACTTGTTCTCATCACCCACTAATAACATACCATTTTCTTCAACCCTAAAATAACGTCTTGAAGAATTCTCTATGCTCATCAAAGCTGATAGAGTATCAGAAGAAGGCATGATAGTTTGACTTATTTTTTTCTTAGACAGGAGTCTGTCATCTATGCATATCTGCAATTTTGATTTATTTAAGTCAAGGTCAGAAATGTCAATTTCTTCCTTTGTCAGTTGATCATCTATCCGATAATAATTCGCTTTTGTCAGAACACTCGCAGATTGCGGGTAGCAATAAGTTGCCACCAACAATAATGCCAAAAATAGTAATACCTGCTTCATAAGCCTAAATTATTGAATAATACCATACAAAGATAGAAAAATAATTCTTATGCCTTATAATATTGGCTTTAAATTTATCTTTATTTAACGAAAAATCATCAATTCGTAACTACTCAGCACCCATAGAAGCACCCCTATGGGTAGGGTGTTAAAAATCCGAATCAAAAATCTGTTTTCATCTGAAAATAAAGACATATTTATACCGCATTATTTTGCAGATACCATTTTTTTTCGTAACTTTGCCAAAAATTCAATAAAAAGCAACAATATGAAATATCCTATAGGAATACAAGATTTTGGAAAAATCAGAAATGACAATTATGTCTATCTTGACAAAACAGAATTGATTTATGATTTAGTACACAATGGGCATATATATTTCCTGAGTCGTCCAAGACGATTCGGAAAGTCATTGTTGATTTCTACCCTTGAATGCTACTTCCAAGGAAAGAAAGAACTGTTTAAAGGACTTGCCATCGAACAGTTAGAAAAAGAATGGAAGCAATATCCTGTGTTCCATATAGATTTCAACGGCAAGGATTTCACGCAAGCAGGCGAATTGGAAAAGACCTTGCAGACTTTTGTTGAAACCCACGAACTAATTTATGGTAGAGCCCCTTTGGCCAACACCTTGGGAGACCGTTTCATGGCTGTTCTGAAAGCTGCTCACGAAAAGACAGGACTGGGTGCCGTTGTCCTGATCGATGAATATGACAAGCCTTTACTGGATGTTTTGGACACAGGGTTAAAGACCTTCGATTCTGAAGGCAACGAACGTTTGCTGGAAGACCGGCATCGCGAAATCATGAAAGGTTTCTACAGTGTCTTCAAGGCTGCTGACAGAGATTTGAAATTCGTGCTATTAACCGGTGTTACCAAGTTCTCGCAAGTAAGCGTATTCAGCGGTTTCAACCAGCCTGACGACATCAGCATGGATGACCGCTACGAGGCTCTCTGCGGCATCACGGAAGAAGAGCTAAATTCTGTTTTTGATGAGCAAATCAAGGCAATGGCTGAAAGATATAAAGTATCTAAGGATGAGATGAAATATCGACTCAAGCGCAAGTATGATGGTTACCATTTCAGCCCAAGCATGCTCGACATCTACAATCCTTTCAGCATATTGAACTCACTGAGCAAGAAAATCCTGAGTGATTTCTGGTTCCGTACAGGTTCGCCTACTTATCTGGTCCGCTTATTGGCTCACTTCGACGAAAACCTCAATGAACTGACAGGGAAATTTTATCCTACCAGCAGTTTTATAGATTACAAGGCAGATACAGAGGCTCCCCTACCAATGATTTACCAGAGTGGTTATCTCACCATTAAGGATTGGAATATGGATACCGATTCCTATCTTTTGGATTTTCCAAACGATGAAGTAAAATCAGGATTCGTAACCATGGTGGCAGCCAACTATCTGAAGCCAAAGGAATCGCCTGACGCATGGATTCTAGAGGTAGTAAACACTATGAAGGTAGGAGATTGCGGTAAGTTGGAGAAACTACTCACCTCTTTCTTTGCCAGCATACCCTATAGCCAACGACGCAAGGATGACGAGCGGGAAAAAGAGCGATACTTTCAATATACCTTCTACCTGGTTATCCGCATGATAAGCTGTTTTACTGTTCTAACAGAAAAGGAGCAAAGTGAAGGACGAGTTGACAGTATTGTTGAGACACCCAAGTTTGTGTATATCTTCGAGTTTAAGCGTGATGGTTCTGCGTCTGAAGCCTTGAAGCAAATCGAGGAAAAAGGATATGCCCGTGAGTATGCTGCAGACAACAGAACGATTTACCAGATAGGCTGCAACTTCTCGTCTAAGACGGGGACGATTGATGACTGGAAGTCAACAAATTTGCACCAACTAGGTTAGTGTCATGCCCGACACACAAAAGAAGCTGCCACCCATTCTTCACGAACAGGTGGCAGCTTTCCTAATAACATAAACTTAATATCAACTATTCTCTAAAAACCAATATAACTCTTTTTGCACTTTTTATGCCATACCTATAGAGGGGGATTACTTAGTATATTCCTCAGGGATGACAGGCATTGCACCATTCTGGGTGCAAACGTATGCACTTACCTTAACAGCAAGTTCGTGTGCCTCCTGGATGCTCTTGCCCTTCAGGATGCTGGCACAGAAGGTTCCGGTGAAGCTATCACCTGCACCCACGGTATCAGCCACCTCAACCTTTGGAGTCTCCTGGAATGACTTCACACCTGGAGCGAATACATAGCTGCCGTTTACACCGCAGGTCAACACGAGCATATCGAGATTGTACTTGCCGAGAATCAACCAGCACTTGTTCTCGATGTCCAAACCAGGATAACCGAAGAGGCGACCGATGGTAATCAACTCCTCATCGTTGATCTTCAAAACATTGCAGCGCTTCAGGCTCTCGGTAATCACCTCTGGAGTATAGAAGTTCTGACGGAGATTGATATCGAAGATCTTCAAGCAATCTTCTGGAGTATGATCAAGGAATGTATAGATGGTCTTGCGGCTAACCTCACTGCGCTGAGCCAGAGAGCCCCAGCAAACAGCACCAGCATTGGCAGCAATTTCCTTGATATCATCGGTGAATGGGATGTTATCCCAAGCCACATTCTGCTTGATATCGTAAGTAGGAACCCCCTCCTTATCGAGCTGCACCTGAACAGTGCCTGTAGGAAATTCTACCTCAGGCATCACATACTTGAGCTTCTTCTCATCGAGCAGGCGGAGAGCTGTGTCGCCCAATGCATCCTTACCCACAGCACTGACGGCTACAGAATGCAGACCATGCTGGCCAGCGTGGTAAGCGAAGTTGGCAGGAGCACCGCCGAGTTGAGAACCAGTAGGGAGAACGTCAAAGAGAATCTCACCCAAACCTACACAATATTTTGTATCTAAATTCTTTGTTTCCATAATTACACCTTATTATATATATACGTTATAAACGATAGTGAACTTTTTTTATTATGCTTGCAATGATAACCTGCGGATTATAACTTGCGGATATAAGTGAAGAGATAAACTACACCTACTGCCATGACTGCCACGGCACCTACCTGACCGAATGTATCGCTGGCGAATCCCATGAACAATGGGAAGATGGTACCACCAAAGAGTCCCATGATCATCAATCCACTCACCTCATTCTTCTTATCAGGCAAAGCAAGCAGCGCCTGAGAGAAAATCATGGAGAAGACGTTAGAGTTGCCGTATCCCACGAGGGCGATAGCGATATAGAGCATCGTCTTGCTCTCTCCTATCCACATGCCAATCATACTCAGAGCCATCATCACTACGCTGATAACGAAGAATGTGCGGGTCTTCATCATGCGGAGGAAGGCTGTACCGGTGAAACATCCGATGGTACGGAAAATAAAGTAGAGCGATGTAGCGAAGGCTGCCTCGTTCAGCGTCCATCCCAAGCGCTCCATCAGAATCTTAGGAGCAGTGGTGTTGGTACCTACATCGATGCCCACATGGCACATGATACCGATGAAGGAAAGCAGCACGATAGGTTTGCCGAGCAACTTGAAGCACTCACCGAAACCGGAAGCCTTACCCTCGTTCTTCTCTTCTTCGATAGGCGTACCAGCCAGGAAGAAGGTGGCTGCGATTCCGATAATCATATAGATTGGGAAGAGAACTCTCCAGCCCAAACCGAAGGTTGGAATGCTTGCCATGGCGCCCCACATGGCAATGTATGGTGCCAGGAAGGAAGCTATCGCCTTGACAAACTGACCGAAGGTCAATGTGGATGCCAGGTTCTGACCCGACGTAACCACTGAAACCAGCGGGTTCAGGGAGGTCTGCATCAAGGCGTTTCCGATGCCGAGCAAAGAGAATGACACGAGCATCAGTTCAAAGTTTTCGCCGAAAATGGGCAAAAGGAGTGAGATGACGGTAACGAGCAAAGACAGGAGCACTGTCTTCTTTCTACCGATCTTATTCATCAGGATTCCCGTAGGAACCGAGAAGATGAGAAACCAGAAGAATACCAGGGATGGAAACAGATTGGCTGTCGAATCATTGAGGTTGAGATCTTCCTTTACGTAGTTGGAGGCGATACCTACCAAATCTACAAATCCCATGGCGAAGAAACAGAGCATCACCGGGATAATTGATAATTTTGATGATTTATTCATATTTGTTAGCGTTATTGTTTCTATTTTTGCTGGTGCAAAGGTAGCGATAAACGATACAATATATCATAAAATATCGTTCATCGGCTACCATTTATGTTGCATTGTTACATCAGTAACACTCTTAGAAACAATTATCTTATAGATTCAGTTCTTAACAGATGAGGTTACTTGATGTCGTAAATCTGATACTTCCCCTTTCCCTTTACAGTAACCTTGTTGTAAGGCTTGCTTGGGAACACGAGATTGGTCATGGACATCTTGCCGTCAGCATCCAATGCCTCGATGCTGCTCTTGTCGATGAAGATGCGCAGCTGGCTGATATTGCCGTAGGTTGGAGCCTTGGTGACTGCAGCAAAGTCCTTGCAGAAATCCATCTTACCGCTCTTGGTTCTATCCATTGAGAAAGTTTCTGCCTTGGCATCGTAGTTCATCACTACCTTCTCGCCCTTGTCGTTGCTCAAAGTGATAGTAGCATTTCCCTTCAGATTCACTACCATCTCGCAAGATGCTGTAAGTTTCTTGCCTGCCTTCTTGCTTCTTGCTGCTGTCATCTCTGGAGATGGAACCACGCTGCAATAAGTTTCACCCTTATATTCAAAGAGACCTAAGTCGCGAGGAATAGAGTTGCCTGAACGGTACTGCTGGGTAGGAACCTGGTTGGCATACTGCCAGTTGCTCATCCAGGCGATAGCCACACGGCGACCGTTTGGAGCATTATCAAAGGAAACTGTGGCATAGTGGTCCTTACCGTAATCCATCCACTTGGTAACCTCAGGCTTACTGTCGCAAGTAAACTTATGACCGTCGAAATCACCGATGAAATACTGGGTAGCAGAACCTCCGGAAGGTCCACCAGGATTGATGTTGCAGATAAGCATCCACTTCTCCTTACCGGTGCCACGAACCTTCATCTTCATCAAGTCTGGGCATTCCCAGACACCGCCATGGTTGCCATACTTCTCACCGAAAGAGCTTTCGTATTTCCAGTCCTTCAAGTTATCTGAAGAATAGATTTCCATGTGCTGACCAACCGCCATGATCATATTCCATTTCTTGATGTCCTCGTTCCAGAACATGTGAGGGTCACGGAAATCAGGCACATTGCTGGTGATGATCGGATTTCCCTCATATTTGGTAAAGGTCTTGCCATTATCTGTACTGTAAGCCATGCTCTGTGTCTGGTTCTCACCAGCCGAAGTGTAGAGAGCCACAACAGCACCCTTGCCCAAACCAGCGGTATTATTCTTATCCACAACGGCAGAACCGCTGAAAATGGTACCAATTGCATCTGGCTGGATAGGGGCACCCTGGAACTTCCAATGTACCAAGTCGGTAGATGTAGAATGGCCCCAGGTCATATTCTCCCACTGTGATCCGTAAGGATTATACTGGAAGTAGAGATTCCATACGCCATCCTTATAGAACATACCATTTGGGTCGTTCATCCATCCGTAAGCAGGAGTGTGATGGAAAACTGGGCGATACTGTTCACGATTCTTCATATCGAAAGAATCAGAGAACTTCATGTTCTCCCAGCAAGTGAGGGCGTTCAAACCCTCCTTGCTATAATCGCCGTTTACATGGATATCGAGAGCCAGGCCCTTCAAACCGGCAAACTCATTCATATAGAGAGGCACGTAATAATCTACGTGGTCTTTAGCCAACTTCACATTGAAGGCTTTCACCTGCTTGTTGTCGGCAATCACCTTGATGTTGGCCATCTCCGCACTCTCCTGCACAGGGAGCAAGAGACACTTCTGGTTCTGACTCTCCTGGCTGATGCGATAGAGACAGTGGTTATTGCTCAAGAAGGAAGCCTCCTGGGCATAACTGGCGGTGAAACCGCAAAGAGCGACAAGCGCTGAAACAAATATCTTTTTCATTGTCTAATTATCTAATTATCTAAAAATACCGATGGTAATTACTCGTATCCCTTATTCTGCTTATAAAGACCAGGAATGTAATACAGCTGGTTATATGGAACCGGATAGAACTCGTTCTTGGCCGGTGTGAACTTGGCATCCTTCAAGTATTGTGCGTATGTTTGCTCTCCATACTGATCTTTCTGCTCAGATTCGAAATACTTGTTCAGTGTCTCAGAAGCAATGCCCCAGCGGCGCAGGTCGAAGAAGCGGCCGTTCTCCATAGCCATTTCCAGACGACGCTCCCAGCGAAGGCACTTTCTTGCCGTCTCCTTATCCTGGAAATATGACTCCGGATAGAGGGCTATATCACATTGATCCTTGGCATATTCAATATGCTTATCCACAGAATTCTTGGCTCTCTGACGGATATCATTAATGATGGTACGAGCCTCAGCCAATTTGCCTAACTCTATCAAAGCCTCAGCACGCATCAACATAATGTCGCTATAACGGAGCACATAGTCGTTCATCGCAAACGCCTGCCAAGAGCCATTGAAGGTTTCACCCTTAGAACGCTGTGGTACTTCCTTCAGAGAGGTATAGTAACCGTAAACGTTTGGTGTACGAGAGTTGGCCGTAGTCATCTTGTATTCTGACTCATATTTATAAGGGAAGGTAGGCATTCCTACTGTATGGAACAAACGTGGATCCCATTTCTGACTATTAGGCTCACCGTTTACAGGATAATCACAAGTCTTGTTGTAGTCATCAAACTCAGGAAGTCCGTTCTTGGTCTTGAAGGCATTCACCAGGTTCTGTGAAGGCTTGTGGAAATCCCATCCGCAAGACCAAATACCCCAACAGCCATTCAGCATATTAGACCAGTTGGCACGTCCGAAGGTGGTATGGTCTTCGCTATAGTCGGAAGTCTGGACAGCAAAAACTGACTCCTTGCTGTTCTTATAGTCAGGCAGGAAGATGTCGCCGAAATCTGCCATGTAACCATAGTCTGAATTCTTCACCACATCAGTATAGTCGATAACCTTCTGCATATACTCCTTATTAATATGGTCAACACCATCGGTTGCCTCATAGCCATCACCCCAGGCAATGGTAAGATAACACTTAGCCAGATAACCTGCGGCAGCAATCTTGTTGACACGACCGCCATCCTTCTGCTTAGCAGGAAGTACATCGTATGCTGCCTGGAAGTCGGCTATCACCTTCTGCCACAATTCCTCGTAAGTAAACTGAGTGTTTGATGTGCTCTCTGTGGTTTTATCCTCATAAACCTTCTCGTCTATCCAAGGAATCTGACGATACATGGTAAGTAACTTGAAATAGAAATGAGCACGGAGAAAGCGAACCTCAGCCTCACGCTGCTTGGTTACCTCAGCACCCAGTGTACTCTCGCCATTCTGCTGCAAAGAAACCAAGGCACGGTTGCAACGGGAAACGGCACAATAGAGACGATACCATAACTCGTCGAGTTCGCCCTTAGTAGAGGTTAAGGTACTCCAAATCTCCACATCGTGATAACCGGTATCACCGGTGCCACCGCCACCCTTCAAGCAATCGTCTGAAGAAAGATCACCGTATGGCCAAAGGTTGAATGGGTAAGAGTACCAACAGTCGCCCAACATCGCATAGGCACTGTTTACCATCTTGTCTGGCTCGCTGAAAGCCTTGTCTTCATCAACCACAGCTGTTGGCTTGTAATCCAGGAAATCATCACAACTGGTGAATGTTCCTACCAGTGCTGCTGCAAGCACCATTGTATATAACTTTTTCATTTTGAAATTCTCTTTAAAATATGAAACATTTTAGAAACCTACCTGAAGTCCGAATGATACGGATGTTGAAAGTGGATAGTTCCAGTTTGGATTCTCTGGGTCTGAACAGGTCAGGCTATTGCTCTTGATGGTCAAAAGATTCTGACCTGAGAGATAGACACGGGCACTGGTCATCTTCAACTTAGAGAGGATGCTGCTTGGGATAGTGTAACCCACCTGCAAGGTACGCAACTTCAAGTAAGATCCATTCTCAACGAAGTAAGTAGAAGCACGACCTTCATCAGCTGTATTCATGGTGCTCAAGCGTGGGATGGAAGAACCAGTGTTGTTGGTATTCCAAGCATCGAGCAAACGGGTTCCCTTGTTAGAACCACCATCAGTAATAGCCCAGAAGTCGGTCTGGAACTTTTGGTTGTTATACACATCCTGGTCATAGACACCCTGCCAGAACATACTGAAATCAAAGCCCTTGTAGTTGAGAGCAATATTCAAACCATAGGAGAAGGCTGGCACAGGGTCGAAAATCCAAGTCTGGTCATCTGAAGTAATACCATTTTTACCATCTAAGTCCTTGTATTTTAATCCACCGACACGTGCGTTTGGCTGTCCAGACTTATCTACTTCTTCCTGATTCTGGAAAATTCCATCGGCTACATAACCTACGATAGAACCATAAGACTTGCCACTCTGCACCAGGTTTTCCGTAGATGTGTGAGCGTAAGCACCTGTTGTTGTTGCTGGCAAATAAGTAACCTTGTTGCGGAAAAAATCCAGATTGCCGTTCACGTCGATGCCAAGTCCATTAGCCAAAGTCTTGCGATAGCCCACGGTGAACTCCATACCCCAGTTGCGGAGCGAAGGACCATTCTGCCATGAATTTCCACCTTCACCAGTAGCACCCAGATAAGCAGGATTAATCAACATATCCTTTACATTCTTAATATAGGCATCCACTGTACCATAGAGGGTGTTGCCCAACAGGGTGTAATCCAAACCTACGTTGTACTGGGTAGCAGCCTCCCATTTCAAGTTAGGGTTAGCCAACTGTGTGGCACGATAACCAGAAGGGAAGGTACCAGAACCTTGCAGGAAGAGATCGTAAGCTGTAGAGGTTACACGGTCTAATCCGTAATCCACTACATAAAGACCAAACTGTGCATTGTTGTCGATAGCCTGGTTACCTGTCTGACCCCAAGAGAGTCGCAACTTGGCATCATCCAACCAATCCTTCTTCAGGAGATTAGAGAATCGGAAGCCGAGGGATGCAGCAGGGAAAGTACCCCAGCGATGAGCCTTACCGAAACGTGAAGAACCATCATGACGGATAGTAAAGGAAGCCAGGAGGAGATCATCCCAGTTGTAGTTCACCTTTCCGAAGAAAGAAGCCAGGCGATAGCCTACCTTTGCACCCGAGTTACGCATCGTTCCCGTGGCAGCATTTGGCCACATGTAATCTTTATCTTCCAGCGCATAGCCTTCTGAATAGGCAGAGAAATCGACAACCGACTGCTTGGAAAATTCCATACCACCGAGTACATCGATGTTGTGCTTGCCAATCTGGGTAACATACTGGGCTGTGTTAGACCATGTCCAGTTAGTCTCATTGTTATTCGAGAGCGTTGTCTTGGCGATGTCATTGTTGACAATATCGGAATGATAAGTATTCGTCATCGCATTGATAAACGATGTCTTGAAATCCAAACCGAAGTTAGAGCGCAGGGTCAATCCCTTAACAGGCTTCAATTCTACGAAAGCATTACCGAAGATGCGCCAGTAGTCGAGGTGGTTGTTGCGGTTCTGATACTGCTCACGACAAGGGTTCTGACGGTCGGCCATACTACCCACAGGACCTGCGAAGGTCTTGCCATCTTCTTCGTAAACCGGAACGATGGAAGGCATCTTCAGGGCATTCTCCATCGGATGGCAATCTACCTGAGAGGTATAAGTCAAAGTCAAATTCTCACCTACGGTTACGATCTTGTTTAAATTCCAAGAGGTGTTCAAACGAGCTGAGATATTCTCGAAGTCGGTATATTTCAAGACACCCTCATTGTTCTTGTATCCCAAGGAGAACATAGCGCTATGCTTGTCATTGGCATGAGATACAGAGAGGTCGTAGTTCTGCGAGAAACCTGTGCGAGAGATTTCATCGAGCCAGTCGGTATCTGAGAATCGCATGGTCTTCTTTTTATTGATGTAGCCATCATATCGACCATTGATAGTATAGTTCTGATACTGGTTGGTAGCAGGATTCCAAACGGTGATTGGAGTTCCAGAGGCCGCATTCAAGTCGATGCCGTAGTTGGCTGCATAAGCCACAGGATCGAGTCCATCGTTCAGGGCTGCCTGAGCCATCGCAGTAGCATACTGGCTGGAGTTCATCAGCTTCATCTTCGACTGGTTGGAATAGAACTGTGCAGTCAGGTTGGCAGAGAAGTCAACGGCAACCTTGCTACCTTTCTTACCTTTCTTGGTGGTGATGATGATGACACCATTCGATGCACGTGAACCATAGATAGAAGCCGAAGCGGCATCCTTCAAAACCTGCATACTCTCTATATCATTTGTATTGAGGGTATTCAATGCCATATTGGTAGGTACACCATCAATGATATAAAGAGGATCCTGAGAAGAGTTGAAAGAACCGATACCACGAATACGCACGGTTCCTGAACCAATAGGAGAACCATCGGTAGTAACAGTCATACCAGGAACACGACCCTGCAAAGCACGCATCGGGTCTGTCTCTGAACTTGTCTTCAGGTTCTTGGTTGAAACCACAGCCACGGAACCGGTCAAGTCTGCCTTCTTCTGAGTGGTATAACCTGTTACAACTACTTCCTGCAAGTCGTTGGCATCTTCCTGAAGTGTTACCTCCATATTATCTGAAGCCTTTACTTCTTGCGTCTTATATCCAATATAAGATATAACAAGTGTGGAACCAGGAGCACATTCTACATGAAAGTTACCATCGAAGTCGGTAACAGTACCGGTCTTAGTACCCTTAACCATGACAGACGCTCCAATGACTGTCTCACCGGCAGCATCCTTTACGATGCCATTTACATTTACCTGTTGTGCACTAGCTACGGTGCAAACAGCACAGAGCGCAGAGCTCATTAGTAATTTTGAAAGATTGTTCATACTATATTTAACATTTTAAGTTTCAAAAATTGTTATTGTTTGATTACTGCTGCAAAATTAGGCAAAGATTGGATATGAGAATAAAAAAAATCGTTCCTGCAACAATAATTATGTTACATGAAACGATTTTCTTATTTTTTGCTAAGATTTTAAAATACTTATTTTAAAGGAGTTAGAAAACTATTTTCTTTTAGATAACTGTTTATTTCTGAAATCGGTAGGAAGAACGCCAAACTGCTTTCTAAAGCATGAAGAGAAATAGCCCGGTAACGCAAAGCCTACTTCTGCCGAGACTTCAGCTACAGTCTTATCAGTCTGCATCAGGAGCGTATAGGCTCTCTGCAGGCGCATCTCTTTCAGGAGCTCGGCAGGCGTTTTTCCTGTCATAGCCTTCACCTTGCGATAGAGCTGTACTTTACTCAACTGCATCTCGGCTCCCAAATCATCCATTTTCATATCAGCATTGCCCATATTCTCAAGAATCTTCTTCTTGAAACGATCCATGAAATAACGATCACTCTCATCCAGGTGATTCAGTTCAGCAGCCCAGCCCTCCTTGTTCTCTATGAATCCACGAGCCACGGCTTTCTGTTTCTGCAGCTTCGTTCTATATACCTTATATATATAGTAGATGATAAAGAGCAGAATCAGAACTACAATAAAAGCGACCACAAGCATCCATTTCTGGATACGGGAAACCTCTGAATAAGAATCAAGACTGACAGAAATCTGATCCAGATTCTTCATCTTGGCTTCCAAATCCTGATATTGTAGGGCAATGGCATCGCAATTCTCCGGGGTAGCAAGGAATGATTTCATCACATTATCCTTCTTATAGGGTTTACCCTGAAGGATATTCATCGCCAATTCCATAATCTTTTCGCCCTGGGTGGGATAGACATAAGAAGCAGCAAACTGTCCTCTCTTCACTCTATCCACTCCTTCCCATTCTCCAGGCAATCCATCAATGCCCACTATCAGCATCTGCTTATCAATGCCTCGTCTCTCTGCTTCCAGAAAGGCACCTATGGCTCCCAGGTCACTATGTCCGAACACGCCATCCGCATATCCACCCTTATCCAGATATTGCTTCATCAACTCCTGGGCTCGCTCCATCTTCCAGTTACTGTCCAGAGTAACCACCTTGATTCCCGGATAATTCTTCATCACCTCGTGGAAACCACGATGGCGCTCAATGACAGGGGAAGCATCCTTCAAGCCCGTAATCTCAACAACGGTACCTTTTCCATCCAGTTTACTGGCCAGAAATCGGGCAACTTCCCTACCCGCTTCCACATTATCGCCACCGATGGAAGCTGTATAATGGGGTGTCTTTACCTTTCTGTCGAAGAGGATAACCGGGATATGCGCACGATAAGCTCGCTCGATGGCAGGTGTTACATCATTCACGTTATCAGGAGCCACCACGATTAAATCTACCTTCCTGGCTATCATACTGTCTATCTGGCGAGCCTGGCGTTGCCCGTCATTCTCTGCAGTAGTAAACAGCAAATCCACATTCTTATATTGATACTGCGCCAGCCGCATCTCATTATTCACCTTCTCGCGCCAAACTCCGCCGCAACATTGCGACACACCAATCACCATCTTCTTCTGGGTGCATGAATCCAGAAGAAGAAGCATACTACTAAGTAATACTATTAATATAATATAGAGTCTTTTCATTAATTTCATACTTCTTCCATCCGTTTAAGTTCCCACCCCTCAAACTGCATGATGATGAGATGGAGTTTTGTGCCTTGGCGCAAAGCCTCAACCCTTGGAGCCTCAGCATATCGATGAATCTGCTCTACAGCCTCACGCCACTGTTTCTCTGCCTTGGTCATAGGCTTGCCATCTTCCGTGAACTCACCTTCAACTATCGCAGAGAAATCTTTCTTCGAAAGAACCTTCAATTCCAGAATGTAGCCATGCTGACTGGCATAATGGGTAAGGTCTGGCAAAAGGAAGAAATCACAATAGCCATGATTCAACTCCAACTCTGGAGCCGTGATATAATAATCATTCAGATTCAGATAAGCCATGAAGAATCCCTGCAGGTTTCGCTCAGCCTCAATGCCATCACGCACCGATGAAACCTTGGCATAGGCATCTGCCATGAAGCGCAATCCTTCTTCCCACTTACCATCGTATGCCATATCATAATAGTAATCGGTGAGCTGGTTGACATCCACATAAGCCTTTACCTGATACTCCTCTTCCAGATAACCATAATACTGCTTGCGGACATTATTGTTCTGAATGCCCAGAACGAGCTTGGAGCCACGAGTTCCCTTGATGGTCAACATGCCATAATAGAACAGAAGACTTGGAAATATCTCTGCCTTTGGAATCTGATACGCAGAAAACGACTCATAAAGCTGGGTAACAATCTGTTCCTCTTCTGCTATCTTGCGGATGATGCCCTTACGCTCTCCATCCAGCTTGTCAAACTGCAACAGTTTCTTCATCTTGCCGTAATCGGTACGGGTATTCGGGTCTATCATCTGACGAGGAGAACATCCGTAATCCATGTAATTGCGAAGGTAATAAAGAACCATATCACAATTAAACATACGAGTTTTCTTCTTCAATGCCTGTTTAGCAAAGCAATAGTTATCATACCATGGCTTCATATCATTGACGATGGCATCAATATCACTATCAGCAGGAATACTACCATGTTCTTTATAATAGGTAAACATCTCCACCACATCAGTGGTAGAGAAGCCCAGCATCTCATCAAACTCCGGCTTGATAGAAATGTTCCAACCTATATTGAATCCACTCGTCACATCATCCAGGGTTACAGGGCTCACACCCATCATGAAGATACGCTCAAAATTACCCTTGAACTTTTTGAAGACATCACGATAAAAGCCGTCGGCATGGGTAATCGCATGATACACATTCTCACCACGTTCGTTGAGTATGACATTCGTGAAGTTGTCATACTCATCGATGATGAGATACAGATGATACTGGTGCGCCTTGGCAGCCTTGAATATCAGTTCCATCTTTTCCTCGAAATCTTCCTGCGCCAGGATTTCTTCCATCTCTGCCTGATAATATTCTGAGTATTGACGGACAAAAGCATCAAGGTTGATGCTGAGATAAGAATTAAACTTAGTCTCAAGCTTGTCGATATTACCCGTAATCTGGGAGAAATCTAGGAACAGCACCTGATACTTTCCCTGCAAAGGAGTAGGATGCTGGCCTATCCACAGATTTCCAAAAAGACTCTGGAACTTATGGCTCTGCGTACAGTCATAGTAAGAATAGAGCATACTCAAGAACATACTCTTACCAAAACGACGAGGGCGGGTGAAGAAGAGATTGCGAGGCTGCTTCTCCAGCTCCGGGATAAACATCGTCTTATCCACATAATATAGATTCTGCTCTATTACCGTAGCAAAATCTGCCACCCCATAAGGTACTAGTTTTACTTGCTGTTCCATCATGATCTATCTTTAAAAACACTATCTGTGTGCAAAGATAGCATAAAAAAACGAAAAAGCCACAGTTTGCGTTTACAAATTGCGGCTTTTATTATATTTTATCCGATCACCCTTGCCAATTCGCAAGGCGAGGTATGTGATGAGGAAGAGGCTATCTATTACACCTTCGGACCTGGGAAGGCGCAGAAAGTTACAGATGTCATCAAGGAAAAAAAGTCCTGAGACATCATAAGAAAATGCTTCATTACCAAAATAAACGTCTCCAAAAGTGCGTTTCTCAAATTTTATTTGTACTTTTGCAGTGTCATTCAGAACTTTGTTTTATTTTTACAGCACGATAATAAACAAAATGTCTGGATATGGCAAGCATCCCGGTGCACCAACAGAGTAGCTTAGGTACACCCTGATAAAGAAGATAAATGATAGTGCTGCGTTAATTAAATAAATCAGATTCAACATGTCGTTTCTAACTCGAACATATCCTTTTAAACAGAGTAAACACTTGCTAAAAGATAGTAGCATCTTTGGCTTCATCATTTGGGTAATTTTATATTTTCTGCAGCCATTTGGACTCTGCTTATATCAAGGTAACAAATGCTTTGTTGCTACATTATTCGGACTGGTAACTTTTGGATGCCACATAACATACGCTGCAACGATATTGAAGTATTTGCATCAAACTATCAAGCCCTGGCGTATCTGGCATGAAGGAGTAGCTATACTCGGACTGATTTTCATCATTGCCTTCGGTAATTTCCTCCTATTCTCATACTTGTTTCATTATACGATTACATTCAGTCTATTTCTCTTGTTTCTAAATTGGACTATTATCATAGGCATATTTCTTACGACATTATCTATCGGAATGCAATACAACAGAACATTACGAGAGAGAATGGAAGAGTTGTTGCGCAATACAACAAAGGAACAGGAAGAAGTATCTATTACCATCCATGATACTAACGTAAGAGGAAACGATCTGTCGATTGCCATCAACGATCTACTTTATATGGAAGCACAGAAAAACAATGTATCCGTCTGTTTTCTAAAAGAAGGTAATGTTGTTGCTGTTGATATCCATACAACACTAACCCATGCTCTTGAAGAGTTGAAAGAGTTTGAGAACATTTTCCAATGTCACCGTTCTTTTGCTGTCAATGTGAATAATATCACTTCGGCACGAGGCAACTCAAATGGTTATCAACTGACTCTCGGAAATTGCACAAACATCATACCCGTTTCCCGAAGATTTGTGCCCAAGTTAAAGACTTATCTTACATAGTTATTTGTCCTTCAACTTAGTTATTCGGCATCTTAACTAGCTTTCTATCATAAGTTTTAGTTGTATATCCTAAGAATTTGGTAACTCCAGTTTCATGCAGTATCTTTGCGGCATGAAACATCGAATAATACATATCGCATTGCTGCTGACTTCAGTCTGCAACCTGGCTGCACAGACCATCATATCAGGCATGGTAAAAAGCGGTCAGGAACCGCTTGCTGGTGCCAATGTTTTCATCATGGGCACAATTGATGGATGCCTGACAGATTCTCTGGGCAGGTTTTCCTTTTCCACATCAAAAACCGGAGAAGCGTCTATCAAGATTACCATGATTGGTTTTGAAGAATATATGCAGACTGCAGATGCCTGCAAGTTACATAATCTTTCTATCCAAATGAAAGAAAAAGCTACAGCAATCCAAGAAGTTGTAATATCTGCCAGCACTTACAGTTTCGGGAAAAGTGACAACTTCAAGACTATGGATGCCTTAGATGTTGTGATGGCAGGTAATTCATGCGGGGACATTGTTGCAGCCCTGCAAACTTTACCCGGCACTCAAAAAGTGGGAGAAAACGGAAAGCTCTATGTCCGTGGTGGAGAAAGCGAAGAATGCCAGACTTTCATTAACGGAATGCACGTCCTTGTTCCATATAGTACAAACACAGAAAATACTGCTGTACGTGGACGATTCTCTCCTTTTATATTTAAAGGTATCAACTTTTCTCTTGGTGGATATAGCGGAGAATATGGACAAGCACTTTCCTCCGTTCTCCCTATGGAAACATCAGATGCTGCAACAAGTGACAAATATGGAGTCAGCGCATCATTGGTTGACTGGAACATCGGTGGCACCAAGGCATATTCCCACAGCAGCTTATCCTTTAATGCCGCACTGACAAGTTTGGGAATCTACAATCAGTTATTTTCAGAAAGGCTTGATTTCAACAAGCCTTATCTAAAACTATCTGGCGAATCACAATACAAGAATGAGTTCCGAAATGCCGGAATATTGAAAACATACGTTGGCTATGATTTTACATCTGTAGGACAGCATATAGACAACCAAAACCTTTCGCTCAAAGAGAATAATATCTATGCCAACACAACCTATAAGGCACAGTGGGGTGCTGGCTACACGCTCTTTTGTGGTATGGCAAGCTCATCGGTATTCAACGATATAGAAGATGCGAAGATTGCTGGTGACCGATATTACAACTTCAGGAATGAGATACATCTGAAAACAGGAATACGCAAAATTTGCTCGGATGCACTAAAAATATCGGCAGGAATGGAGGACTATCAGCGAAACAGCCTCATGGAGTACGAAAACGATTGCTACAAGTTGGATTATAATATTCTTGCTGCTCATATTGATGCCCAATGGAGGATGATGCCCCATGTGTTCCTGAATATTTCGACAAGGACAGAATATATGGCTCATGCCAACTGGCTGTTTATGCCAAGGGCTACACTATGTTATATTCCTAACAAGAATTTTCAGCTTTCATTTGCTACCGGTCGGTATAGCCAGACTCCAGAAGATGACTATCTTGCAACAAACAAGAAATCTCTTGGACAAAGTACGGCAGATCATGCTATCCTATCCATACAATATAAGTCGCCTGGTACACTCATACGAATAGAACCCTACTGGAAAAAATATCAGCGATTGCCTTTATGGGAAAAGGGTATTTACCAACCGAAAGGATATGGAAAGAGTAAAGGTATAGACATTTTTGTAGAAGAGCATTCGCTTTTCAAACATCTGACCACAGCATTTTCATATTCCTACAACGATTCCAAGCGATTCTATCACGAATACACAGAAGAGCGAATACCTGACTACGCCTCAAGGCATAATCTGAGATTGACAGCAAAATATTCATTCGGCAAAGCAATCATCGGGCTGACTGAATCGTATGCAAGCGGACGTCATTTTCTTATTGGCAAGACACCACATTATAATAGCGTAGATATAAACCTTACTTATCTGCTAAGTCCCAAGGTCATTATCTATTCTTCTCTGAACAACATCCTCGGCCGTACAAACATTTTCGGATATAATACTAACGGACGTTCGATAGTTCCATCTAGAGACAGATTTTTATATATAGGCATATTTGTTTCACTTAAAAATAATAAAGCATATGACATTTCAAACTTTTAAACGATTCGTATTGATGTCTGTCTTCTTCATGACAACATCTGTAGTTATCTATGCCCAGCAATCCACAATGCAGGGGCTTATCGGACAGTCGCTTGCAAAACTTCAGCAACCGACATCAGAGAGCATACTTAATTGTATTGCAGAGATGAAGCGTATTGATGATATGTTTCCTGATAGCATCCAGCCCAAGTTTCAGATAGCTTTGCAAAGTCTCAATTATTCCGTGATGAATCCGCATGCTCCACAAACAGAAAATCTTCTAAAAGAGACAGAAGAAACTATTGCCAAGATGGAGAATATAAAACATGCTGACCCGTCTGACATCTGTACCCTTCGCGGTTTTCTCTATATGGTACGCATCGTACAGAATCCAGGGAAAAACGGTCAACGCTATTATCTGGAAGTGATGCAGGATTACGAGAAAGCTCTCAAACTCAACCCTGATAATCAACTGGCCAAACAATTGCAGCAAAAGTTTTTTGAGGGAATGAAACAGCAAACCGGTAAATAAGAAACAGAGGTTGTTTTATCCACGGACAATCTCCCCTGAGCCCCAAAAAAGAGTCGCAACCTAAAATATTATCAGGTTGCGACTCATTACTATTCACATTTAAACCTACAATTCGACCATACAATATCTACGTGATTACAAACCAAGTTTGTGAACCTTCAGATTCTTGAATTCAGCCTTGCCACCCTGGGTGTAGAGCTTTACATTCTCGTATGGAGCTACAGGGAACACGAGGTTGGTCATGGCGATGCGACCGCCATCTACGAAGAGCTCTACAGATGACTTATCTACGAAGATATCTACATGATAGGTCTTCTTGCCATCCTCGCAAAGACTCAACGGAGCCCAGGTAGCCAGGGCGAAATCGTTCTTGTAGTTGATGGAGTTAGTGATGCGGGCAGGCTGCTTGCCTTCTGCTGCCAGCTGCTTGTCCCAAGCCAACTCGATATCATGAGGAACTGCCTGCTTGCCGAAATCGGTCAAACCGCTCTCGGTTCTATCCATTACCACCTTGCCCTGCTTCATATCGAAATAAATCATAGTGCGCTCACGCTTGTTGTTTGAAATCTCGATACCTGCAATGCCGTTGGCATCTGGAGTAACATCAGCCTCAATCTCGAAGGCACCATTCATATTGGCTGCAACACCCTTCAGATCCTTGGCATCAGCAACAGAAGCATCAGCCAAATCCTTGGTTTTCTTTCTCAAAGCATATACTTCAGGAGCTACATTCTCAGAAACATAATACTTGCCATTCTTCTCGTAAAGCTTCAACTCTCGAGGCAAACCATTGGCACCACGGTTCTGCTTGAACGGAGTAAGGTTGGCATACTGCCAGTTGCTCATCCAGGTGATACCCAGAACTCGGTCGCCTGTGTTTGAGAAGGTAACGGTAGCATAGTGATCCTTACCCCAATCGAGCCACTTTACTTCGTTGGCATCAGGACAGGTAAACTTCTTGCCATCGAAATCGCCTACGAAATACTCGGTAGCGCTGCCACCAAACCAGCAGCCAGGGTTGATATTCATCGTCATCACCCACTTCATCTTCTTCTTATCACCATTTACAGGCAACTGGAAGAAGTCTGGGCACTCATACTGACATGGCTGCTGACCCAAGCCCTTACCAAAGGCACTCACGTAAGTCCATTTCTTGAGATTCTTTGACTTGTAGAAGCGGGTCTCTTTATCAGCAGAAACAATCATATACCAGCATTTTCCCTTCTCATACCAGAACACCTTAGGGTCACGGAAGTCCTTCAAGCCATCGAATGGAGTCAACACTGGGTTGCCCTCGTACTTGGTAAAGGTGCGACCATTGTCATTGCTATAAGCGATGCACTGCACCTCATCATGGTTTACACTACTGTTGTTGGTATAGATGGCGATGATGGCATTCTTGCCGAAACCTGCCGTATTCTTCTTATCCACAACCGAACTACCAGAGAAGATATGACCTACAGGGTCGCGGGCGATGGCTGGATCGAGGTGTTCCCAATGAATCAGATCCTTGCTTACGGCATGTCCCCAGTGCATATTGCCCCACTTGCTTCCGTATGGGTTATACTGGAAATAGAGATGATACTCACCATCCTTATACACCATTCCGTTAGGGTCGTTCATCCAACCATAGAGCGGAGTGAAGTGATAAGATGGACGATAGTAATCGGTGTTGGTGGTATCGAATGTATCGCTGAGTTTTAGTAAGTTCAGTGCCAAAGCATCTTTCTTCAGGCCAAGAATCTTGACTGTAGCAGTCTTACCCTTGCCCAAAGCGAAAGGCACATAGTAATCAGAACCATTCTGAGCCAGGCGAACGTCCATCCAGGTATCATCCTTAGAACCTGTATCGAGTAAAACCTGGGCCTCATCCTTCTCTTCCTGGATAGGGAGAAGAAGATACTTGGTAGGATTCTCCACCTTGATGATAGTAGTATCACCCTTGTGTTCGATATTCATCTTCTGCGCAAAGGCAGAAGTGGTAGCTGATGCCATCAACATGAGGCAGGCAGCCTTCATCATATTGTTTGTTTTCATTGTAAAACTATTGTTAATTGTTATTGTTTATATCTATTAATATGTAGAATTGTTTTCGTTATTATCGACAGCCCTATACCTTATTATATATAGGAGCTGTCGATTATATGTATTGGAATTAAAACGCTTAGAATTTAAGCGAAGCTGTGAATTCAACCGTGAATGGACGGAGATAACTACCCGTCATTATCTGATTCTTGATATTTTTAGCCTCATCCTTGGTAATCAGCTCAGCACCAGCAACACTTCCCTTTGCACCAGTCTGGTTGAGGAAGTTGACTACGGTGCAGCCGAGAGCCAAACGCTTGTTCACCTGCCAGTTCAAACCTCCGAAAGTCTCCCAGTGACCGTTGAAGTAATATGCCTCGTTGATATTGGCATAGGTCTTACTGAAATAACGGAAGCTGGTCCAGAGCTTAATGTCCTTAGTAATCATGTAACTTGGATCCAATTCGATGAGTATCTGAGGTATCTCAGCTACAATGTTGCCAGTGGCATTGATACTACCCAGGGTACCATCATTGAAGGTAACCGATGTTTCATATTTCTTGTAAGTTGGCTTCTGATAAGTAAAGAGGAAGTGGAAATCGAATCCCTTGAAAGGATGAGCCACAGCATCGGTTGTCCAACCCCATGTCTGAATATCGTAAGCCATAGGAGCTGCCTTGATTTCACTGCCATGCTGCAAGTTCAGAGTTGAGTTGTTGTTGGTCTTTGAGATGTAAGAGAACAACGATGTCAAACTCAACCATGAGTTATTGTAGTAGATACCTGCACGACCGAGTGGCACAGAAATCTTATCCGTATTTGGCAATGTAGCTGGGGCAAAAGCCTCGAACTTAGGATGCTGAACGATGTAAGTGAAATCGCCAGTGAAGCCGAAGCTATCGGTCAACTTATAAGTTGCTGCTACAGAGAAATCGTAGTTTAACCAGTTGTAACTCAAGTCTGCCGGAGCAATCTTAGTTCCATCTGCTGCAGTAGCACCGAGATAGTAATCGGCAAATCGGCCTACGAATTCACCCTTTGCATTCTTCACTGCTGCGTTTTCACCCTTCAGCTTCTGCCACTCCAGACGAGCACCATAGTAGAGGTTCAACTTATTGGTGACATCCCAATCGTGAGTGAAGTAGAGAGCCAGCTTGTTTTCGCTTCCCTTATAATACTCAGAGGCGTTCTTGTTTAAATCGTAGAAATAGCCATTGCGCTGGTTGGCATCCCAAACTCGCAAGGCATAATTGCCATCTGCAGGAACACTCTGGTCATACATGGTTGTATTTGAGCAATAATCGATATGGTAGAACCACTCATTCACGCCAAGACGGAAGGTGGAAGTACTGAATTTCTTGCTGAGCTCAGTGGTGAAAAGAGCCTCATCAATCTTACCGGCATTGAGACAGGACATACGGGTCTGAACATACTGACCATCGTAAGCCTTAGTCTGTCCGTCGATGTCGCGATACATATAATTATATACGCCCTTGTTAGCCTCGTTCTTCAAATCGATGATAGACATTGGTGACTGGTAAACCATCGCACCACGTGAGTGATCGTACTTCAAGGTAGCCTTCCAGTTCAAACCGTTGTCAAAACGGTAGTTGTTCATCAGGGTTACCTCGCTTGTCTTGTTCAGACAGGCATCATAGAGAGAAGTCTGCTTCAACTCACCAGTACGCATATCGCGATAAGTCATCTCGTTATCAATAGGAAGATAAGAGGTGGTTCCGAGCTTGAAGTTGCCATACTCCTTCACGCTTCCATCACCTACATAAATGAATGGAGCACTCTGGGTAGCATAGTTATATACATTATGACTGTTGGCATACTTATACATAGCGGTAAATTCACCACGGTTGCCGTTATACTTCTTGGTGAGGAGCGCCTTGTAAATCTGAGTACGGTCCTGATAAGGAGTTGACTTAATCTTAAAGGTTCCTGGGTCGAAATCCTGATACATATTAAAGCTGTAGTACCAGTCGCTACCCAAATCACCATTCATATTCAAAGAGAATTCCTGCAATCCGAAGTGATTGCTCTTATAATTCAGCGTACCATTGAATCCTTTCTGACCCTTCTGGGTAAAAGAGTTCACGGCATAACCGATATTACCAGTAGTGATGGCAGTTTCTGCAATCTTGAGCAAGCCCTGATGGCTCAAACTTGCATCGCCACGCCAGATGGTATTCACAGAGTGAGGATTGGTTGCATAAGTAACAGGCAGACCATTCTCCAATACATTGACATCGGCAGATGGAAGACCTATCTGAATCTCACGGGGACCATTCGCACTGGCTGCATTGAGCATAACATTACGATTACCCTCTTCCTTCGCACTAGAATTATCATCCTGTGCTAAAGCTGCTGTAACATTAACTAATGAAAGTGCAAGCATCATGGCTGCGCTCTTTCCATTGAAAAAGTTGTTCATACTTTAAATGTTTAATTTGTTAATCCTATTTTTTATTTCTGCTGCAAAGTTATATAAAAACAGGTATAATAGCTTTAAAAATCTCTACATATAATAACAAATTCCGTTCATTGCAACATAATTGATATAGCATGAACGGATTTTATTAGGAACTACAAGCACTATCAAAGGGAAAAGAGAGCTATAAAATGAAAACAAAGATGCCCAAAAAATGAAAAGCAGATACCCATAAACGAAAAACAGCTGCTGGTACTCACCCAACAGCTGCTCTTACTGATTTCCCAAAAACTAACTTTTCTTTTTCCCTAAAACAACTAAACCTAAAAACAAATTTCTTTTTCTTAAAACAACTAAACCTACAACCTGAATTTCTTTTTCCCAAATCTAACTAATCATTACCTGAAACAAACTTCTTACCTTCAAGATCACTTCATACCTCTTGAATACTCAATCCTATAACCTTAAAACATAAACCTATGAAAATGCAACTATTTCGCATGAAACAATTTCTAAACTTTTAAACTCTGGTGCAAAGGTATGAAGTTTTGATGAAAGTGATGTATACTTATCGTTCAAAAAGTGACGAAAATGATACATTGAAACAATTTCCCCACTAAATGAACGATATTTTCCTTTATTTTCACGATTTATGACCCAATTTCACCCGGCAGCATGCCGTATTCTTCCTTAAAACACTTGGTGAAATAAGACGGAGCAGAGAAACCTACATCATAGGCAACCTCAGAGACACTCATGCTGCGGCTTTCAAGCAGTCGCTTTGCCTTTGCCAAACGGGCCTTGCGGAGCAAATCCACCACAGAAGAGCCAGTCATCGCCTTCACCTTACGATACAGCTGCACGCGGCTCAAGCCAATCTGCTTACCAATATCCTCTACACCAAACTCGCTGTCGGAGAGATTCTTCTGGATGATAGAATGAAGCTGCTTGAGAAATTGCTTGTCACGATCTTCCAGATGCGATTCCGCTATTTCCTGCTCAGCCTCCTTAGAGCCCTGGAAAAGATGTTTCAAGAGTTTACGCTGCTTCAGGAGATTCTCAATACGAGCCAGGAGCACCTTGCTATGGAATGGCTTGGTGATATAAGAATCGGCTCCATGTTCGTAACCTTCTGCACGATGCTCCTCCAGATTCTTTGCCGTGAGCATAATGACTGGAATATGCGAAGTAGCCGTATGGGTTTTCAACTGTTCGGTGAACTCCAAACCATCCATCACCGGCATCATCACATCGCAGATGACCAAATCCGGAACTTCCTTCTTGGCTATCTCCAATCCTTCCTTGCCATCCACAGCCTCCATTACTATATAATCATCCTGCAAAAGCGTATGCTCATACTGACGGATATCATTGTTGTCATCAATGACCAGAACGGTTGGCTTATTGGTATTCTCGCTAACCAACTGCTGTACTTTTCCACATTTCCTCACGCCATCATCGATATATTGCAGTACAGACTCGTTTACAACATTCTTATTATCTGAATTAGAATTACTTACAGAGTTATCCACATCCTCATCTTCCATGTGGATAACCAGTGATTTATCTACCTGTTCACGTGGGATTTCCACTATAAAGTCAGACCCCTTTCCCAATTCACTCTCAACCCAGACTTCACCATGATGCAATTCCACAAACGACTTGACCAAAGCCAAGCCGATGCCGGTACCGCTGGCAGCCCCCTTAGCCTGGAAGAAGCGCTCGAAGATCTTATCAGTCTCTTCCTTCTCAATACCCTTGCCGGTATCTCTCACATCCAGTCGGAGTTTCTCACCTTTATCTTCCAGAGAGACAAAGATGTCGCCACCAGCAGGAGTATATTTCAAGGCATTGCTCAAGAGATTGAAGATTACTCGGGCTATCTTCTCCTTATCGGCTACCACTTCATGACTGCCCTTGAAAGCCGCTATATCCAGATGGAGTTTGATTTGCTTGCGTTCGGCAGTAAGCTGGAAATCACCCACCCATACCGTCAAGGTTTTCACGATGTCGAAGCGATAAAGCTTCAAGTCCATCTTTCCGTTCTGAATCTTGCGGAAATCGAGGATGCTACTCACCAGCTGCTGCAGGGCGATGGCATTACGCTGCACCATCTTGAGCAGTTCCCGACTTTTGCCTTTGATGCCGCTATCTTCCAGTAGCATCTCCACAGGGTCGGCAATCAACGTTAACGGAGTTCGAAGTTCATGACTGATATTCGTAAAGAAGACCAGGCGAGAATGGGTCAGTTCCATAACCTCCTCATTCAGACGCTTCAATTCTTCGTTCTTTACTTCCAGCTCCCCATTCACTCGTTTCAGTTCATCATTGGTTTTAGCCAGTTTCTCGTTGAGTTTCGCCTTTATCACATAGCCACGGAAAACCATGGTAGAGGCAACCAGACATACAAAGAGGAACAAACCCAATCCTACCAGCATGATTTTCTGAGAGTTATAATCAGCCAGATATCGATCAACCTGTTTATGCAAGGTTTTCAGATTGCGGGCTTGTCGCTCTGCATCCCTAGCCTCCATCAAGGTGAGTTCAGCATTTGCCTTGGTAATGATAGAGGTACTCATATAGTTATCGCGCTTATAAGGTTGACGCTTCAGAATCTTCATTGCCAGGGCTATCACCTCATCGCCCTTGGTAGGATAGAGATAGGAAGCCTCGAAGATGCCGTCACGCACCAGTTCCAGGCCACCACCCTCGGTAGCCATTCCATCCACGCCGGTATATTTATAATTGCGCTTCACACCCATCTGCTGAACTGCCACATAGGCACCCCATGCCAGCCGGTCGTTGTGGGCAAAGACATAATCAAAATCTTGCGTCTTCTTCAAGATTCTTTTCATTGCCCTTATACCACCTTCTTCCTTCCAGTTTCCACTCTCAGAAGCAACCATCTGAATACCAGGACAAGATTTGATGGCATCCATAAAGCCACGATGACGCTCCATGGCAGGCGATGAACCTTCCAAGCCACCTATTTCGACAACACGTCCATGCCACTGCAACTGCTGGGCAACAAACTTACCCATCGAATTGCCTATGGTATAGTTATCGCAACCGATGAATGCCGTATATTTGTCAGAATTGGTCTTGCGATCATAAAGTATCACAGGAATACCTTTGTCGTGAGCACGATCCACAGCCTTTGAGATGGCACTCAACTGATTAGGAGAGATGATGAGCAGATCGACCCCCTCGTCTATAAACTGGTTAACCTGCTTGTTCTGCAATACATTATCATCATTCGACGAAGCAAGTTTCACTATGATGGAATCATTGAGATACTCACTCGTCTTCAACTCATCATTGAGCTTATCACGCCAGACATCCTCTGAGCATTGAGAAACACCAATGACAAACTTCTTGGGTTGCTTGCTACAGCTGCCTAGCAACACGAGAAATGCCATATATATAATAAGGTGCAAATAACGTTTCATATCGCTTATACGTTTGTTATATTAAAAGATTGTTCACTTAGAGAAAGCCTTAAAGGACGACTTTTCGGTGCAAATTTACAACTTTTTTTTGGTTTTCTATCATTTGGTTCGTTTTTTACAAATATCAAGCAAAGATTTTTAAAGAAGATTATCAAAAAATGCATTAATTTTGCACCCAGAAAGATATATAACGAGAAAAAAAAGCAATCGACAATAAATAGTATAAACAACAAAAACTGAAAATATTATGGCTGAAGAGAAAAAATTTAGAGTAGAGTCAGACCTTTTAGGTGAACTCAAGGTTCCTGCTGAAGCACTTTATGGTGTACAGACACAGCGCGGTATCAACAACTACCACATCTCCCGCAAGACAATGTGCAGCTATCCAGACTTCATCATCGCTATCGCATACGTGAAGCTGGCTGCTATTGAGACCAATCATACCCTCGGCGTTATCAACGACGAGATTTCAGGTGCCATCTCTCAGGCTTGCCGCGAAATCATCGACGGCAAATGGCATGAGAACTTCCCTATCGACATGGTACAGGGTGGTGCAGGTACATCTGTCAACATGAACGCCAACGAGGTAATCGCCAACCGTGCACTCGAAATCATGGGCCACGAAAAGGCTGACTACCAGTACTGTTCTCCTAACGACCACTGCAACTGCGGTCAGAGTACCAACGATGTATATCCTACTTCTATCCGCCTGGCTCTCATCCGTATGAACACCCATTTGATAGGTGCCCTTACAGGTTTGATCAGCGCATTCCGCTATAAGGCAGATGAGTATGCCGACGTTATCAAGATGGGGCGCACCCAGTTGCAGGATGCTGTTCCTATGTCTTTCGGACAGGAATTCAATGCATACGCCAACAACCTGGAAGAGGAAATCCTCAACCTGGAACGCAACGTAAAACTCCTGCACGAAATCAACATGGGTGGTACAGCCATCGGTACCGGCTTGAATGCCGTTCCTGGCTTCGCCAAGCTCTGCGCTGCCAACCTCAGCAAGCTGACAGGCGAGAACTTCGAAACAGCTACCGACCTGGTAGAGGCAACCCCTGATACAGGTGCTTACGTAAGCTACTCTTCTGCTTTGAAGCGCTTGGCTATCAAGTTGTCTAAGATCTGTAACGACCTCCGTCTGATGGCATCAGGTCCTCGTTGCGGCTTGAACGAAATCAACCTTCCTCCTAAGGCACCAGGTTCTTCTATCATGCCGGGCAAGGTGAACCCTGTGATCCCAGAGGTAACCAACCAGGTTTGCTTCAAGGTAATCGGTAACGATGCTACCGTGAGCTTCGCTGCAGAGGCAGGACAGTTGGAGTTGAACGTGATGGAGCCTATCATCACCGAAAGTCTCTTCGAGAGCTTGACATGGATGAAGAACGCCATCGAAACCCTTACCTCTGAGTGTATCCTCGGCATCACCGTGAACAAGGAGCGTTGCTACGAGATGGTAAAGAACAGTATCGGCATCGTTACTGCCCTTAATCCCATCATCGGATATAAGAAGAGTTCCAAAGTGGCTAAAGAAGCTCATGCTACAGGACGCTCTGTTTATGACATTGTCATCGAGCAAGGAATCATGAGCAAGGAAGAACTCGACAAGGCACTCGACCCTAAGGAGATGCTGCAGTCGCACAAGTTTACGCTGAAATAAATTTTTCCATAACCAGTCAGCTTATTAGCTGAAATTACAAGAAACCTGTAAGCGTATTCCCAATTTGGAATATAGCTTACAGGTTCTTTTTATATCATTTCAAAAAATCATTCCTGGTTGCGATAAGCCAGCGGCGACATTCCCGAGCGAAGCTTAAAAAAATTGGTCATGGCACTCTGGTCGCTAAAATGCAGATAATCAGCTATCTCTCTTATCGTCATATCCGATTGTTTCAGAAGATTACATATCTCCTTATACAATAAAGATGTAATGTGGTCATTCACCGTGGTTCCGGAAATCTCCTTGATCATTCTCGAAAGATAAGGAGAAGATACGTTCAGTTTATCGGCATAGAATCGAATCTGCCGCTCGGTGCGGAAATGGCGATACAGGAGATGGAGGAATATCTCATATACCTCTTTCTTATGCCGCAAATCGCGAGTAACGGATACATTCTCGTAGGGAAGCTCTGATACCAGGAGTTTCAATACATTCACCATCGACTGTATCATCTCCACCTTATAGATATGCTGATGGCGCACGATATCGCGAATCATGTGGAAGATATCGAGAGCTGCCTTCTGCTTGTCGGCAGACAACTGATACACCACATCGGCAGAGATTTCCTCATCCACCAGGATAGCTTCCGCCTCGAAATCTGCCGACATGTCAGAAAAGGCAATGACATGCTTGGGCGAGATAACCAGCAGTTCGCCAGATATCAACGTTCTGTCAGTTCCATCGGTTTCAGCACCCTGCTGAAGAACCTTCATAATGATGTTTCCCTTGGTTACCAATACCAGTTTGGTAAACAGAGTGCGCTCTAGAGCCATCTCTTTCAATTCATTCTCGCATAAATCGTCTATATAAATATGTGCGGCATAAGCCCCAAAAATGCTTTCAAGATGGTGTTGGGCGGCAAACTCCTTTAAATTATAAACTTGCTGCTTCATAAAGATCCATAATTTTTAGTTGGGGACAAATTTACAATTTTATTTTGGAAAATGCAAGAAACGTATGGATAAAAAATGTGAAGAACTTAAACAGCCAAATGTTATCAACGATGTTTTTCCAACAATACAATCACTGAAAATCAAGCTATTAAGATAGTTTTCCACAGTTATCAACAACAACTTGGATAACTTTATGAAACCCGAAGTGGAAAAGTGTGGAAAAGTTTGGCGCACAAAAAAGACACTAACTTAAAAGTTAGTGTCTCTAATGTAGCGGGAGGGGGCCACGATCCCTCGACCTCCGGATTATGAATCCGACGCTCTAACCAGCTGAGCTATCCCGCCATCCTTACAAGTCATTTCTGAATTGCGGGTGCAAAGGTACAACAATTATTTGATTCCACCAAATTTTTTCGGAGAAATTTTCAAAAAAACTTTTATTTTTTTGTTTTCATCCCTTTTTCACCCCATCTACACCTATTATATATATAAAAAAAGCGAAAAAGAAAGGTTTTCTGATTTTTTTGTGTTAACTTTGCACGCTGAAACTGTCAAGCCCCAGAATAAGTAGGATGGGAAGACAGTAAACTTGATAAAAAGAAATGTTTAGAATTAAGAAATTAGACATATTTATAGCCAAGCAATTTGGACTCCTTTTCATGGGAACCTTCTTCATCTGCCAGTTTGTGCTGATGATGCAGTTCCTGTGGCGATATATCGATGACCTCATCGGTAAGGGAATCTCTATGGACGTAATGGCGCAGTTCTTCTGGTACATGGGCTTGATGCTCGTGCCGCAAGCCCTGCCGCTCGCCATCCTGCTTTCCTCACTGATGACGTTCGGTAACCTGGGTGAAAGTTCAGAGCTCACTGCCATCAAGGCTGCCGGCATCTCGCTGATGCAGGCTTTCCGTTCGCTCATCATCATCACCGTCATCATCATGTGCGGCTCGTTCTATTTCCAAAACAACGTAGGCCCGAGTGCCAACCAGAAACTGGGACAGCTCCTGCTCTCCATGAAGCAGAAGAGTCCGGAACTGGAAATCCCAGAAGGAATCTTCTACGACGGTATTCCAAACTGCAACCTCTATGTGCAGAAGAAAGACCTGAAGACGGGTAAGCTCTACGGCATCATGATCTATCGCATGACCGACAGTTATGAAGATGCAGCCATCATCCTTGCCGACTCGGGCATGCTGCAGAGTACCGCCGAGAAAAAGCACCTCGTTTTGACGCTCAACAGCGGCGAATGGTTCGAAAACATGCAGAGCAGCGAATTCGGCAACAGCGCAGCCGTACCATACAGAAGAGAGACCTTCATCACCAAGAAGATCGTGCTCGACTTTGACGGAGGCTTCAATCTTGCAGATGCAGCCTCGCTATCCAACAATGCCAAGGCAAAGAGCCTCACCAAGATTTTCCACGACATCGATTCCATCAACGGACAGTATGACTCCGTGGGCAGAAACTATCTCAGCGAAGCCAACGTCCGCTTCTACAGACTTGCCACGGTGAGCCAGAAAGACTCGGCAAGACTTGCTAAAAAAGGGCAGACGGAGAATTTCGACACCTTATATAATAGGCTCTCCAACGACAAGAAGCTGATGGCACTCAACGATGCCAAGATGACGGTGCAGCAGGAGACGAGCGACCTCGACTTCAAGGCGATGATGACCCACGATGCCGACTATATCGTAAGACTTCACGAGATAGAAGCTATCCAGAAGTTCACGCTGGCACTGGCATGCCTGATCTTCTTCTTCATCGGTGCGCCTTTGGGAGCCATCATCCGAAAGGGAGGTCTGGGATTCCCGGTAATCATATCCGTATTGGTGTTCATCATCTTCTACATCCTCGACAATACGGGCTACCGAATGTCACGACAGGGTTCGTGGGCCATCTGGTTCGGTAAGGGACTGGCACCAGCCGTGCTTACTCCCGTAGCCGTCTTCGTGACCTACAAGGCAACCAACGACTCTACGGTATTCAACATGGAGCTATACAAGAACTTCTTCATGAAGCTGCTGGGTCTGCGAATCAAGCGCCACATCTTCGGCAAAGAGGTAATCATCGAAGACCCGAAATACAGGGAAGATGCCGCATCGCTGGAGAAGCTGAACGGCGACATCGCTATATATAATAAGGTACACGAACTGAAGAAGCTTCCTAACTTCATCAATGTGTTCTTCAAGTATCAGCCTGACCACGAGATAGAACGCATCAGCGAAGAACTGGAAAAGGTGATAGAGGACCTGAGCAACACCAAGAACAGGGTGATTCTGCACAATCTCAACCTCTACCCTATTCTCGCGACCAAGGCCCACACCCGACCATTCGAGCAGAAGTGGCTCAACATCGTTGCAGCCATCATCGTACCAGTGGGCATCGTGCTGTACCTCAGAATGTGGCGCTTCAGACTCCGTCTCTATCGTGACCTGAATGTCATCAGACAGAGTAACGCCAACATCATCAGTCAGATAAACAAAATGTAACTAACAAAATAAAGTATCACAAATGGCAGACATCAAACTAAATAGCATCGAAGATGCAGTAAAGGATTTCCAGGAAGGAAAGTTTGTTATCGTAGTAGACGACGAAGACCGCGAGAACGAAGGCGACCTCATCATCGCCGCAGAGAAGATTGACGCAGAGAAGGTAAACTTCATGCTGAAGAACGCAAGAGGCGTGCTCTGCGCACCGATTACACTGAGCCGCTGCGACGAACTCGACTTGCCTCACCAGGTTTCAGACAACACCTCCATGCTCGGCACACCGTTCACCGTAACCGTAGACAAGCTGGAAGGCTGCTCTACTGGCGTATCGGCACACGACCGTGCTGAGACCATCAAGGCACTTGCTGACCCTAACTCAACCCCACAGACATTCGGTCGTCCTGGGCACATCAACCCACTCTATGCACAGGACAACGGTGTATTGAGAAGAAGCGGGCACACCGAGGCAGCCATCGACCTCTGCAAGATGGCAGGACTCTACCCAGCCGGTGCACTCATGGAAATCATGAACGAAGACGGCACCATGGCACGCCTGCCAGAGCTGATGAAAATGGCGAAGGAGTGGAACCTGAAGGTAATTTCCATCAAAGACATGATAGAATACCGCCTCAAGAAGGAATCGCTCATCGAAGTGGGCGAAGAGGTGGATATGCCAACCGACTACGGACACTTCCGACTCATCCCATTCCGCCAGTCAAGCAACGGATTGGAGCACATGGCACTCATCAAGGGCGAATGGAAGGAAGACGAGCCAATCCTGGTTCGTGTACATTCATCATGCGCCACAGGCGACATCCTGGGCAGCAAGCGCTGCGATTGCGGACAGCAGTTGCACAAGTCAATGGAAGAGATTGAGAAAGCAGGCAAGGGAGTCATCATCTACATGCAGCAGGAAGGCAGAGGCATCGGACTGATGAACAAGATTGCCGCCTACAAGCTGCAGGAAGAAGGATACGACACCGTAGATGCCAACGTTCACCTCGGCTTCAAGCCAGACGAGCGCGACTATGGCTGCGGTGCACAGATGCTCCGCCACCTTGGCGTACACAAGATGCGCCTGCTCACCAACAATCCGGTGAAGCGTGTAGGACTGGAAGCATACGGACTCGAAATCGTAGAGAATGTAGCCATCGAAGTTGAACCTAACAAGTACAACGAGCGCTATCTCAAGACCAAAAGAGACCGCATGGGGCACACTTTACACCTCGGATAATGTAATTTTTGTTATTATTTCGGGTCAAAACCCGAAATAATGAGCAAATTTCTTCCGAAAAAGAAATAATTTGTTTAATTTTGCACACGAATATTTAATATAAACAAAGAATTATGGCACAATTATCTGATCGTCTTAACAGATTGGCACCATCAGCAACGCTGGCGATGTCACAGAAGAGTAGTGAAATGAAATCTCAGGGTATCGATGTAATTAACATGAGTGTAGGTGAACCAGACTTCAACACGCCTGACAATATCAAGGAGGCTGCGAAGAAGGCTATTGATGAGAACTTCTCACGTTACTCACCAGTTCCTGGTTACCCAGACTTGCGAAAGGCAATTGTAGCCAAACTGAAAAAGGAGAACGGGCTCGACTACACCATGAACGAGGTAATCGTCGGTACAGGTGGCAAGCAGTGCGTATGCAATGCCGTATTGGCGCTCGTGAACCCAGGCGACGAAGTCATTATCCCAGCTCCATATTGGGTAAGCTACCCACAGATGGTGAAGTTGGCTGGTGGTACACCAGTCATCGTGAACGCAGGTTTCGACCAGGACTTCAAGATGACAGCCGAGCAGCTGGAGAACGCCATCACAGAGAAGACAAAGATGCTCATTCTCTGCTCTCCTAGCAACCCAACAGGTAGCGTATATTCAAAGGAGGAATTGGCAGCATTGGCAGACGTTCTCAAGAAGCATCCAGAAGTATTCGTGTTGGCAGACGAAATCTACGAGCACATCAACTATATCGGCAAGCACCACAGCATTGCCCAGGAGCCAGGAATGAAGGAGCAGGTAATCATTGCCAATGGTGTGTCTAAGGCATACGCCATGACAGGATGGAGAATCGGTTTCCTCGCAGGTCCGGAGTGGATCATCAAGGGCTGCAACAAACTGCAGGGTCAGTACACAAGCGGTACCTGTTCAGTAAGCCAGAAGGCAGCCGAGGCAGCCTACACACTCGACCAGGGTGCCGTAGAGGAGATGCGCGTAGCCTTCGAGCGTCGCCGCAACCTGATTGTGAAGCTGGCTAAGGAAGTACCAGGACTTGAGGTCAACATGCCACAGGGAGCCTTCTATCTCTTCCCTAAGTGCAACAGCTACTTTGGCAAGAGCAACGGTGAGAAGACTATCAACAACTCAACCGACTTTGCGATGTACCTGCTGGAGGAAGCTCACGTAGCAACAGTAGGCGGTGATGCCTTCGGCGATCCAGACTGTTTCCGCATGAGCTATGCCACAAGCGACGAGAACATCGTAGAGGCCATCCGCCGCATCAAGGAAGCATTGGGCAAATTGAAATAAGAAACAGCAAAATAGCACGTTTTACCATCAATTTTGTAAAGAAATAACGAGATATTGACTTATTTTGAGTTAATATCTCGTTAAAACTTCTTAATTAGGGTAATAGTTTCTCATTATTTATTATCTTTGCCAATGGATTTTGAGGAACCTTCTCGTACAGGTCAGCAATGACCCCAAAGAAGCCCGAGAAACAACTGGAAAAAACGAGAAAATATTAATAATTTATTAACTAATAATTTAAAAAAAGTAAAATTATGGCAACTACAAAACAAGCAGCCCCAGCTAAGAAGTCTG
>OGEE01000275.1_pt1 | contig 41814 bp, 40 predicted proteins | sample 1570571 | NCBI WGS metagenome assembly OGEE01 (sample SAMEA2582169, study PRJEB24529) | metagenome | biome: Human gut stool | place: China | collected 2011
CGGCACCGGCCTTGTCCTCAGCGACCAGCGGCCCTCCCTGATGCCTGACTCGGTCATGGCGAACACCGCCGTCAAGCTGTGTCTGGGCATGGATTCCGGCGAGGACCGAGGCTGCATGGGCAGCGTCATGGACCTTTCGGTGCTGCAGCGCCGTGCTCTGCACGCCTTCCGGCCCGGCGAATGCCTGATGTCGGTGCGGGGCACCCCCGGGGTGTTCCACCTGCAGACGGAAAAGCCCGGCACATCCGGGAGCTTTACGGCGGCCTGCCTTGTGTGCGGCAGTCGGTTCCGCTGCAGGAAAAGTGCCGTGCAGGGCCTGCTGGCCCCGCTGGATGCCGGGCAGATGCAGTACCATCTGGCCCGCATCCGTGCCGACCCCTACAACATCCCTGTGCTTGCGGAGAACATCGAACAGATGCTGCAGCAGCTGCACATCACGGCGGCAGCACCTACAAAGCTCTGCCTGCTGGGCGAAATGCTGGCCGGAGCCGGGGTGCCGCTGGGCGAGAGCCGACAGATCGTGACCGCATACCATAACCACCTGAAAGGAGGAACTGTATGAGCGAGATCAGCGGCGGCAGCGCCGAGAACGATGAGATGAACACTCCCGAAACAGGCGGCGAGACAGGCCAGACCGGCTCCGGGGGCACCGAAGGTCTTGCGGGCGGGAACCTGGAGAGCGTCCAGCTGGGCGAGGGCAGCGAAGTACCGCCCGCCGCCCCAGCAGCCGAAATCACCCCTGCCCCGGCAACAGAGGTGCAGGAGCTCAGCCCGCAGCAGCAGGCCGAGGTCATCCACCAGAATACCATCGCCAGTATCCTACAGGAGAACGGGGCCTACTTTTCGCCCAAGGATGCGGCCCGGGTCAGCCAGGGCGCAGACAGCATCCGGGTGGTGCAGGACCTTGGCGAGGGGGTGACCGGCGGCTACCGCTACAGTGAAGGGAAAAGCTCGATCCAGCTGCTTGCCACCAGCAAAAACCAGCTGGAACGCTCCGCCATCCATGAGACGGTGCACTGCAGCAGCTTCAACCGGGAGATCATCGTGCCCGAGCCGTCAAAGGGCGGCTATACGGTCTACAATACCGTGGGCACCCGTCAGGCATCCTGGTTCAAGTCGGATAAGAATGGCGAGATCTCCAACTATGCAGAGAAAGGCAGAGGAATGAACGAGGGTATCACGACCATGTACACAAACCGGGAGCTGGCCAAGGTTAGCCAGGAACGTGCCCTTGCCGCCCAGCGCCAGCAGATCTACGGCCATGCCACAGACCTGTGCACAGCACTGGAAGGGCAGGTGGGCGAAGCACCCATGAAGGAAGCATTCTTTGGCGGCAACATGAAGGCGCTGGAAGACAAGGTGAACGAACTGGCAGGGGATAAAGTGTTCGACAGCCTACGCAACTGCCTGGACCGTGCCATTTCCGATGACTATACCGAACGTGTGGCCGCCACTCGGGAGGCACAGGAGATCCTGGCCCGGATGGCAGAGAGGAGCAAAAAATGATGATCGATCTGGTATTTGATTATATGGCAGCAAAAGGCGTTGTCTTTTATAGCCAGGAGGAGATGAAGACCGCCGAGGCGGGCATCCGGGAGTATCTGCAGTGCAGCGGCATCCCGGAAGAAAAAAACGACGAATATTACCGTGATTACCTGCACAGGGGGCTGGATATCATCGACCCTGCGGACCTGAAAGCCTATTTTCTGCACCGGAAGGCGATCAGCCTTGTGGTGCAGCTGCGAATCGAGCAAGCCCACGCAGGTGGCGTGCTCAAACCGGAGCGTGCTGTCCTGCTGCGCGAAGCGCTGGCCGAACTGTACCGTGCAGGGCTGGGGGAACGCTATGTGCCCACCGAAGAGCAGGCCCGCATCGCAGGGAGTTCCGTCTGATGGCCGGGGCACCAGAGTTCCCGGCGTGGGCCGTGGAAGAAGCTGCCCGGCAGCTGCAGATCACCCTGCGGCAACTGCGCCAGGCACAGGGCACCCTGTATTTCTGCACCCTGCCCAGCGGGCTGAGATTTGATCTGTACGCCGGTTTAGACGGCACGCTGCAGTGCTGGCGGCTGGTAGATGGCTCCGGGTGGGAGAAAGACCGCCGCATGGAATGCCGTGGCCCTTCTCGGAACGGGCCCGCTGTGGGGGTGGAACCCACAGGGGAAGGTACGCTCCGCATCTATGCCGAGCAGCACATCGATCCGGAAGAGCCAGACCCGGAGAAGAAAATTCTGAAATTGCTGCATGGGTATGCGGAGCTGATCAGCACGCCGAAAATGCAGCACCCGGGGCTGTAAACTGCTGGGTGATACACATTGCACAGCAGAGTCGGTATACTGGGTTCAGAAAAAACAAATAGGAGTAAATTACTATGCAAGTGATTCAAAAAAGCAGCAGCGGCACCCAGAGCTTTCCGCTGGATGCCATGCTTTTGGCGCAGCGGACGGTGTTCCTGACCGGTGAGATCACCACCAGCACGGTCAACGCCATCATCCAGCAGCTTCTGTTTCTGGAAAGCGCAGATGCCACAGCCCCCATCAAGCTTATCATCACCTCGCCCGGTGGCACCGTGCAGGCGGGCCTTGCCCTTTACGACCAGCTGAAGGGCATGACTGTGCCCATCGACCTGTACTGTGTGGAGTTGGCGGCCAGCATGGCGGCGGTGATTTTGGCCGGTGGCAGACGTGGCCACCGCTTTATCCTGCGGCACAGCATGGTCATGATCCATGAACCGCAGATTGCTTCCGCTTCGGGCGGGGTATGCGGCAGTGCATCTTCCATCCAGAAAACGGCAGAATCCATTTTAACCACCAAGCGAGAACTGACCGGCCTGCTGGCACGGGACACCGACCACCGGGTGGAAGAGATCGAAGCGGCCATTGGTTACGACAACTTCATGAAAGCGGACGAGGCTGTGGCCTTTGGAATCTGCGACCGTGTTGTGGATCGAGTGTAAAGGAGAGTACGATGAAACGAGATTCTCTTGTTGTGGCGGAAGGCTGTGTGCTGCCCGGTGACGAGGTGGGCCGCACTCGCCCCAACGCAAATGCGCTGATCGTGGGCACCACCGGCTGCGGCAAAAGTACTAGCGTGATCCTGCCCACAGTGGCCCGGATGCACTTCAGCAACCCGATCCTGAGCTATGCAAAAGAGCGGGACGCCTACCTTATGGCAGAGTACCTCAAGCGCAAAAACTACATGGTGCACATCCTGAATGCGGCACACCCCAAGAAGAGCACCCTCAGCTACGACCCCATTGCTTCCATCGAGAGTTACGCGGACATCGAGGCACTGTCGGCAGCCATCGTGGATATGTCCATCCGCAAGAGCGTGGATGATTACTGGCAGGTCAAGGCAAAGCAGCTGCTCTCGGGCCTAATCGCTGGCTGCTTCATGACCTCCAAAGGCAGCCGTATGCCCGGCATGGCCGATGTACTGGCACTGTTCGACAAGACCATTCCTTGCGAAAATGCCTATGGTGTTGAGCCGGAGCTGTATGGGATGTTCCAGCGGCTGGAAAAGGCCTCGCCGGGGTGCTTTGCGGTGCGGGAGTTCAACAGCTGGCGCAGCTTGCCAGAACGCACGGCATCCTGCGTGCGGGATACTCTGGCGGGTGCCTTGAGCACCGTATTCCCGGAGTCCATCCGTCGCATGATGCGAGAAAAAACGCAGTTCGACCCTGTGCGTTTTGCAAGCCGCAAGGAAGCACTGCTGGTGATCACCTCGGCGGCAGACACCGCACAGCAATACTATGCGAACCTGTTCTACCGCAGCACGGAGCAGCAACTGCTCCGATATGCGGCCAGCTGTCCCGGCGGCGAGCTGCCCCGGGAGGTGCGATACATCTTTGATGATTTCGCCTGCACGGCCCCTATTCAGGGCTTTGCCAGCGACATCAGCCTGTTCCGCTCGGCAGGGCTTTCGGCCATTCTGCTGTTGCAGTCGGAGCAACAGCTGGAAGCTATGTACAAAGAAGAAGCTGCCGTCATTCGGCAGAACTGTGCAGTATACGCTTACTTCCCCGGCGGGTTCGATAACCGCTCCTGTGAGATCGTCTCCAAACGGATGGATCTGCCATACGACGAGGTGCTCTATGCACCGATGGGTAAGGTGTTCGTAATGAGGTCAGGGTGTCGGCCGGCATGCCTGCCCCGCTACGACACCCTGAACAGCCGGGAATACCAGGAGTATCTCATCTGCAGCAATGACCGCACCGGCCGCAGACGCTTTGGAGGTGATGAGCTATGAGAATGTCCGCACACAAAAAGTTCGTGCTGGAACTGCGTGCCCCGGTGGAACGGTACGAGACCCGCAGTGCCGCAGGCTGTAAGCCGGGCACCGCCCGGAAAGATGACCTTGGTCAGATGCTAGAAAAAAAATTCGACGAGCTTTTTGGCCCGGGGGAAGAGGACTGAAAAAGGAAAGAAGAGGATGTGGAGCAATGCAGGATCGTTCGACGATGACGCTGGCTGAATACCTGTACAGCGTTTTCTGGAAATTCGTGGTGGGCTATGTATGGTACCGCAGCCTGCTGTTTCGCCCGCTGGCGGGGCTTGAACGCAAAGCATCGCTGCACATTCTTTTGTGGCTGACGGCGGCTGCGGTGCTTGCGCTCAGCCTTGGCTTTCGCCGCAGAGAAAAGGGGTGGATCTCTTCAGCATGCGTCTTCCTGCCGTTTGGGCTGTACACGGTGCTGGCTTACGCAAAGACCTTCCGCACACGCATCCTGCTGATCCTGGTGCTGACGGTTGTGCTGGCAATGGGCCTTACCGCCGTGATGTTCTGGGGCAGGCGGCTTTCACGCCGCCGTTTCCGGGCAAGAGTTTCCCGTTGGAAGTACCTGATGGTGTGCACGGCGGTCTCGGCCAGTGTCTGTCTAATCGGCAGTGTAGGGTGGCATGCGTTTCTGGAAGGGGAGCTGTTTCCCGCCGCAGTAAAAGCACAGGCATCGGCCGTGGATGAAGCGCAGGCACAGACCATTGCCTCGAACATCAGTGAGGTGCTGAAGCTGCAGCCCGAGGTCTGGCAGGACCTTACCACGGCCCAGCGCATCAACACGATGCAGACGATCTGCAACATCGAGGTGTATTATCTGGGCCTGCCCTGTGCGGTCACGGTGAGCGGTGCGAACCTTCCGGAAAACACGCTGGGCAGTTACGATGACAGCAGCCGGGCCATCAGCATCAGCATCGAATATCTGGAAAATGACCCGGTGGAAGAAGTGCTGGACACCCTGCTGCACGAGATCTACCATTGTTACGAACATCGCCTTGCAGAGGTGTACACCTCCGCAGACCCGGAACTGCAGCGGCTGCGGCTTTTCCGCGATGCAGCCGATTATGCCGGCGAGGTGGCGCAGCCGGTGGATCCGGAAGAAGACTACAGCGCCTATGCCGCACAGGCCATGGAAACGGACAGCCGTATCTATGCAGCCACCGGTGTGCAGGAATACTACGATCGCATTGCGGCCTATATGGCACAGAACTGATGTTACAACAGCAAATGCGGAACAGAACCGTTGACTTTTTCTGGAGGCTCTGTACTGGGAAATATGAGAGTGTTGCGTTCTTGAAACGTTGCCTTTGTGCTTTTCCTTTCATAGGGCAGTGCGAACCTCCTCGCGGCACAAGCCTCTGCCATCCTGAAAACCTCCGGTTCGCACCAAAGAAAAACAGTATTTTGCCCCAAAAACGCTTTTCTTTTCATGCAATTCAATGTATAATATAATTGTAGTGTGTATTTGCTCAGAATCGACAGAATTTTGAGAAGGTTGCCGTTACAACTTATCCCCGCAAGGGGACGGAAACCCATGAATTCTTACTGATGACCCTTTCCCCCAACATTACAACTTACCCCCGTAAGGGGACGAAAGCAAATTCAGCTTATCATGCCTTTCAATAACGCTCTGAGATTACAGCTTACCTCGCAAGGGGACGAAAGCAAAAGCCGCAAGGCGGTCTAGAGATTTATTGGGCTTACGACTTATCCCCGCTAGGGGACGGAAACCCCATCTTCTTGTCGGCGATCGTGATATACATACCGATTACAACTTATCCCCGCGAGGGGACAACAAAGCACCTCCGCCACTGGCGTTTTGCCAGCAGCGGAGGTGCTTTGTGTTATCCTTATTCTATTTACAGGTTACAGGGCAGGTGTCGTGCCTGCGGAAATGGTCGTTGTAACAGGCAGCGCTTTGACACCCTGAGGAACATTTGGCCTCATGGGACGGAGCTCCTGTAGGTAGTCCGTCACATCCTGCAGGAGCTGCTCGATGTGAGCAATGTCCAGCGGGAGAATGCGGTCGCTCTGCAAGCCAAAAGAGGTATCGTTTGCATGGTTGACCTGATTGCGGTAATGTATCACCCTTTGATAAAGCAATGCCGCTCCTTCGACCTGCCGCTGTACCTTATGGTCTATGACCAATTGCCCAAAATCAATCGCCTCATTCACATAATCGTGGACCTCTTCTGCATTTGCCACGCCAAACAATATATTACCGTCCTCATTTCCTCTGTTTCTGTTCAAGCGCAAATCTACCGTATAGGGGAGTTTTAGCTGCAGCAGAGCCATCCGGCAGAAATGGAAATGAAACAATGGATACACCCATGGTTTCCCTCTGTTCTCTTTCCGTGTTTCCAAATATTTGAGCCCGCTTTCCGTAGGCTGTAAAAAAATATGGCTGCAAATATACTCCGGCATCTGCTCACACAGCAATGTCAACGCCTGCTGATATAACCCATGCTTTGCACACCAGCTCACCAGTTCCGGCAGCTTATCCAAAGCCCTCCGGTTATTTTCCTGTGATGCCAGCAGACCTTCGAATTCCATACGGAAACGATCATTCAACAGATGAAAAAACAGGCTGATCAAGGTCTTGCTCTCTTTAGGTGGTGTCTGTAATGCCCGTGCGATCTGACGCAGATCCTCATTCAGTGCCTGCACCCGGCACAAAGCCAGATCATCCGAGAATTGATTGATGCAGGTCAGCAGCGTATGCAGAACCGGGTCATTTTCGCCTTCACCCTGCAAGTAATTTTTCAGCTTTTGTGCCGTTCCGGTAGAAAAGAATTCGTCCATTGCTGTGATCAGGTCGAATAAATTGTACAGCATACTGCTGTCGTGGATGCGGGAAGTCCCGTCCGGGCACAGCTCAGAATAGATCACTCTGCGGGTCTCCACGCCTCGCAGGTCCCGCATACACCGGGCAGCTGTCACCAGCAGCATGGCAGTGTCCCGCATACCACCAGAAAGGTCGATAGAAAGGGTATCTTCTGCTTCGATTTTACCCAGAAGCAGAGAGATCGCCCGGAACTGTGCTTGATCATCCATGCTGTCCGGTACCGGAATCACCACAAGCCGCTCTGCCGGAATGTCCACTGAAGGAAGAAACACATCCCGGAAATACTCTACGGTTGTGCAGGTTTTCCCGTCTGGCAGATGCACGGTAGGTCTGGTGCGCACCAACTCACTGCACAGTGCCAGAATGTAGTCCGGGCCTTCTTTGTGCTTTCTTAGTTCCTGAACAGCCGCTTCGTTGGTTTGGGTATGGATATTCGGATTTCTGCCGAACGGACTCATATACAAAAGCAATACATTGCGTTCCATCTTACACATTCTCCTGTTCTGTCCGCATCCGCAGCAGCTTCTGCTACCAGGTCTCATGCCGCTGTGATACGGTCACTTTGTTCGCACCGGGAAATTCTGCTACAGTTTTATCCTGGGCGGTTTCTTTTATCTGCATCATATCATGAAGCCGTTCTGCATGCAAGATAAAATAAAGTTTTTTCAGACCTTTATTCTTTCGATATTTTGTGCTATATTTAGCGTATGATCCCCGCAAGGGGGCAACACCAAGCAGCACCAAAAAGAAAGATGCGGTCATTCCATGTACACGCTTTTTATGTGTCTCGTTGCGCCGGATGTAATGAACATCATTTTCAGAAAGAAATAATTTAGAACTTCTTGCATAACTATCTGCAATTTGTGGGCTTTTCTCTTTGCAGCAACAAGGGGGTGTATTATGTTCATTAACTTTACCAACCATCCGTCTGCCCAGTGGAGCGCCGAACAGAAGGCAGCAGCGCAGGCTTACGGCGAAGTGATCGACCTTGCCTTTCCTGCCATCGACCCTGCTGCGGATGAGGCGGCACTGGACTCGCTGGCATCTGCGTATGCCACCCGCATCCTGCACATGAACCCGGACGCTGTGCTCTGTCAGGGCGAGTTCACCTTTGTCTACCGGGTCGTCCTGCGGCTGGAGAGAGAAGGCATCCCGGTATTTGCTGCCTGCTCTTTCCGTAAGAGTCAGGAGACCATCTCCCCGGGCGGCAGCACTCTGAAGCAGAGCGTTTTCGTGTTTACCCGGTTCCGACGGTATGGTTCGCCGTCCTGAAGGCCGCGGTTCAAGGTGCGAATCTTCTTTTCTGCCGCCTGTTTTTCCACGGTCAGGTACAGGGTTCGCACCGTCAATTTTTAACTTTTTATTCGGAAGAATCTTTTATTTTTGCAGCTAACGTGCTATATTGTTTTTAGAATTACAGTTTATTCCCGTGAGGGGACGAAAGCTCCCTAAAACTCTTTGTGACGATGTCTTTGAGATGATTATTGCAACTTATCCCCGCGAGGGGACGGAAACTTCAAACATTTTACCTCCGTGAACTCGCCATACTGTTACAGCTTATCCCCGTAAGGGGACGATAACATGCTCCACTTAGGAAGTTCGCTAACGTGATTGATGATATCCCCGTCAGGGGGCGAAAATAAATGTCCGACCTCATGATATGCCGGTTCACATATTATCCCCGTCAGGGGGCGGAAACTAATAAGACTTAGTTCCACCATTATACTTTACGAGTGTATGCTCCCCGTCAAGGGACGAAAACTTTTGAACTTTACACTTGATATTAGCCCGAGTTGCATTACAACTTATCCCCGTAAGGGGGCGATAACCATAACTTGTTACCTCCAAATATTCAAGTGTTCATATGATCCCCGTAAGGGGGCGAGAACCCTATCGCCGTCCGGTTGTAATGTGTCTGTGCTATATGATCCCCGTAAGGGGGCGGAAACCCATCCTTCCCAATCTCCTAAGGAACCGAAAAGATATGATCCCCATAAGGGGGCGAAAACTTCTTTCTCAAGTTGCCAAACCCAATAATGACAAATGTGATCCCCGTAAGGGGACAAAAAATTCCGCATCGGAAAAGATGCGGAATTTTTCTTTTGTCCAGCCTTAACTTTGCCTGTGCGGTGGCTCGTATAGAATTGAGCGGAACATCTGGAACCGCTCAAACATTTTCTCTCGCATCTTTTGCGTTCCGGCAGGATGTGCTATAATAAAGCAAACTAGTAACGTTTGAAACAAAATTGCTAATTTTATTTGCAAATTATTGTGCAGTTGTTTCGTCGTTCGTAAAGGAGATGATATTTTGGATCTTCTTACCCTGCAGTCCACCTTTGGCGGGCTGCTGCACGACACCGGTAAAGCCGTGTACCGTGCGGGCGGGCAGCGTGGCAGCCACAGCGCACAGGGCTATCAATTCCTGTGCGAGATGCTGACCGGCGCAGACTGGAAATCCATTCTGGATTGTGTACGCTATCACCATGCATCCGAGCTGGAAAGCGTGCAGAACACACTACCCAAGGACTCCCCTGCCTACATCGTTTATCTGGCCGACACCCTTTCCGCCACGGCAGACTGCCGGGAGATCGAAGGTGAAAGCAGTTTCTTCCGGCGGGATCTTCCGCTGGACTCGGTGTTCACCCACCTGAACGGTTCCCACCCCGGCTGGATGATGCCTGCGCAGCCGCAGGACGGCAGCCTGAAGCTGCCACGGCAGCAGCAACCGCTTTCCGCTTCCGTCTATGCAAATGCCGTGCGCAAGCTGAGTGAGTGCCTGCCCGATCTGCAGCCGCAGCCGGAGTGGATCAACTCGCTGCTGGGTCTGCTGGAAACGCAGCTCAGCTGTTTTCCGTCCAGCACCTTTACCGGTGAAAGCCCGGATGTTTCCCTGTTCGACCACGCCAAGACCACCGCAGCCATTGCGGCATGCATCAGCGAATATGTGCAGGCAAACAACATCACCGACCTGCGCAAAGCGCTTTTTGAGCAGGAGAAGAATTTTTGCCAGAAGAACATTTTTGTGCTCTATACCGCTGATTTCTCTCGCATCCAGAAGTTTCTTTATACTGTCCATACCGAAAATGCCCTGCGCTCCCTGCGCAGCCGGTCGTTCTTTCTGGAGCTGCTCATGGAGCACTATCTGGACGAGCTTCTGGCCGGGTGCGGCGTGTCCCGCGCCAACCTGATCTACAGTGGCGGCGGGCACTGCTATGTGCTTCTGCCCAACACTGCCGCCGTGGCCGATACCCTGACCCGGTGGAACCGGCAGTTCAACCGCTGGCTGCAGCAGCAGTTCGGCACCCAGCTGTTTCTGGCCAACGCATGGACACCCTGCTCCGGCAGCGACCTGACCAATACCCCCACTGAAAAAAGCCCCTACAAAGAGCTGTTCCGCCGGGTGAACCGGCTGCTGGAACAGCACAAATTCCACCGCTATACCGCAGAGGATCTGCGGCAGCTGAACAGTACCGCCGCCTACCCGGATGGCCGGGAATGCAAGGTGTGCGGCACCAGTGCCAACCTGAAGGATGACCTGTGCCCATGGTGCAGACTATTCGTGGATCTTTCCTATAAGATCCAGAACAAAACCGCATTCGTGGTCAGCCGCCGGGCTTCCGATGCGGACGACTGCACCCTGCCTGCGCTGGATGGCGGCAGCGAATATCTGTCCCTGACGGATCAGCTCTCTGCCCGCAAACGGCTGGCTTCCGGCGAACCGATCGCACGTGTATACACCAAAAATGCACCGTTCACTGGTCTTACATATAGTACCAACCTGTATGTTGGCGATTACGCCGCCAGCAACAGCATGGAAGAACTGGCAGAGCAGTCCGAGGGCGTGCGCCGCATTGCAGTCTGCCGTATGGATGTGGACAACCTCGGGCACGCATTTATCTCCGGTTTCGAGCAGGAAAACGAGAAAGACCCTGTCAAACGGATGCACTATGTTACCCTGTCCCGCACCTCGGCGTTCTCCCGGCAGATGTCACTGTTTTTCAAGTGCTACATCAACGGCATTCTCGAAGGGCTGCAAGTGAGCATCGTCTACGCCGGCGGCGATGATGTGTTCCTTGTGGGCGCATGGAACGATGTGCTGGAAGCAGCGCAGCGCATCCAGAGCAATTTCACTGCATTTTCCTGCGGTGCACTGACCCTCAGCGCAGGCATCGGCATCTTTGATGACCATTACCCCATCCGGCTTTCCGCCGAGGAAACCGCCGCGCTGGAAGAAGCCGCCAAGCATCTGCCCGGCAAAAATGCAGTGGCACTGTTCACGCCGGAGCGCAAAGCAGTCCGGGATGCAAAGGGCAGTCTGCTGGTGCAGCCGGAGCAGGGACATATCTATGCGTGGGATGTATTCCGCACAAAGGTCTTGACCGAAAAGGTCGGCTGCCTGCAAAGCTTCTTCGGCAAGGATAACGCCGAGCATGGAAACGCCATGCTCTACAACCTGCTGGCACTGCTGCGGGAAGCCGAAAACGACCGCATCAACCTCGCACGGTACGCTTACCTGCTGGCGCGGCTTTCCCCAAAAAAGAATGCACCGGATTATAAACTTTACGAGCAATTCTCTCACAACATGATGGATTGGGCATTGGATGCCGTACAGCGTCACCAGCTCATCACCGCAATTTATATTTATGTCTATCAGAACAGAAAGGGTGGCGACACAGATGGCAGGATGGAATGATAATGGCCGCAGCTATGGCGGCGGTGGCTATAACAACAGCCGAAGCGGATATAGCAACAGCTACAACGGAAACCGCAGCGGTTCCGGCAGCTATAACAGCCGTAGCAGCTATGGACAGCAGAAAGAGCTGCCGCCGGAGATCACGCCGAAAAAGGTGCCGGAAGATTATGTAGACGAAGCCGAGCGTATTATGCGCAGCCTCATGAGCGGTGGCAAGACCGTGACCACCAGCAAGATCCGCAACCTGTTGAGCCTTGTGACTGATATCTTTAATACGGAAAACATCCGCACCAATGAAAAGCTTCTGCCCGAAAGCATCGTAAAGCTCAACCTGATGCGGGTGCGTGTGGCTTATGAGTGCGGGCGCGATGATACCGTAAAAAACTTTGTGGCGCAGACGAACCTGCTGGAATACCTCAAGGGCATTTCCACCGACCGTGCGGATCTGATCCGCTTTGCACACTACATGGAAGCGCTAGTCGCTTTCCACCGCTACTTTGGCGGCAAGGAGGGGTAATTATATGTATGGAAAAATTCTGATCCGGTGCGATCTGGAAGTGCGCACCGGTATGCACATCGGCGGTTCCTCTGCCTTTTCTGCCATTGGTGCTGTGGACAGCCCGGTGGTGCGTGACCCCTATACCGGTTATCCCATCGTACCCGGCAGCAGTCTGAAAGGCAAACTGCGTACCCTGCTGGCCCGCAGCATCTGTCAGGATATCGAACACATGCCTGTTTTTGACAAGGACGACGAGCGCATTCTACGCCTGTTCGGTTCCTCGGAGCCGGTGCGCCGTTCCCGCCTGCAGTTTGCGGATGCCTTTTTGTCCAATGCAAAAGAGCTTTCCAATGTGGGTGTGACCGAGGTCAAGACCGAAAATGCAATTTCCCGTGCCAACTCTGTGGCCAATCCCCGCCAGATCGAACGTGTGATCGCCGGTGCAAAGTTCGGTGTCAGCATCGTTTACGATGTAACCGACCCGGCACAGGTCGAGGAAGATCTTTCTCTTCTGGCCAAAGGCATGAAGCTGCTGCAGATGGATTATCTGGGCGGCCATGGTTCCCGCGGCAGCGGCCGTGTCAGCCTGAAAAACTTTGCGCTGGAAGGCTATGGTGCGCAGGTGGATCTCAGCCACCTGAAATCCCTCTTTAATGAGGTGGATAGTTATGAACTATTTTCTGTTTAAGCTGCAGTTTGACACAGCTGTTCATTTCGGAGGAGCCGACTCTGCATTGTCACTTTATACCTCCGAAGAGACCCTGCGGGCAGATACCCTGTTTTCTGCCCTTTGCCACGAGACCCTCGTCCAGCACGGAGAAGAAGCCTTGGAACAGCTTTGTGCGCAGGTCCGGCAGGGAAAATTCCTGCTCAGCGATACAATGCCCTGGTATGGCGAAACATTTTACCTGCCCAAACCCATTGCTGCGTCAGAATCCACTGAGGAAGTGGAAACCACCCTGCGTAAAAAGGTGAAAAAGCTAGCCTGGATTCCTGTGTTGGAATTTGACCGCTACGCCAGAAGCCTGCATGAAGGTCATTTTACCCCTGACGAGCAACCGGAAAGCTTTGGCACCCACTATGAGCAGACCAAAGCAGCCGTTCCCATGCAGGGAGATACCATGCCATATCAGGTTGGACTGTTCCGTTTTGCGCCGGACTGCGGCCTGTATTTCATCTGCGGATTTACCGAAGATGGTCAGGATGAAGATCTGGAGTATTTGCTGAATCAGCTGGGCGCTACCGGCATCGGCGGCAAAGTCAGCTCTGGTTATGGAAAGTTCCATGTCGTGGCCAAGATTTATCTGAACGAACCTTTTGACGAACAGACAGAGTGGATGTATCACGCTCTTTCTGCCGATCATGCACCTTATCTGCTGCTGAGCACCAGCCTGCCGCAGACAGATGAACTGGACAGCGCGCTGAAAGACGCCTCTTTCCAGCTGGTGCGCCGCAGCGGCTTCATGGCATCTGATCGTGTGGAAACGCCACTGAAGAAAAAAACGCAGTATGCCCTTTCGGCAGGATCTGTCCTGCAAAATCGTTATCAAGGGGCTTTGTATGATGTTGGCTTGTCGGATGTGCATCCGGTATACCGCTATTCCAAACCAATCTTTATGGGGGTGACATTATGATTCAGCAGGATCATCTGCAGATCTTTGACCTTACTCTAAATGTATGGGCACCTCTGTTTGTTGGCAACGGCAGCAGCTATACCAAAAAAGAGTACATGTACAACACCCGCAATGGCAAAGTCTCCTTTCTGGACGAGCAAAAATTTTTCAGTTTTCTAGTCGAGCGCGATCTGGTGGACAAGTACGAGCAGTTTATGCTTAGTGACCAGTCCAATCTCTGGGCCTTTCTAACCAAAGACTGCGGCATTTCCGATGTGGAACTGAAAGCACTGACTCGTTATCAGATTGTGGCAGGTGATGCGCTGGATGCCAAGCATTCATTGAAAGAAATCCATGCTTTCCAGCGTAATGCACAAGGGCACGCCTACATCCCCGGCAGCAGCATCAAGGGTGCGCTGCGTACCGCATGGCTGCTGAGTGCGGTATTGGCTGACCGCAGTACCGGACACAGCCTTGCACCAAACCGCCGGGCCACCTTTCCGGAAGAGAAATATGTCAATCAGCTGCGTCTGCGCACTCTGAAAGATGAAAGCATCGCTTCGGACGCTGTTAACAGCATTTTCCGCGGCATTCAGGTTTCCGACAGTCTCTCAATCCCGGACAACTGCATGATGCTGGCCGGAAAAACGGACTCTGCTACGGATGGCGGAACCCACAGCATCAACCTCTGCCGGGAATGCGCCGCACCGGGCACAGCCATCCGGTTCAAGCTGACCCTGGATCAGTCTGTGCTGAAGGGCCGCATTACAAAAGACTCTCTGCTGGAAGCCATTCAACAGTTCGATGCATCCTATCAGCAGACCTACGCGCGGCATTTTACCCTGCCGCGCGGTGCCGTCAACCTGCCGCAGCAGCCCTATCTAATCCTGGGCGGCGGCTCCGGGTTCTTTGCCAAGTCGCTGGCATATCCCTATCTGGGCGAAAAAGAAGGTTTGCGCTGGACAGCAGAGCAAATGGCGCAGATGTTCCGTAAACATAAGCATGAGCGTGATGCCGAAAAAGGTATTTCCCCGCACACCATGAAATATGCTCGCTTTCGTGGTCGGCTTTATCCCTATGGATATTGCGGGGTGAGTATCTTATGATTCAGCAGATTCAACTGGTTTTATCTCCCCCCAATGATGTGCGGATTCCCCAGTCGTGGGCCTATCGTCTGTATGGCTGGCTGATGTCACAGATTTCTTCTGAATTTGGAGAGCAGATGCATCTGCAAGGGGAACACCCCATTGCGCATTTTCTATGTTTTTCGCCGGAAAAACAGTCTTTGATCTGGACGGTCAACCTGCTGAATGACGCTGCTCGACAGGTAGTTTCTCCCGTTTTGGAATCTGCAAAGGAAATCTCTCTGCATGAATTAACACTCCCAGTTTCAGAGGTCCGCGCCTTTCCGGCAATCTCCGCTGAAGAACTGATCCGTTCTGGGCGCTCCCGCAGCGAAACCCGTGCCAAAATTGCTTTTCTGTCGCCTTGCGCCTTCAAGCAGTCCGGCCGCTATACTATTTTCCCTCAGGAAACTCTGCTTTTGCAAAGTCTGATTGCGCATTGGAACGCTGCCTTTCCAGAATATGCCCTTATCGATTCTGATGCACTGCAAGCTTTACAGCATGGACTTCACATTGTGGATTACAATCTCCGTACGACACGTTACCCGCTAAAAGAAACACGAATCCCGTCCTTTCTCGGAAATGTAACGGTTGAAGCTCACCTTGCACCGCCACTTCTGGAATTGTGGAATACATTGCTCTCTTTTGCACCGTATGGTGGAATCGGCATCAAAACCACGCTCGGCATGGGTGGAACAACTACAGTTTTTCAAAAGAGAAACTTCTGTACCTGATTGTAAATTTAGGTAATCGTCTAGGAATGGCATATACCGTAACCACCGGTCAGCGCCCTGGAATAGCGTAATATTAAAACAGCTGCTTAAGGAGCCAGGAGAGTCGGTTTATCAACTGATAATCACAATACCACGCAAGCCCCTGCTGGATGGTGGCATTGTGAACAGCTCCAAGGGGGGCTTTGGTCTGGGACAGCGGGGCGTAAAAAGCCGGACCCCGGAGCAGTTCTCCATCCCAAAATACGAATTTGCGGTGGGCACTGCCATCCGCAACGTGGTGCAGGACCTGATGACCCCGGAGGATACCAGCCGCATGGCACAGGCACTCTACGATGCCGCTGATCCGATCTCTCGTTAAACTGGCAGTATATGCTATACAAAATATTTCAGTACCGCACTCTGTTTTCCGTCCAATAAAATTCCCATGCCGCCTTCGGGCGGCTTTTGTTTTTAGTGTACAAATCGTAAGAAATAGCCCCCACCGCAATGTATCCGCAGTTCTCGAACTCCGTACTTTTTATACGGAAAAAAGGATTATAATTTTGTGCGTAGTACGGTATAATGAGCGAAAAGTTTATTGTACGAAAGTGAGGAGTGGCGGTGGATAACATTCTTAATACCATAACCGCCTACCGTAAAGAACGCAAATGGTCGCTATACGATTTAGCGGCTCACGCCGAGCTGAAACCGTCCACCATTTCTACATGGTATAATGACAATGCGATTCCGACCATTCCTTCGCTTGTAAAGATCTGCGATGCCTTTCAGATCACACTTTCTGAGTTTTTTGCTAAGGCAGAGGGAAGTGAATCTGCCCCGGTAGCACTTACGTCCCAGCAGATGCAGGTCATTGAGAAGTGGTCAATACTTCGCCCTGATCAGCAGGAAGCTTTTTTGAATTTGCTGAATACGATTCCCTGATTTTGCATGGATAGCAATAGAGTTGCGGCTCTTTTACTATTGTGAAGGATGCTATCTGGCTCCTTCATACTCCGCCCGCCTTGCCATCATCGACAACGAAAGGACGAAGAACTATGAAAAGGAGATTGATCGAGTACCAACCGAGCCCCGGCAACCAAAACTTGGTTCGCCGCCGACTGTATCTTTGCGCTCCGACCTTATGGCGCAGTTTGCGACTGCGTTGCTCTGTGGTCGGAGGGCTGGCTTATGTACTTTAATTCTTATGCCGCCGGTTATCGAATCCAGAAATTGCGCAAGGCACATGGACTGACGCAAGAGGAAGCCGCTATCAAATTGAATATCAACTATCGGCATATGAGAAGTCTGGAAAAAGGCACTTATACGCCGCTGGATCTGTTCGTTGAAATAGCAGTACATTTTGATGTCACTTTGGATTACCTCATTCTTGGGAAAGTAGAAACCAAAAAGGAACTGGAACTCGGCAAAAAAATCCATGACCAGAAGCAGATTATAAAATCATTTGGCGAACAGCTTCTGGCATTTGCAATGGAGATTGAGACCGAATAATAAATCTATGAGAAGTCGGAGAGCGTTCTCCGACTTCTTTTTTGTTGCAAAAAATCAAACGTGTCTATGTGAAACCGGAAGGAAAGCTTCCGGTTTTGCTGCTTTTTTAGCTGAAAAAGTCCAAAAACCGGAAGGAATGCATCCTAAAAAAGCATTCAGTTTTCAGGTACACTATGGTCACAGCAAGGGCAACACCCCAGACGGGGAGAAGCCCGAAACTGTAAGACGTACCTTGAAAACTGAATATCATTCCCTCGGACAAAACAATGAAACTTCCGTAATTCGCGGCCCGGTCATAACGAAGACGGGGTGGCTGAAGAAGCCAATGTGGAGTGTGGGTGCAAGTCCCCACTTACCGAGGTGCATTCCAAATCCAACGGGGGTCGAGGACAAATAGGTTGGAAAACTTAAAGCAAAACTTCAAAGCCCACCACCGGGATTCTTCTGAATCTAGGCAGTGGGCTTTTTCCATACCGAATATTCATTCTGATGACACGGAGGTATTGATTATGAGCCGTACTTCTACCCACAAGACTGACGAATCGACCCTGACCACCCTCTGCCCCCGCTGCCTGAATGCCTTTCGGAACACCCGTGGCATCCGTGTCCGCCGTGCAGACCCCTATCAGCTCACCAAGGAGCCTTGCACCTACTGCCAGACCAACTTCGGCTACGACTACTACATCCAGCCCAGCAGCCCGAAATCCACCTATTTTAAGAAGGGACGGTTTGATGATGAATCTGAATGCGCTTAAGATCGACCCGGAGTTTCAGGGCAAGATTCCGCCGCTGACTTTTGAGGAGCTGAACCAGCTCAAAGCCAACATCCTGCGGGATGGACGCATCATCAATCCCATCATCGTATGGCAGGGCTTGATCGTAGATGGGCACAACCGCTACACCATCGCCAAGAAGCACCCGGAGATCCCTTTCACCTTTCACGAAGAAGAGTTCGCCAGCCGCTATGAAGCAATCATCTGGATTTGCAAGAATCAGTTGGGGCGGCGCAATCTCACCCCGGAACAGAAGAAGTACCTTATCGGGAAACAATACGAAGCCGAGAAGTTAAACCATGGCGGTGATCAGAAAAGTAACCTTAAAAAATCGACTGGCCAAAATGGCCAGTCGATTGACAAACGGTGGACACGTCGACGAATCGCCGATGAAAACGGTGTCAATGACAGCTTTGTAAAAAGGGCTGAACAGTTTTCCAAGGGCGTGGATGCCGCCGAAAAAGCTGTTCCCGGCACCCGTCAGAAAGTCCTTACTGGCGAGGTAAAACCGACCGCTGCTGAGATCGCATCCGTTGCCCGCGCACCTCCCGAAGAACGTCCGGCACTGGTGGCTGAAATCTGCAAACCCAAAGACCAGAAGAAAGCCGCCATGACCAGAACAACACCGCCCCCAGCAGCCAAACCGCTTTCCGATTCCAGTACATCCGAGGAAGAATCTACGGACGAAGAACTGGTTCACACTCCGGCTCCGCAGGAGCAGACTTTTCCACAAAGAGTGAATGAACCGTTGAAAATCGACCGTCAGCAGATTCTTGAAATCGCAAACAGCCGCTATGTACCCAAACGACTTGCCGATGGTACAGCGATGCTTTGCGAAGTATCGGGAGCTGCCAACAGTATGATGCGCCGCTGGGAAAGCGTTTTCCGGGAATATCCCGACATTCTGTCCGATGCAGAGAACCGTGCATCCGTGGGACGAACGATTCAGAAGCTAAGAGATTACCTGAATAATCTGGAAGATAAGATGGAGGAACTGCTATGAAAAATATGAACTGCGTCAGCACCATGCCTGAGATCATGCCCGAAATCACCGATGAAGCCATCATCGAAGCCCTTTTCGCTCAGCGGCCTTACGAAGAAAAGGTCATCAACAGTGCCTTTCTCGAAATCCCTGCGGAATATCAGCGCAAGCTGAACATCCCCAATGTCGAAAAGATGTCGGCGGAGTTCACCGAACTGATCGCCAACCCGCCCAAGGTCAGCTACCGGGACGGTCACTACTTCGTCTTTGACGGTCAGCATACCATCGTGACCCGTCGGGCGATGAACGGCGGGCAGGATCTTCCGATCATCTGTAAGGTGTATGAGGGACTGACAGAGGAAGAAGAAGCCATGCTGTTTTCCCGGCAGACTGGCGTTTCCACGCCGCTGACCGCTGGCGCAGAGCTGCGCGCCGCTTTGGTGGGCAAAGACCCGGAATCTCTCGCATTCGTGAAAGCCACCGAAAGCACCGGTCTGCAGCTCGGTCTGGACAGCTACCGTGCCCCGTGGAAGATCATCTGCATCCGCACGGCATTCAAGGAGTACAAGACCTACGGCGCAGACCTCTACAAAGAAGCCCTGACCATGCTGGCAAAGGGCTGGGAAGGTGACCCCGATTCCCTCCGCTCCGGCATCCTGCAGGGCATGGTTCGCTTTGTGGCTCTGTATCAGGGCGAGTATGACCCGGAGCGTCTGGTCAAGCGGCTGCACACTGTTCACCCCATGACGTTGGTAAACGATGAGAAATCTCTGAGCGGCACGGTCAGCTACAAATATATGATGCTGATCCTGCGCACCTACAACGGTGCCAGCCGCCGCTTCAATCTTCCCATCAAACAGTGATATTCTCCTATGGCAACAGTCCTAAAACGCCGCAGAAGCCGTCCGCAGGGCGGCTTTTGCCTACATAAGGAAAAGGGGGATGATTGCTACCGTTTATGTAACGAAGAATTTCGGCTTTCGCCGGGGCGAGATCTACTTTGCAGACCTTGACCCGCACTATGGTTCTGAACAGGGCGGTAAACGTCCTGTTATTATGATTCAAAATAATACAGGCAATAAATTTGCGCCAACCGTGATCGTAGCTGCTGTGACCTCAAAGGTCTCCAAAAAGCCAAACCAGCCCACCCATGTTCTCATTGAGAATAACCCTGCGTTCAGCCGTCCGTCTGTGGTGCTGCTGGAACAGATCTTCACCATTGACAAAGAGCGCATCAACAGTTTTATGGGGATGACCAGTGAGTGGGAGATGGCGCAAATTGAAAAAGCCCTGAAATGCAGTCTGGCATTGGACCGGGAAAACATGAATCCAGAAAGGGGAAATCTGTTTGGGTGAGGAAAATCTGAATCCCCGTGATGCGTACCGTGTGATGCTCCGGGATTACCCGGACGTGCTGAACATCGACCAGATGTGCGAGATATTGAGCGTCAGCACAAAAACCGGGTATGCGATTCTGAAAAAAGGGAGCGTCCAGCATTTGAAGGTCGGACGCTCCTACCGCATCCCCAAGGCACATCTTTTGACCTATCTCATCGGATTCGCACCCGGTCATGCTGTCCGGGCGTGACATCCTTGCATTCTCTCCTGCCGTTGGGTACACTGATGGTGTCAGCGGCAGAAGTTACATATTCAAGTGGATGCAAAGACAGGAGGTAACACTATGGTAGCAGGGCATCTGCAAGAAAAAAACGACTTCTACTACATCGTTCTGAGTTACAAGGACACAGACGGAAAGCGAAAGACCAAGTGGGAAGCCACCGGGCTGTCCGTCAAGAGGAACAAGAAGAAAGCCGAGGCTCTTTTGCTGGAACGTCGGCGGAACTTCATGGTTTCCACCGCACCTGCGGAGATTCGCTTAGACGATGACATTCTCTTTTCGGACTTCATGCTGAAATGGCTGGAAGTCACGAAAAGCACTGTCCAAATCACGACCTATGCAAGCTATCAGGGAATGGTGGAGCGTGTGATCGTTCCCTATTTCCGAAAGCGCAATATCAAGCTGGTAGACCTGAAAGCCACCGACTTGCAGGATTTCTACAACAAACAGCTTGAACGGGTCAAGGCAAATTCGGTGATCCATTACCATGCAAACATCCACAAGGCGCTGAAGTATGCGGTGAAGATCGACCTGATCCCCACCAATCCGGCAGATAAGGTCGAGCGTCCGAAGAAGAATGAGTTCAAAGGCAGCTATTACAGCGCCGAAGAAATTCATGCTTTGACGGAGGTCTCAGAGGGCACCAAGCTGGAGATCCCGGTTCTGCTGGCATCCTTCTACGGCCTGCGCCGCAGCGAGGTTCTGGGTCTGAAATGGGATGCCATCGACTTTGAAGCCAACACGCTGGAAGTCAAGCACATTGTCACGCAGGCATCCATCGACGGCAAAAAGGTTCTGGTGCAGGCTGACCGTGCAAAAACGAAGTCCAGCCTGCGGACGCTGCCCCTTGTGCCGCCCATCCGTGACCGTCTGCTGATGCTGAAAGGTCAGCAGGACACCTACCGCCGCCTGTGCGGTAAAAGCTACAATCGGGATTATCTCGGCTATCTGTGTGTGGACGAGATCGGGAACATCATCCGTCCCAACTACGTTTCCGAGCAGTTCCCGAAGCTATTGGAGAAAAACGGTCTGCGTCCTATCCGCTTCCACGATCTGCGTCATAGCTGCGCCAGCCTTCTTCTGGCAAACGGCGTTCCTATGAAGCAGATTCAGGAATGGCTGGGTCACAGCGACTTCTCCACTACCGCCAATATTTACGCCCACCTCGATTATGCTTCCAAGCTCTCGTCTGCACAGGCGATGCTGGAGGGACTGGGCTATGGCAATGCGTCAGCATGATGCCATACGCCCAAAAGACAGGGTGGACGGGCGATGTTCCGGCAAAAAAGAATGGACAGACGAATAAAATTCATCTGTCCATTCGATTTGGCGGAGCATCAGGGAGTCGAACCCTGGCACCGGTCTCCCGGCCTATCGCATTTCGAGTCTTTGAATCGGTTGGATGAAGCTGGTTTCTCGCGGCTGTCATTGGCAGCTGAGGGCATTTTTGTAACCTCCAAAAAGGCACGTCACATCGCAATTTGCAGGCAAAAATCAACCACTTTTTGCGATACGACGTTAGAAAAAGCCTTTTTCACACAGGCCGTCAGCGGCTGCATTTCAGGTGTAGTTGTGTTAGATGTCCGTTAGAAATATGCAGTGCTGCCGTTGCTGTGCCAGCTCACAGCAGGCTTCCCTGTCTGAACGCAGCGTTCCCCGAAAGCCGGGAAATGCTGCGTTTTCTCTTGCCCACGTTGGGCTGAAAGGGAAGCCGCCATGTCAACATTCCGCGTCAATAAAAATGTCAACTACACCGTTATGAGCAACCACCACCTGCAGGATAAGAGACTATCCCTGAAAGCCAAGGGACTGCTGTCCTATATGCTCTCCCTGCCGGACGATTGGGATTACAGCCTGAAAGGGCTGACAACCGGGTGCAGGGATGGCATCGACAGTGTGAGAAGTGCGGTTCACGAACTGGAAGATGGCGGATATCTGTGTCGGAGCAAAGTCCGTGATGCCCGTGGCCGCATTATTGACTACAACTATGAAGTCTTTGAACTGCCACAGAAAGAACGGATTGAAAAACGTCCTGCTCCAGTGCCAAATTCACCATCATCGGAAAATCCAATGTCGGGTTTTCCAACGTTGGAGAATCCAACACAACAAAATACTAATAAACAAAATACTAAAAAACAAAGTACTAATCTATCAGGGCAGACAGGCGAATCCGCAGATTTTGACCAGATGGAAGCACAGGTACGGGAGGAGTTTCGGGAACGTTTGGAGATCGACACCCTTGCCCAGCGGTACGACCCCGACAAGCTGGAGGAACTGCTGGACAACATTGTGGAGATGTACTGCTGTCCTCGGCAGACCCAGTACGTCGGCAAGCAGCCGCAGACCACCAAAGCCATCCGGCTGCGGCTGGACAAGCTGACCAGCCAGCACGTTGAGTACATCTTCGATGTGATGTCCAACACCACCCAGCCCATCAAGAACATCATGGCCTATCTGCGCACCACCATCCTGAACGCCCCCACCACGATGGAGCACTACTATCAGGCGCAAGGCAACTGGCTGACCGCACAGAATCGGAAGAAGTAAGCGCTGTTTTCCACAAAGAATGCAGCACCTGTTGAAAATGCAAAGGAGAATTTCCATGAAGAACACGAACGCCGTCCGCACCGAGATCCATTACGCACAGGTTGGGGAGTATCAGCTGCCCCTGCTCACCCTGCCGCAGACCGATGATACCGAACCGCTGGGCAAATATGGCCGGATGCGGCTGACCTATCTCAAGAATCAGCGTCCTGTGCTGTACAACCGGATGCTTTTGAACGGTTCGCTCTGGCCGCATTTGCAGGAAGTCCAGAAAACGGCCTGCGCGTGGCTGGAACGCACGATGACCACTCTGTTAGACAAGTACCCCGCGCCGGACAAAGAGCGCGCACAGCTTCTCTGGGTGGCGCACATGAATGGGCTGAAAGCACAGGCTGAAGAAGTGGTGGTGAGGGAAGTCGTGTATGCAGAATGATTTCTGATAGCATCCGAACGGTATCAAAAGCCGACATTTTGGATTTTATTCTTGATTTTTGCGGAATATTTGCAAATTTCAAAATCAAAATTTGACTTTCTGCCCAGAATAGAGTACACTGGATTCAGAAAATCATCTGGGAGGAATCGCGATGCTGCTTCAATTTTCAGTCACCAACCACCGCTCCATCAAGGACACGGCTATTATCAGCTTGAAAGCATCTACGGATAAAAGTCTGTCTGATTGCCTGATTTCGCCGGACGAGAAGAAACAGCTTGTGCCTGTGCTGGCACTGTACGGCGCAAATGCAGCCGGGAAGAGCAATGTTCTCCATGCTCTCCTGCTCATGCGGGAAATGGTCTGTGGCCGATATGCCAAGCTGCTGAAGGGCGAGTCCCTTCCGCAGGAGCCGTTTGCTTTCACTGACCAGCCCACACAGCCGACCAGCTTTGAAGCCATCTATTTTTATGGCGGCATCAAGTATGCCTATGGGTTCTCGTTTGACAAGTCCAAAGTCCTGACCGAATATCTCTATCACTGGCCGAATGGCCGGGAAGCCTTGATTTTTTCAAGAGAAAACAATGGCTATCAGTTCCGCGAGAATATTCAAGAGCAGTTCACGCTTGCTGGACGAACTGCTGAAAACCGCCTTTATCTGTCCAGCTCGAACGAGTGGAACTGCCCCCAGACCGAAAAAGCGTATCTGTGGTTCTTTGAAAAACTGACAGGCTTTATGGGAACCGAAATGCGGCTGGATGCTACATTATCTGCCATTCGGCAGGGCGGCTCTGAAAAGAGCCGTATCCTGCATGAAATGCTGTATGCAGACCTCGGTATCAAGGACATCCGCATTACAGGCTCCAAGGAAGAGCCTATCATTTCCGCACTGCACACCCTCGATGCCGAAGATGGCACTTCTAAGGGTTTCTGGCTCCCGTTGGGGCAAGAATCCGTTGGAACACAGCGTTTCTTCTCTCGCATCGGTATGTGGCTTGCCGCTTTGGAATCCGGCTCTGTTTTGGTAGTAGACGAGATCGAATCCAGTATGCACCCGCTGCTGACAAGGCATCTGATCGAGATGGTGCAGGATGCCGCTATCAATACAAACCATGCACAACTCATCTTCACAACACACGATACCGGACTTCTCGACCTGACATTGCTGCGGCGCGATCAGATTTGGTTTGCAGAGAAGAACGAAAAGACCATGCAGACCGATATTTATGCCCTGACCGAGTTTTCTCCCCGGAAAGGTGAGAATATCTCCAAAGGGTATCTGCAAGGCCGGTATGGAGCGATTCCATTCATTGGAGGGAATGCAGTATGGGCAGAATAAAAGAGATCAGCCGCAAATCTGTCCACGCCAGAAAGCGCAATCCGGTCGTGTATCTTATCTGCGAGGGCAGCGAAACGGAGATTCGTTATTTTAAGCGTTTCCGCAGTCGAGGATGCAATATTGACATTATCCCGATTTCTTCGCAGTATAAGTCTGCCGACAAGCTTGTGCAAAAGGCCAAAGCAACGATGGGCAATAATCCATACTACCCGGAAGATGGTGACTCCATCTGGTGCGTATTTGACCGTGACGATAACTCCAACGAAGTTCTTCTGCGTGCCAAACAGTCCGCTCAAAAGGAAGGCTATCATTTGGCCTATTCTAACCCATCTTTCGAGTTGTGGTTCCTACTGCACTTTGTAAATCAACAGGCAGAGGTCGAGGATTGTCAGGCATTGATTCGCTTGCTGAAACAGCCGGGCAGACTTCCTGATTATGAGAAAAACAAGGATTACTTTGACGGTTTGAAGCCTTTGCAGATTACTGCAATTCAGCGAGCTAAAACTCGTGCCGGCCAGCTTCAGAATCAAGATATCGAGCCGATTTCACAGCAAAGTAACCCGTTGACAACGGTTTGGGAACTGGTAGAGTATTTGAACTCCAAAATTTAAGAGGTGTCCGCACCCCCGATTCTCATTTCTACCTTCCGGAGCATTTAGCACGTCATATGACAATCACTCATCATTCGAAGACAGATCTTTTAAATATCTTTGATGGTTTGCATAATCATATAACAAACGTGTGATATCAGATAATATTCTCTGAACCTTACTTTCCCAATTAGAAAAATCCATATTGGATATGCCGGCATGAGCATTTCCGTGAGCAATCCCATTTCGCCGATTTACGAGGTCGTCAATGTCCTTTTTATGCTCCACAAACAAATCGATTGGAATTCCAAGCTTATAAAGATTTTTCTGCAGTATAACATAGCGTAGATTTGACTCCGTATTGACTGTCGTATCATCAAGATGTAGTATGCTATTCTGAAATTCTTCCATCTGCTGAATAAAGTCCACTCTCCTACAAAACCTATGAAGTGCAGTATCATCCGGGAGTTCTGTTTTAAAAACACTACATTTTCTATCAAGATTTTCATATGCAAGAAATTCTCTGTTCATTCCCGCCGCAGCTAAAGCCGGAATCACATCCTTTCTTTGCAGAGAAAGACTGTTGATGTACTTGATATACGTCTGCAATGCAATTTTCACATATCCTTCGAAATGGGAATAAAGAATGAGCACTAAACTTTTTCGATATCTATCTGCATCAATTTCCGATTCAATATTACTAAGTTGATTCTTGAAAAATACCAGTTCTTCTTGTCTCCATCTTAATTCCTCTTCTAGTTCCGCACGAAATTCATCAGGCGTCAAGAGCTTCTTGCACCCCTTTTTTAAACAATTCAATACGAGTTTTTATTCCATTCACACTACCTGTTTTATAAGATCTGAGTTCTTTTCCGTACTTTATCTTTTCAATGGCTTCTTTGATTTTGAAGGGTTCAGGATATGAAGTAATACGATCGGCAAAAGATGCTACCGGAACAGAAATTCCGTCAAAATAGTACAGAACAAACTCTTGTTTAATCGTACCATTTCCGGTTTTTCCTGAAAAGGCATTTTCTCCGATTACACTGTTTATGAAGTGGAATGTATCACAGAAGATTTGATATTCCTTTTGATAATCAAACATCTCTTCATTTATAGTGATTTTTTCAAGATACCGCGTAAGATATTCCGTCACCGGATAACGATAGTCGTCTAAATCGTTTTTCACTGCAAAAAACCTAAGAACCAATTCTTGATCATATTTGCTTTTGAATTTATCTTCACCTATTCGTTTGATTACCGCCTTGAAGTCCTCATTTTGGCTGCACTTATCCAAAAATTCTATTCCCTTCGAACCGAGAAGTCTAATAGTACAATTTCTAATCTCTTGAGCGGACAGCAGTTCACCACCTGTGTTTAACCTCTTGAACATGTGGTATTTCAAAGAAGGCTCGCTTTCCTTTTTTATCACTTCCATTCGTACAAAACTTCTCTTAAGTTTGATTTGAAGTGCTTTTGGAAGTGTTTCAAAGGTATATCCATTCAAATCTGGAACAATATCACACCCCGACAATTCCAATGGCGTTGATTCGTCCTGCTTTTCGCCAAATTTTATTCCCCGGAAATGAAGATAACTTGAAATTCTTTGCAAACCGTCAATCAATTCGTAAATACCATTATCTGTCTCAATTACAAAAATCGGAGGAACTGGCATTTCCAAAATAAGCGATTCAATAAAGCGCGACTGCTTCTCCGGTTCCCAACGAAACAATCGTTGATAATCTGGAGCAATAATCAATTCTTCATTTTCATACATATCATACAATTCATTGAAAGACACATCCAAACTTTTTGTCCGGATATTCACAATCTGGCTATCGACATCTTCAATCAGTTCCTCAATTTTCTTTGCCACAAAAATTCACTCCTTTCCCATAAATTGTCAGTTTTTTCTCAGCCTGCTCAAAACTTCTTCCATGCCCATTCCATCGTCCAGAAGTTGCTGAATCGCCTTGTCGATTTCTTCCTTCTGGGCTTTCCTCAACGCTTCAGCATCCTGTCGGGACTTTTTCTGTTCCAATGCTGCAATCTCCTTGTCAAGTGCTTTCAGTGCAGTCTTCTTCTCTTTGAGCTGCACCTTCAGCCCATCAACGTCAGCCTCCAATGCTGTAATATCTGCTTCCAAGGTGTTCTTCTCTGAGATTTTTTTCTCCAGTTCAGCTACATAATCAATGATTACCACCGGAGTTTTCGCTTTATTCTTGCTTCCTTTGGGTCTTGGCATAATGGCTGTCCTCCTTATCAGCTGTCTTTTCTGTGACGCATTTCCAATCTTGTTTTGAGCATACTTTCCAATTCTTTCAATGTTTTATCACGTTTTTCCGGACGCAATTGGCATTCCCAGACAACTATCACATTCCAGCCTGCATCTTCAAGCTGCTTTTTCTTCCGGGCATCCCGTTCAATATTGGTTTCTATCTTATGATGCCAGAATTCCGCATTGTTTTTGGGCCAGACAAAATATCTGCACCCATCATGCCTATGCCAGAAACATCCATTCACGAATATAACGGTTCTGTACTTCGGTAACACAACATCCGGGCTTCCCGGAAGTTTTTTGTCATTCTTCCGGTAACGGAATCCCTTTGAAAATAAATATTTCCTTACAATCTCTTCCGGCTTCGTGTCCTTGCCATGTATGCAGGACATATTATAGCTACGGACAGCTTTACTGTGAACATCCATCGTCTTTATCCATCAGCTTATCAATCTGGAGAATCTGCCAGAAAACGCCTTCCAGCAATTTCACCGGAATGCTGTTTCCTGCCATCCGGATTATCTTATCTCTTGAAAATAATTGGTCGCCTTTATGGAATGCGACATTATTGTTTTTCAATTTCCAATAATCCGTATCCTTGAATCCCATAAACAGCATACATTCACGGGGAGTCAGGTATCTGAACTTTCCTTTTCCTTCAATTCCGCTGTCAAAATACAGATTACCGGAGTTCGGGTTCCTGTCCTGCTTGGTAGTGATCGTTCGGATTGTATCAATTTCCGGATTGATGATATTTCCTTCCAGAACAATCTGCGGATTATCTTCCCAGATTTTCCTTCTGGATACAGTATCGTTGGGAGTGCACTCCACTGCCTCCTCAAACCAGATCGGATTCCGATAGTCATTCCGAAGCAGATCACGGATTTTTATTGCTTTATAGTGCCCGGATGTATGGAAATCGTTCACGACATCCTCCGGACTGCTTTTTCTTGCAAAATAATCTTCCGTCAGCGATTTTTTGTTTTCATCGTCTCCGACATATACACTGATCATCAAAAGGCGGGGGCGGTTCTGGGGGAGGCCAAAAGACGAAGCATTCAGCTGGTAGTATTTGCTGACGTACCCCAACTTGCTCAGCTCGCCGATCCATGTTTCAAAATTTTTCTTGTGGCGCTGGGAGAGAAGTGTCGGGACATTTTCCATCAGCAAAAACCGGGGCAGCGTTTTTCCTGTATCCTTCATCTCTGTAAGTACTCTTCCTACCTGCCACAGCAAGCTGGATCGGCTGCCCGAATCCTTGTCTATTCCTTTGTTGTAGCCGTGGAATGCACCGACGTTGGAAAGATCCTGACAGGGAAAAGAATAGGTGAGAATATCTATTCCGTCCGGCATTTCCTTTCCTTCCAGAGCACTTATATCGACAAAGTTATGATTTCGCTTGATGCTGGTATAGATGTATCGCAGGGATTCCACTGAATATGTACGCAGAGCTTCATATTCCAGTGGTGCCTTTCCTGAATTGCTGAATGTATAGTGGCTCATTTTTTCAAGGAGTTCATCCTTGGACATCCGCGCAATATCCGCCGGAATATCTGTTCCTCCATGAATCATATCATAGGCTACGATTGCATGGACATCCCACTCGCTTGTTCCGACTGTATTTATCTTTACACCAAGATTTTTCAGGGCAGCTGCTTGACTTCCGATGCCGCTGAACAATTCAACAATATTATACGTTTTCTCCATTTGTGACTGATATTCCTTCCGACTCCAGTTTTTCCTTGATAGAAAGCACCGACCTGATCATGTTCATTGTCTTGTACGGCACCTTCCCTGAAGCGGAGACAGGAATATTTCCCGTCGATGAAAGCTGCACGACTTGCTTTAACAACGTCTGTTCCTGATAAGACAGCATTGAACGCCTGATACCAGCATCCATCAATTTGCTCCAATATCCAGGACCCAACGCAACCACACCCATCACAACCTTGAGGTCATTGGATTCCTTGGCTTCTTTTTTCGCAGAAGTTTCTTCCTCCTTGATAAGCGATACAGGAACCAGCTCGTCCATAAAGGCTACTGAAGGGGTATATGTTTTATCGGCCTTATAATCTTCCCATGTAGATTCTTTTTTACAGTATTCCGTGACAATCATACCATGGCTGTCGCAAATGAAGTCATTGGTCTGCTTGGTCACAATTTCAATTTCATGCATGAATGCAGGCGACAATGCCTGTTTCTGCCAGATTGCATTCCAGTTCAGCGAATATCCATCCGGAATCTTGCTGAGGATCTTTGCAATCGTATAGGGTACAATATTGAGCTTATAGCCGCCCACTTTGTACCAAAAGCCCGTCGGACGTTTTTCGCTGTCCTTATGACTTTCAAGGTAGTTATCAACAGCCCGGAAAATAATCGCTGCGCAGATTCCTTTTTTGAAGTAGAATTCATTGAAGGAATCATTGTTCCCACGGTATTCCTTGCTGATGTCATTTCCGAATTCCTTCATGACCCAGTTCTTGCCTTTGGAAACGATGTGTGGCTTGCAGGCAACCGTTGTCAGGTACATACCCAGCTGCTCTTTTGTGATGACTTGATCCTTCGGGAATTTTTTCTGGAAACGCCTCAGTTCATCGCCGCGAAGTTTCACCTGTTCCTGCTGGTATTTCTTACGGGATCGCTCATAATACCAGCCTGTCGGGATCGTATATCTCGCCGGAGGTGCAAGGCACTTCTTCGACATCTTTTCCATCCAGATATGGAACGGGTCATTGGAGAACAGATCCGCTGCCGTGACCTTATTCTGGCTGTTGGCATAGCGGGCAATTGCCTGCACCATCTCGTCATAGAAGCGGACACCGTCCTCGTTTTCCGTTTCCCGGTCCTCGATCACAGTCAGCTTCATCGGGACATAAATGCCTTCCAGCTCAACGTTGGTCTTTTTCAGAACAGCATCCGCCAGTGTTGCGGTCGTCTGTCCGCCGTTGATGATCTGGAAATCCACTATCTTTGTAATCAGATTCTGTCCATTGATATTCTCAATTTCCACGCCCTTTGCGGTTGTTGCTATTCCATTATTATAGGTAAAGAACTTTGTTGCATCGTTGTTTATTGTTCTTTTTATACCATTGTTGACACTCTTGCTTCCACTGGTTCCCAGAAAGGCACGGACATTGCCTTCCAGTACCTTACTTCCGTAGGCAATGTATATCTCGGCCAGAAGTTTTCCCGGAATGATTGCAATATAGGCTTCATACCCAAGGTTCTCACCAATGTCACCCTTTATGCACGGAATACCGTGGACTCCGACTTCAGAAAAATCCTTCTGAATATCAATGACAACCGGCTCATTGCTGTTTGTCATTTCCATTTCATAGAAACGTTCCGGATACCACAGGTTGATTTCCAGCGGTTTACCGTTAAAGTCTGCTTTCTTGATCTTTTTGGTTGTGCGGGTTTTCTTTGCGGCTCCCTTTTTCTTCCGGATCGTTGTTTCCAGAAGATTGGCATCCAGCAAGGCTGTGTCCAGCTTCTTATTGGTAAGGACATAGAACTTGATTTTCAGAATCAGCTGCGGGTCGTCGATATTGCAGGTCATCCGCTTGCGGAACATCCTTGCAACCCGGAGGATGTCATCCGAGTCATCGAAGTAGTCCTCCATCCGACCATTGCAGACCTCATCCAGAAAATAATACAATCTCCAATACAATTCGTCAACCCTGCTTCTGGTGAGGTTGGCGGCATTATCTGAATCCTGAAAGTCACTGATGAACAGGATCAGACTGTGATCTGTCTCATCAAAACAGTACCCATCTGCACGCATCAGGCGATTTCCGCGCCCTCTCTTATCGCCCATACCAAAGCGGACCGGATCGTCAACCTCATCATAGTCAACCAGAAGGCTCAATGTCCTGTTCAGGAATTCATCCTCCGTATCCGTCCCGTTGATGGCCGAATCGTTGCGCAGAGATTCCAGAAATTCCTTTTTATACGCCTGATAGTCCATTATACGGCCTCTTGATCTTTCAGTTTGTACTGCTCAATTTTCTGAAGCAGAATTTCATACGATGCCTTGCAGATTGCCTCTGGCAGCAACTCATGCGTCAATCTCGGAAAACCGTTTGTCACACGATACCGGTTGCAGCTTCTTATCTCATAGATAAAGTCATCGTAGTAGTCATTGTACACATATCCCTGAAGGGCAACCTTTGCCATAAAATCATTCTGGTCTTCATCCGATGCAAAAAGGCTTCTTGTCTCCAGAATCAGCTTGTTGAGATTCACACCATTGTAAGCGGCACTCATCTTTTCCAGAAAGAAAACCACAAGTTCTCCGTCCGTGCTGCTTTCAAGCTGCTCGATGGAGGATATCTTCACTGCCGGTATCCCACGGTGAATGGTTTTTACCTCATACCACGAATCTCCATAGGAAAAGTCCTTATGTGTGAGTTCCTGCCCACTCCAGCTCTTCAGCGCATTCTCCAGCCCGATCTGCTCTGCCAGTTTCCCACGCAGAAACAGGATTTCTCCGATCAGCCCCATGATTTCGGGTTCTGTAAGGAATACATGTTTGGAACCCACAAATAATTTCTTCCACTGGAAGAAACGGTTGACAATGGTCTGATATCCTTGCCCCTTGTCGCTGATGCCACGCGATTGCTCTATCAGGTCATCGCAAAATTTGAAGAACAATCCTTTTATCTCTTCATCGCACAAGGAAAAACGGATTGTATTGTATTTTTCATTCTTGTACTGATTCACATCAATAGCCGATGTGCCCGTCACTTTTCGGGCTGTGAACCTTGCCCGGAGTTCGATGGCTTTTCGCCCTTTTTCGTCCAGACCAATGTACAATTCCAACGGATGCTGATTGTCCACTCTCGAAAAATATCCGGGTCTCAGAAAAGCCGCAAAACGTTCCTCCATGGCACCTGTCATTATTCTTCCCTTCCTTCCGCAAGAATTTCATCGCGATCAAACCAGTTGTAGACACGATTAGCCTTGTAGCGGGTAGAAACAAGACCGGCTTCCTCATCATTGCGCGGCAGGCCCAACGCCAGACCTACTGCCGACGCGTTTCCCATCGCATCCCGGAACTCTGCTTCCTGCTTTTTCTGGGTTTCATCCGCCACCCCGACATCAATCAAATAGATGAGAAGCAAAGGCTTTCTGTCTTCAACAAACCGGAACCATGTATCAGAGGGATATTCTCTTTTTTCATCGAATGGCATACCTTTTTCTCGTTCATAAAATTCTCTGAACGATGCCTTGGCTCCTTCGATGATTTCTTCTGCCGTTTTTCCATTGAAATCAACAATTCCTGTCAGACCGTCTCCCGGACCACCCAATTTACCCTTTCTGCCGATACTCAGTCTGTCGAGTTCACTGTCAATAACACAGGTTTTTCGCTCAACGCAAGCAATTTTCTGACCGCAGATATCCACTGTTTTATCCGGGTTTCCTCCATCCATAAAAGCTACATCAAAAACGTCAATGGACGCGTCCGTACATCCGCTCAGGAACGTAGAAATCTGTTTCGGATCGAAATCGGAACTGTATTTCGACACAGAAAGACTGCTGAGGAAGGATATAATGAGTTCTTTCGGAACATCCGATAATATAAATCTTCCTTTTCGCCCTGTTGTTGTAACTCTACGCTCAAACACATCACCTTTGGCAAGGCATTCACTTACAAGACTTGTCACCGCCTTGAAGTTGTTTTTTTGGGCTTCAACATTGAACCGGAGATAGGGGGTTTCCACAATGCTTCCGAAGTAACTGGCCACCTTAAACTCATCTGTGGCGTTGCGCATTTTGTTGTAAGCCGTGATATTCAGTTCCGTAGAGTTGTTCCGCACACGGATGCCAAAATCGCGCGGCTTTTGACCCAGATCACGCATCCGAAACATGTCGCGCTTTAGTTCCTCCGTTGCATCCGCAATTTCCGCATACCAATCCGCAGATGCCTTATGTGTCCAGATGCGGAAAAGGTCTTCATATCCACGCCGGTATCCGAACCATCGTCCCATCTGCATCAGAACATCGTAGGTACAGGTGTTCCGATAAAAATAGCTGACGATGAGTCCTTCCAGCGTCAGACCACGGGATAGTGCCAGACCACCGATTGCAATCACACGCAGGGATTCGTTTTTCGGATATTCAAGTTTCTCAGAAGACTTGGAACTGTTTACTACTTTTATCTGGATTTTCTCCATCGCATCGAAAAGTGCTGCTGCAACTTCATTCCATGTAAATCCGCATTTTTCATACTGCGTCTGCCAGACCTTATAAATCCGGTTCAGCACCGGGTCTTTCATGGACAGTTCAAAGTCACTGCAAAGATTATACTTCAGCGACCGGTATGCTTCCGCATGAATCTTCTCGACGACTTCCTTGATATACTTCTGAACCTTGACAAACCGGGAGATGTTGATCAGCATAGACCGATGCTCTCTTTGATCACCCCGCAGATCTCGGATTGCATTCGCCAGATAAAAGGCATAGATGGCATCTGTCATGCTTTCCGGGAGTTTGCCTTTCCAGTCCTTTTTGTGCTTGAAATAGAAAGAATAGCCGTCTTCTTCTTCCCGACCTGCATCCGTTATATAAACCAATTGCGAATGGAATTCTGCGTCCTTCGGAAAAATTCTTGTTGGTCCGATGTAGTTGCTGGGTGTCGGAAGCGCCACAATGAAATCTTCCGGGAAAAGGTCATGCGTTTCCATTTTCTCCGTCGTTTCCGGATCGATGAAAACGTTGGCAAACGGCGTGGCCGTGAACCCGACATAGTTGGACTTTGTGAACACATCAGCCAGCTTCCGGATCAGCTTATTGATCTTGGTCGGATCCTCTTTGTCAGAACTTGTATTGATGGATGCGTTGTCCGCCTCATCGTCGATCATCAGCATCGGCATATCAATCTTGTGTGTCCGCGGATCTGCATTCAGGTCAATCAGCCATTTCGTCAGCTTGGTGAGCGTTGTGGTGTTCTTCTTGATGACAAAGACAACTGCATCCTTATCTGCGCCAAGCGACACCGCTATTTTATCCGAATTCCCACGGAAATCACTTGCACGGGAGGTCAAGGCCATTGCATGAATCGGCTTGTTGTCGAGACCCACGCCAACGCGCTTTCCTCCGGTGGTATTGGCCGACATATCAATGCCGATAAATCCTTCTTCCACTCGCTCCTGTGTCTGTTTCCTCAAGGATTCGATCGTGCCGGTCAGCAAAATGAACACTTTGTAGCCTGCATCTGCCGCTTTGCAGATAAAGCCGATATAGGTCGAAGTCTTTCCAGACTGTACGTCGCCGATAATCAGGCCGCGTTTCAGTACAGGTTTTCCGTAGTCAGCCTTCGGGTCCAGAATATAATTCATCAGTTTCTGATCCAGCGTATCATTACCGAGCGTGCTGACCACATTCGGGCTGAAATGCTTTTCATCAATCAGATAATTCTTGTACCGTGTCCAGAAGTTCTGCTGTATTTCCGCTTTCCTGTCGTCATACCAGTTGGTCTGTTCGTAATCTGCCAGAATACTTTCACCAGGATGTGCCTGTATCTGGTATTTATAAGCGACGTCCCGTTTGACTGCTGCAATCTCATCATCGCTGTAAGGCACACCACTGATAAACAGCGATTTCTGGATGAGATCTTCCACAACACTTTCATCCAGCGCATTATCCACACGTTTCATCTGTATCAGCTTATCAACCATGCTTGTCAGCATAGCGACCTTCTCAATATCGAGTCCCATTTCATGCCTCCCTGAGTTTCTCCTCCAGCTCCGGATATTTGCAGAACGGTTCGGACTGGAGCAAGCGTCCGATCACGGCATTGCGATCAGCTGCGCCCATATCCATGGACATCTTTATCAGAATTCTGGCCTTGCTCTCAATTTCAGCAATCCGTTCATCATCCACAGTATCATCAACGCGGTTCTGCGACTTGTCAATATAAATCTGCTGATAGGGAACCGAATTCTCGATTTCGTCCAGCACCATATCCAGTCGGTTCCATGTTTCATCATCCACTTTTTCTTTCAGAAGGTCAAAAATCCGGGAATTCCGGTTGATCCTGTATACGAACTGGTTATCCCGTTCTTTTATGCGGTTCCAGATGTAGTCAACCTTTTCATCCACTTTCTCAACCCGTCCGCGATAGGTCTGTGCCTTCACTGCAAGATCCATTGCTTCGTCAACAGCTTTCGTCAGGCGGTTGCGGATAATCGCTGGAATTGTGGCATGCTGCTTCTTGATATCAATTCCCCAGATGTCATCCAGTGAATTCGGAATATCAACCTTGATCCGGGCATACTTTGTCAGTTCATCCCGATGTCTGCCAAACCATGTTCCCCAGATTATCAACCGTTTGTTCCGATAAATATAAAATCCCTGCTTTGCCCGATAATTTTCAATCCCACCAGACAATCTCTTATCTTCTGCACTCAGGTCTTTCTGGAAGGGCAGAACAAATGGCTGAACGCTTACAATCTGTTCCTTTCCTTCAGAATCCTTGATTGGAATTTCAATTTTTCTGCGGACATTCGTTTTTCTGTGATTTTCAAGGAAAGGGTCCAATCCTGTCAGTTTATAATTGTTTACCATGATCGTCAGTGGATTCCGGCCCTCACCATTCAGATACCGGTGGAAAATCAAGGACAGATACTCTGCTGTTGCGTTCTGGTGTTTTCCGAGTTCTGCGTAAACATTTCCACTCGACTTCTCAATAAGATCAAAATTCTCCCAAAGAACAATCGTTCCGCTTTCTTTGTCGCTCAGGAAGTCAACGTATCGGATTTCCGCAATCTGCTCCTTTGAGCAGTCAACCATATACCAATCTTTCTTTTCCTCAATGATGTCCAGATCCCATATATAGGCCGAAAGTTTACCGTCCTTTTTGCTCGCAACAGTCAACCGGCGGCACTGAGACAGAGAAGCTGCTTTCATTCCGAGCCCGAATCTTCCAAGATCATCCTCAGAACGATTGGCGGATTTCAGCTGGCTGCCATATTTCATAGCATCCAGCAGTTCTTTCTTATTCATTCCGATACCATCATCGCAGACAGCAACGCAGCAGTCGGACGGGTCTATCGGAAATCGCAGCACAATGTTCCGGGCCTGTGCACTGACACTGTTGTCCACAATATCCGCAATCGCTGCCTCAAAGGAATATCCCATCGCACGCATGGAATTCATCAGGACATCCGCAGTCGGTTTGTTCGCTTTCAGTTTTGCCATGATTCCTCATCTTCTTTCTGCTAAGGACAAGTAGTGCTTCGACAACTTATGATTTATTATATCAAAGTATACTCTCTGCCGCGTTCGCAGGCAATGCGTTTTGACTCAAAACACCAATCTCATTGTCTTTCCTGTATCTTTTCACAAAAAATCCAGTTTGCATTTGTTGATTGTTCTAGCATCTGCAAGCAGTGCCTCTGTATATACAAAGGCTCAAACACGCATGGCATTGCAATTTGCCGTGCGTATTCTGCTTGTTGGGATGCAGTCCCAATCCCTGTGAACATCACGGAACCGTGATGGCTGTGCACTCTTACAGAGTGCTGAAAGAGCGTTTTGCAGAAACGCGAAGCCTGCATCGGCACGATGCAGAACAACAGGTTTGGGCTGTGCCCAACAAGCTCTTGCAAGGCAAGGGGCTTTGTATATACAAAGACATTGCTTGCAAGAGAGCTTCGGCGTACCAGAATGGTACCACGAAGCACTGCTTGCAGAAGCTATTGCATCCATCTGAATTGTCAATTCCGCTCGCAGCTGTTATACTGGACTCATCAAAAATTTTTCAGGAGGCAGTTGCCGTGACCGCAAAGCAAGTTCAAATCGGAGATAGACCCTGCCGCATTTACGGCGAAGCCCATGCAGAATACCTGCTGCTCCAAATGACCGGTGAACACGAGCTGCAAAGCATGGAAAGCGAGGTTGCCGCTATTGCACAGAGTGCGCACCACTTTTTGTTTGCAGCCATTCCAGTGAAAAGCTGGAACGATGCACTTTCCCCGTGGGAAGCCCCTGCTGTGTGGGGAAAGCAAAGCTTTGGAGGCAAGGCTGCGGACACTCTGCGCTTTCTGACGGAACAGGTCATTCCCACGCTGAAGCAGCAGTTTCGTCTCCCGGAAAACGTCAAAATCATTCTGGGCGGCTACTCGCTGGCCGGGTTGTTTGCATTGTGGGCATCCACCCAGACAAATCTGTTCTACGGTGTCGCCGCCGCCTCGCCCTCTGTTTGGTTTCCGGGCTGGATGGAGTTTGAACAGCGGCACCTGATACAGGCACAGCACATTTATCTGAGCCTTGGTGACAAGGAAGAGCGTACGAAAAGCGCCGTCATGGCTGTGGTGGGCGATAACATCCGCACCCTGCACAGCCAGCTTACAGCGCGTGGGGTAGACTGCACCCTTGAATGGAACAGCGGCGGGCATTTCAAAGATGCCGACCTGCGCACGGCGAAAGCCTTTCGGTGGGTGATGGAGGAACACACATGACCATTTTGATTGATGCAGACGGCTGCCCGGTGGTGGACCTGACATTGCAGATTGCAAGACAGTTCGGTGTTCCGGTCATCATTCTGTGCGACACAGCTCACCAAATCGAGCGGGAAGGTGCGCAGACGCTGGTGTTCGATAAAGGGGCTGACAGCGTAGACTTTGCGCTTGTCAACCGGGTAAAGCCGGGGGATATTGTCGTAACACAGGACTACGGCCTTGCGAGTATGTGCCTTGCCAAGTGCGCCCGTGTGCTGAATCAGAACGGTTTGGAATACACAGCCGACAATATGGACGCCCTCATGCTGCGGCGTTATGAAAACAAAAAGCTCCTCCGTGCCGGAAAGCACCCCAAGGGGAGCCCAAAGCGGACGAAGGAGCAGGATGTCAGGTTTGCGGATACTCTTGAGAAGATTCTGAGCAAAAATTATTGATACATATTTTTTGAAGGATGGAGAAATCCGGTTGGATATGCAAAAAAGCACCAGCCTGAGCCGGTGCTTTTTGTTGGCGGAGATGGTGGATATTCTCCCGCGGGCTAAGCAACAGCAACGGGTTGCGTTTGCTGATTTTTCCGCAGCCCCTTGGCAGGGCTTTGAAAAATCAGAACGCTGCCCCAACAACTCCTCCCTGTTTCTGCCACAGGCAGCGGTCGTCGTCGTTGCACTGGGCTGATTGCTTGCGGTCTGCGGACCGCCGCCCTGTTCTCATCCTCACCATCTTAGCCGCAAAAAAAGCACCAGCCTGAGCCGGTGCTTTTTGTTGGCGGAGATGGTGGGATTCGAACCCACGTGCCCGGTTAAGGACAAAACGATTTCGAGTCTTTCCTGCTTCACGGTACTTGGTGGAAGATAGAGGGAATTAGCCCACTTTGCCAGAAGATACGAACCATCGAATTTACGCTCAAAATTTCATCAAAATCCAAAATCACTAGGCTCCATGCGGATTTGAACCCACTTTCCAAAACGCAGAAAAATCTGCCTTTTGGAGAGAATTAGGAGAGATTTTACGCCCTTTGGAGAGAACGGGCGAGAGAGATTCCGGGAGCCAGAATCCATCCATACAATATGTTGCTTCTGACGCTGACAAAATCAAAGCAGCAAAGGATGGACGAACATGAGAACGCTGTTAGAGTGCTATAAAATACTCGAAGATTATCCCAACGGAATGACAAAAGACCAGTTCTACCGTGTTGCTCGCATCAACAAGCAACACGCAAAGTACCTTCTGGATTCCGGTCTCGTTCCGTGTATCAATACAGGAAAGAAAACACGCAAATACCATATTGCGACCCACGACGTGATCACCTACTTGTGCGACCGTGAAGATAACCCCGAAAAGTATAAAGCGCCAATGGGCTTTTATATCGGAAAGAACGGCTGCTCCAAGCAGCACCCGAACAAGCCTGCCACAGAGATCATCCGCTTCAATTTTACAGAACCGGAAAAAACAGGGCTGTACAAAGAGTGGGAACGGCTTGCCGCCGACTATGACGATCTTCTGACCACCCCGGTAGTTTCGGAACTGACAGGCTACTCTGCACAAAGCATCCAGCGATGGTGCAATCAGAAGATCCTTGTTGGATTCAAAATTCGTGGCACATTGACGATTCCTCGACTTGCGGTCGTTGAGTTTATGTCCGGCGACCGTGCAACGGGCATTGTCCGAAAATCCTCAAAGTACCTTGACCTGCTCCGCACCTATGCACAGGACTGCCATGAAGGTGCAATGACAATTACATATTAAACGAACAGGACTGCTCCACAGCGCAATGTATGTGAGGCAGTCCTGTTTGCTTAGTAGGGATTTATATGTCTTTCTTGTCAAGCTGGATACGGGACATCTCCGAAAGAACAGCTTTCTTTTCGTGTTCCTGCAAGTACACCGGATTTAGTTTTGACTTCGTATATTTCAGATAGCTGTCAACAGTCTTTTGCATCAGCACAGCTGTAAAGTACCGCTCCCAACTGAAATATTGCTGGCTTTCCACATAATTTTCCGGCGATTTCAGAATTTCATCGACCTCCGCATCTTCGAGCAATCCAGAACGAAGAATCAACCATTCAAACGATTCTGGCAGGTAAATATGAGAATCCGGCTGGAGGGCAAGCAGTTGCATAATGCGCTCCATCTGCGAACCAAATGCCGCACCATCTGCAACCACCAGAACATTCTCCCCTGCACGGTCGGACAGCATTTTGAAAATGTTGGATTTTCCCCTTGCAGATTTGCAGTCAATTCCGCTTTCTGTGCAAACGCTCCGAAAGAACTGGTATCCAGAATTAGAATCTTCCGTAATCACTATTGCAGGCTTCAAGGTGCCTGTTCCCACCGGTTTTCCGTAGATTTGAAAAAACTCATTGTAGGTCTGCTTCAGATCTCCAAAATGTTTGGAAGTCCGAATTCCGTAAATTTCCGTTACACTGTACGGCAGTGTTTCCAGACTTTCTCTTGTAACGAGCACATAATAATTATCTGTTTTTTGAATCGCTGCCGCAAACTCTTTAGATGCTGTGAAAGCATTGCCTTCATCAACAAAAACAATGCTCTGTGAAAGACCTGCAAGCTGCTTTTCCCACTGTCGCCCGGAAAGCACTGCACAATTCCTTTCACATTGCAACGTGATACCGCTATCCGAGCCAAGCTCTTCATATTCCTGTATCATCTCCACAAGCGTTGTTTTGCCTGTGGCGCTATCTCCACGCAGAATCGTGATGTTCCGGCGTATTTCAAAATCAAACTTGATTTTCTTGTTCTGTATAACGACTCGATATGCTCCTACCATAAAGCATCCTCACACATAAAGTCCGGCAATCGGAATCAGCTCTTTCATCGAGTGAACGATCTGATTCGTATTCAAGATATGAATCGTAAATGGTTCATTTCCAAAATTCATAAGATGGCGGAGGTTGATGGTAACATCTTTTTCTTCTGCAATTTTTAAGAGCCACTTCGCGCAGTTATCTCCGCAAGTCGAGGCATTGAACACCTTATCCGGCTCATTTGCGACCAGAATCAGCGTTTTGACACCGCCAGACAACTGCACCGGAGGGATTTTCCCCAATACGGGGCTGTCGATCACACCACCGTCCAGCACGGTGGAATGATCTACGTCCTGTATCATCTCACGGGAAAGCGGTTCGGTGATCCACGCATCTTCATAAGTGTTCTTGAAATAGACTGCTGTATTGTAAATCACATTCGGCATATCACCGTAAAAAACATTGAGCATACAAGCATCTTCTCCTGTTACATCGGTTGACACTTTGATTATCACCATTGTAAGCGTTCTTTCTTGTAAATGTCAACCTATTTTTACGTTCATTTTTGAAGGAGGGATAGTTTTCCACATGAACAAGCACTCACAGTTGAAAATCCGAGGACACACCAAATGACGCTGGACTACTTCTATGGTCAGTCGGGCGAATTGTTCTCCTATTTCCGCATCCCAAAGGCACTGTTCCAAGACTGCCGCTTCCGGCAGCTCTCCACCGATGCCCGGACGCTGTACGGCATCCTGCTGGACCGCA